>Ga0209269_1001622_pt1 | contig 11451 bp, 9 predicted proteins | sample MTBAKMMethaMetaG_FD_187455 | JGI IMG/M metagenome (GOLD analysis project Ga0209269, IMG submission 187455) | Enrichment culture microbial communities from Arthur Kill intertidal strait, New Jersey, USA, that are MTBE-degrading - MTBE-AKM (Arthur... | ecosystem: Environmental > Aquatic > Marine >... | reverse complement strand
CCCAGCTGGCGGACGGCCTCGCACACGCGCCGAAGAGCAGCTTCATCGGCTGTCGGGAAGACCGCCTGGTCGCAGGGGATGGACATCAGTACCGGTACAATCTGGTCGTTCCCGTTCTTGTAACTATCAGCGGATTTCCCGGACGGAAATTGAATCCGTGAAGAGACCCGATCCCGCTGATGCGTGGGTGCTACCTAATAGTGGCGGCATGATGACCGAGCGTAGACTGCCCATGGCACAGATCTACTGACCGCTGAAGAACATCCGGAGGGTACTGCATGCTCTCTGTGCACCGGAATAATGATTCCCTTCCAAAAGAGGAGCCGAGAACCGACTGATGTAGTTCCTCCTGGGCTGACCGGGTGAAGGTTTCCCGGAAATGACGCATCGTTCATTCCATCGCCACATCGAATTCGTCCTGGTACCTGACTACCCCGTGAGCGCCGTTCATGCTGTTCTCATCAATAATAATCACCATGAACGCTTCGTCGGGAACGTCTTCCCACTGGCTTGTGAGCCCGTATAACGATGCCGGCACAAAACCAAACCGGGGATAGTAATCGGGATGACCGAGGACAATAACGAACGGGCACCCATCTTCGCGAAGGCGTGCAATACCCTGCCGGACCAGGTTCGTGCCGATTCGCCGGCGCTGGTATTCCGGCAGGACGGCCATGGGGGCCAGGCTCATACCCGGGATCGTGCTGCCATCGATGGTCACCGGGGAAAACAGGATGTGACCAACGATCGTGTCGTTCTCGACTGCCACCAGCGAGACCAGGCCGGGGCAGGATTCCCGGAGTGCATCGATGATCTCTGCTTCGCACGGTCCCCCGAATGCGAGCGTCGTCAGATCCCTGATTTCCGCAGCATCGCCCGGCTGCTCGTCACGGATGGTGATCATGGTATAACCGATCCAGTGATTTATCCTCTGGCGGTATAAAGGAACATGAATCCTTATCCGTTCCAGAATGACCCCAGGGACTGCAGGTCCGGAATTTTTCCCTTACAGTATCAGGTTCCGGGGGAATCTGACAAAGGGTTTTCGGTTCTCGCGGTTCAACGTCTGATGCCATGACCAGTGATGCGATCCTCAACGACCTCCTGGAGAAAGCACTCGATCTTGGTGCGAGCATTGCAGGCACACTACGGGCAGACCAGCTGGAGGACTGCCCGTCCGCACGGGCGGCGGGACCGCAGGGATTCCGGACCTTCACGGGAACCATCGTCGTCCTCGGGCTCTACCACGACCCGGAACAACCGGAGATGGACTGGTGGGAGGAGGGGAGCGGAACCCCGGGTGACCGCATGCTCCGGAGCATCGCCCGGGAACTATCGGTGTGGCTTCATGATAAGCACGGTATCGCCGCTCATGATATCCCGTACCAGGTATATGACGGGGGGATCTACCTCAAGGATGCTGCGGTCATGGCCGGTCTCGGGTGTATCGGGAGAAACAACCTCGTTCTCACCCCGGAATATGGTCCGCGAGTCCGGTTCCGGGCATTGTGGGTCGATATCGATACGAAAGGTCAGGTCAGGTCCGGCCGCGAACCTCCCTGCAACACCTGCGATCACCCCTGCGAGACGCAGTGCCCCCAGAATGCACTGGAAGGGGGCACGTACTCCCGCAGACGATGCCTGGCACGGATGGATGCAGACACGGCAGCACCGGTTGCGGGCGGGAAGAAGGGAACTGTCGATCACTGCCGGATCTGCGAGCTGCTCTGTCCCGCGTACCAGAGAAGGTGAATGGCCACTGATCGGCTGTTTGGAGCAGAAAAATTGCGGCCAGTCTCCAGGGCCAGAGTCCATAAGGAATAACTCTTTCCGGGCAGACAGAATGGTTCAATGAATGCCCGCATCTTCGTTCCCATTATCCTGGTAATCATCATCGTGGTCGCCGGATGGTTCATATTTTCCGGCCTTCCTGCACCGGAGAACCAATCCGTCTCCCTGGCCATCATGACCACCTCTGACCTGCAGAGCCAGGTAGAACCTTATCCGAATGAGACAGGTTCATCTGTGGGTGGCTTTGCCCGAATCTCGGGTGTGCAGCAGCAGATCCGGGCGGATGCAGACGGAGCCCTCCTCATCTCTTCCGGGGATGACCTCACCGGAACGCTCTTTGATCTCTATGCAGGCCAGCCGGAGATGGAATCCCTGTCGCAGGCAGGGTACGACGTTGTCTGTCCCGGAAACCATGAATTCGATTTCGGGTGGGAAAAATACCGGAATGCCACCGGATTTGCAGAATTTCCCATTGTATGCGCCAATATGCACATCGATGATCCGGTTCTCGCTTCCACCATCCTTCCCTCCGTCATGCTGGAGGTATCCGGGGTGAAGGTGGGCGTCTTCGGGCTCATGACTCCGGACCTGGCCAGGATATCCAGCCCGGGTGAAGGGATCTCGGTCGACCCGGACCTTGTGGGAATATCGGACCGGATGACCAGGGATCTCCGGTCGCAGGGAGCGGACCTGGTGATCGCAGTGACCCATATCGGATCGGAGGATGACCGGAAAATTGCGGAATCCGTGTCCGGAATCGACCTCATCGTGGGCGGGCATGATCACAGCTATGTGTACGACACCGTTGAGGGCCCTGGAGGATGGAAGACCATCGTCGTCCAGGACGGGATGAGGGGGGAGCGACTTGGTGTGCTCAGGTTCTCGTATGCCGGTAAAGGGATACAGAATCCCGAATGGGGCTGGATCTGGCTTGGCAACAGTTCCCCCTCGGATCCGGAAGTGGAGAAGATAATAATACCGTATCTTGCAGAATACCGGACCCTGCTCGGCGAGCCGGTAGGGGTCACCACAACCCCGCTGGATACCAGGATATCCATCGTCCGGTCCGGGGAGGCAGCGGCAGGGAACCTGATTGCCGACGCCTGGCGGGCCTGGTTCCCGGGCAGCCGTATCGCCTTTATTAACGGGGGAGGGATCCGCGGAGACACCATCTACCCTGCTGGCAACCTGACCTACCAGACACTTTACGAGATCCTCCCCTATCGGGACGAGATCGTGGAAATCACCATGACGGGAAAGGATATCCGCCAGGCCCTGGAATGCTCCGCTTCCTCGCTTGGTCCGAATGAAACGGGAATCGATTCGGGGGGATTCTTGCAGGTTTCCGGTCTTTTCTACACCATCGATATGAACGGGACGTCGTATATGGCAACCTATAATGGGAGTGTTCTTGTTACCATGGAGAATCCCGGATCCCGGGTAACCGGCATCACCGTGGAAGAGCCTGACGGTTCATGGGTGCCACTCAGCGATGAGCAGGTATATACGGTCCTTGTCAATTCCTGGCTGGCCGGGGGCGGTGACGGCTACTGGATCTTTTCCGGGCAGGAGAACCAGGTCTACACAACGGTGTATGATATTGATCCGGTCGCCGAATACATAAGAGCAGAGAGCCCGGTATCGCCAGCAGTGGAGGGCCGTATCGTTATCCTACAGGGTTCCTGAACAGGAAAAATCTTTCAGGCTCCCGGGACTGACAAACTTCAATTTCTTCGTCATCCCGGTGATACCTTCCCCATGTGGGAGGATTAAAACGAAGATGCGAGGGGTGGGATTTGAACCCACGGACTCCTGCGAGACCGGATCTTAAGTCCGGCTCCGTTGGCCAGGCTTAGATACCCTCGCTCCCCCTGTACATATGATGTCCTGTACCTTAAATCCCGTCGTTTCTCCTGAACTGCTGTGATTGAAGGACCCTCCGGCACCGACAGGTTGTGGCAGGGTTGTGTCAACGGTAATCATTTCCGCGAGCAGCTCCCGGTACAGACCGGTTTGTTCTTCCTGAAGAGTGGAACATTGAACCGCTCATGAAGAAGAATGAACCCGGAAAATACGATAATTGTCAATATAAGAAAGGATTTAATGGTATGTGAACAACAAACCCGGTGGAAAACCAGGTCTCCTATCGTCCTCAGAGGAGTACCTGGTGGATGCCGGAGAACAGGAAGAACATGGTGATGATCATGATGAAATATGGAGTTGCCCTTGCAATTATTGTCGGCCTGCTGGTGGGAATCAGCAGCGGGGGGTTTGTGACCGACCCGGTAGAGATGAACAATCCCAACTGGACCGGATTTACGAAGGGGTATGTAAATCCCTTCGGTTATGTTCCAGAGAAGCCCTACTATGTTAGCGGACCTCTCGATCCCATCACACTCAAAAAAATAACCGAACCGACTGAACCTGTTGAGAACGTGACGAACACTTCGGACACGATTGAGTTGGTTATGCCCCAGCCGCTGCCCATAACAAAGGCAGAACTGTTCAGCTCTCTGACCATAATGACACCACAGAAGCAGTCTCTGCTCGCATCTACAACATATTCAACGTCAAAACAGTCCCTGCTCGCATCGTTCTTGAGTTAACCGGGCTGTTCGGAATCAATAAACAGGGGAAAATTCCCCTGGAATTTTATTACAACCCTGTTTTTTACGTCTCCTGCTTCCTGTGACGGGTACGGGCATTGTCTTCCCGCCCTGACATTGAAACAGGTTCGATACCTTTCAAGCAAGAACCGGAAACACCTGTTCCTCTTCCTGGAAAATACCAATCCACTATTCATTTATATACCATTCCTGATAACCGGTTCACTATAAGATACCGTAATTATCCGGTGGTGCTGATAGTATGACAACCATCCGACCTCTCACCATACTCCTAATCACCCTGGCACTGTGTGCCTGCATCCTTCCAGCCGGAGCGATCCTGCAGTCATTTACCTTCCGGGGATATGTAACAAGTACCGACCCTGTGACCGGAAACCTCTCCCTGCTTGCCACCCACCAGTGGCGCTGTTCCTATGAGAATGACAGCGTAACCTGTGGCTGGAAAGCAATCACCCCGCAGCCGATATCGGGAACCGTGTCTTCTGAAACGACCTTTTCCATGATACGGTCAGGACAGGTCGTCGAAGCATCAAGCCTTGGTAATCCGGGGGGTCACTGGACGGGGGTTGGAGTGCTCGCACCCGTCTATGCAGAACAGGGATACTACGCCACCGCAATCGTCGGTGATATTGATTCCCTGCCCGCACCTCTCGTGGCCGGATATTCGGTAACTACGGAGACAGAGCCCGATTGCGAAACCTGTACCGGATCGACCTGCGCAGCAATCCTTGCCAGGATCACGGTCTCCCGGAACGGCGAGACCGTAGGTACAGCAACCCTCAGCCCAGCTGATACCTATCAGTATAGTGACGAAGAAGACCATTCAGGCGTGGATGTTGCTTTCTTATCAGGCCAGGCGTCAGCAGCCTTATGCCCAAATGCTTCGCCGTTCATGACCGGCCCCCAGCCGATCTCGATCTTCACTGTCTCGGTTATCCCTCCCTCTGAAGGAGTGTCATCCTTCCCGGGAACCGAAAACGGATCAATACCCGTCCAATCCGTTCCCTCTGCACTATCAAGCCTTCCCGGATATGCAGATGCATTAGCCGCAGCAAAAGGAACGACATCGGGAACAACACCATCCGGATCGCTCAGGAGTTTGCCGGGGTATCAGGACGCTCTTGATAAATGGAGGGAAATGCCGGGAGCAACGGTATATACGGGCACGATACAACGCGCTTACTCAAGCTATCCCTGCTATACCCTGACCTATTCTGACAGCTATCAGAACTATGTCGTCTATCTTCCTGCGGACGAGATCACTCCTGCGGTAAGCGGTAACGCGCTACCGAACCCGATCCCTAACCCGGTCGCCCTCGACTACGTGGGCCCCATCGACAACTATCACTATACTCTGGACTTTAGGTACCAGGGCGTCACGTATTCCGCTCACTGGTACACATCGTGCCCGCAGAAGAATCCTTACATCGCGGGTGACGCAAACCACTGCAATATTCCCTTCGAGGACAGATACTTCGGTACGGTGTATATCTACTCGTGGAACACGGCAACGAATCAATGGGTAAAGACGCCGGCCGAAGGTGTACTGGTAACTATTTACGCCAAGGATTGCGATCCTCCGTGCGGGACGGGAGAGATACGAGTAGTCGGCAGCACACACACGAACTCGGACGGCTATTGGGGCAAAACCACGGGACAGACGTATGACGGAGAAGGTTATGCAACATACAGCCTGGCAGGGTATCCCCCCGCACAGGACGCCCTCGACAATGCGCCCTTCTGCGTTGAAGACTAGGGCAGACCGGGCAACATGACACGGAGCGATGCCCCCTGCACGGAGCGGGGGTGACATTCGCGTTCCTCTTTTTTTATTTTTTTTCCATTCCCAACTGATATATTTCCATTAAAAATTCCATTTAGGCACGGGATCTCACCGCGATCAAATCCACTCGAGTATCCACGTCCGGCGCCGCTCTAACCCGGTTTCGTCCCGGTCAATGCGAGGAAATCCCCGTACCCGGTATCATACCCCCTGGCGATAACCGAGGCCCCGAGCAGCGGAGCGTCACCGGCAAGATCGGTCATCACTAGCTCCGGCAGCCTGAGGTACCGGTCGACGGCATCGATCATCGGCTGGAGCAGGAGATCGGCATTGGAACGCATCACCGAACCGTCGAAGATGATCAGCTCCGGGTCGTAGGCAACGATCACGTCGGAAACCGCCCGGGCGTTGATCCGCGAGAGGTCCCCGAGGAAGCGGAGGACATCATCGTCTCCCTCCCAGGCCGATTGGAAGATCTCCTCCGCCTCCTCAGGTCCCCAGTGCGGTTTGCCGTGGTAGTGGCACCACTGGGCAAAGAACCAGGGGAGGTACTTCCCGGAAGCATACCCTTCCCAGTGGCCTGAGTGCCCGCAGCCACAGGTGAGATTGTAGGTATCGTCGACATGGAAGTGCCCGACCTCGGCGGCATTGCCGTCCCGGCCGAGCAGGATCCGCCCGTTCGCCAGCACCCCTCCGCCGATTCCGGTGGAGATGGTGATATACACCACGTTTTTCCTGCCCTTCGCCGCACCGTAAGAGATCTCACCGAGGATGCCGGCATGGCAGTCGTTGACCATCCGCACCGGGATCCCGAACGCTTCCGAGAGCGGGGCGGTAACCGGGACATCCCGGAAGGTCATGTTCGGCGGGTTGAGCAGGATCCCCTTCCGGATATCCACCGGCCCGGCAACCGAGAGCCCGATGCCGGAGATATCGTCCGGGAGGGGGCTCCCGCACACCCGGGTGATCAGGCCGGAGAGGAACCCGGTGAGGATGGCCGGGTCGGCTCCCCCTCCCGGTGTCTTTGCTTCAGTCTTCTCACCTATCAGTCCGTCCCTGTCAAGAACCGCCGCTCTCGTATTCGTCGCCCCGAGATCAACGGCGATCACACGCACCATGGCCGGTGGTTTGACCGGGAGGGCAATGAAGCTTCGCGGTGCATCCACAAAGGGTATCAAGGAGCTCGTGCCAGCTGTCAGGCTGATGAGACTCATGCGGGGGTCAGCCGGGTGAAGCTCAGGGGTTGGGTCGAGTACGGGGGCCGGCGGCTCACGCTTCCGGAGCTTGAGGAGATCCTCGCCAACCATCCCGGGCAGGTCGGCCAGTTCGGCGGCGAGTTCCTCCTCTCCTGGGACGGGTGCACCGCACGGGACCTCTACGGTATCATCCCGGGCGACATCGAACCCGGATCGGTGGTCTGCGACGGGAAGATGGTCTGCGGGATCCGGCCTGATGCACCGGAGACCGGTCTCGAAGAGGCCATTCTCACCGCCGTCCGGCTGCGGAGCGATGAGGGGATCTGCGCCTTCTCCGGCGGGGTCGACTCCTCCCTGGTCGCCTTCCTCTCCGGACGACCCTGCCTGGCGGTGGGACTTGCCGGATCGCACGACCTTGCCCATGCCCGGCGGGCGGCAGCGCTGATGGACCTCTCCTGCACCGTGGTGGAGCTCACCGAACGCGACGTTAGCGAGGCCCTCGATGCCGTGCTGCAGGTCATCCCCGACCCGGACCCCACCGATGCAGCCATCGCCGTTACCCAGTACCTGATTACCCGTTCTGCCAGGGAGCTCGGCCACGAGCGGGTCCTGTCCGGGCAGGGTGCAGACGAGCTCTTCGGTGGGTATGCCCGGTACCTCTCCTCGTCCGACCTGGAGCGGGAGCTCGAGCATGATTTTACCGGTCTCCGGCGCCAGGCCCTCCGCGACCAGACCGCCGCCGGCCTGAACGGGACCCTCCTCTCCCTGCCCTACCTGGACGTGCGGGTGGTGCGCGCTGCCCGGGCCATCCCGGCAGCTGAGAAAGTGCGAAACGGGGTACGGAAAAAACCGCTGCGGGAGGTCGCAGCCCGGCATATCCCCCCGGAAATCGCCTGGTACGAGAAGAAGGCCATGCAGTACGGGACCGGGATCGGGAAGATCCTGCAGAAGATGGCACGTACCAATGGTTATAAACGGTCTTTGCAAGGGTACTTAGATCAGAAGAGACCGGACCGGTAAGAGGCGTCTATGATAGAAGAGAAAGATGTAGAGCACATCGCGATGCTTGCCGATATCGGGATCACGAGAGAGGAGCTGCCCGAGTTCACCGGACAGTTCAACGAGATCCTCGACTACTTTAATATTCTCGACCAGGTGGAGGAGACCGGGGCCTCCGAGCATGAGCTCGCCAATGTCTTCCGGGAGGACGAGATCGAGCCCTCCCTCCCCCAGGACGAGGTGCTGGCCAATACCAGGGATGCCGAAGACGGGTTCTTCCGAGCCCCGCGGGTGATGTGAGTGGCATCCGTCACCTTCGCTCCCGATGACCGGTACAACGCCTTCATCACCACCCTTTCCGAGGCAGAAACCGGACCCGGCCGGCTCTCGGGAATCCCGGTTGCGGTCAAGGACAATATCTCCACCCGGGGAATTCCCACCACCTGCGCCAGCCGGATCCTCACCGGGTACATCCCTCCCTACGATGCCCACGTGGTCACCCTGCTGAAGCAGGAAGGGGCGGCCATCGTCGGCAAGACCAACATGGACGAGTTCGGGATGGGAACAACCACCGAGAACAGTGCCTTTGGCCCCACCAAAAACCCGGCCGACCCGTCCCGCGTGCCGGGCGGCTCTTCGGGCGGGAGCGCCGCTGCGGTCGCCTCCGGCATGGTCCGGATGGCACTCGGGACCGATACCGGCGGCTCGATCCGCTGCCCGGCAGCCTTCTGCGGGATCGTGGGCCTCAAGCCGACCTACGGGAGAGTCTCCCGGTACGGCCTGATCGCCTACGCCAACTCTCTCGAGCAGATCGGCCCCATGGCCCGGAACGTGGAGGACGTCTCGCTCCTGATGGAAGTTCTCACCACCCACGACCATAGGGACTCGACCACGATTCCCTGCCCCTACCGCCATACGCCAGACCCGACCGTACGGGGCCTGAAAATCGGGATACCGGAAGAGTTTTTCGGCGAAGGCGTGGATCCCGGGGTTGCCGCCGTGGTCTGGGAGGCTGTCACCCGGCTCGAGGCACAGGATGCCGAGATCGTCACCTGCCGGATGCCAAGCATGGCCTTCGCTCTTGCCGCCTACTACGTCACCTGCACCAGCGAGGCGAGCTCGAACCTGGCCCGGTTCGACGGTGTCCGCTACGGGCCGCAAGCCGATACCCGGCGCCCCTGGCATGAATCGTTCCAGGACCAGCGGCGGGAAGGATTCGGGACCGAAGTCCGGCGCCGGATCATGCTCGGGACCTTCGCTTTATCGTCCGGCTACTACGGCAAGTACTATGCCAAGGCCCAGGCCGCCCGCCAGCAGGTCAGGAACGACTTTGTCCGGCTGTTCCGGACCGTGGACGTGATCGCCGGGCCGACCATGCCCACCGTTGCCTTCAGGCTCGGGGAAAAGACCGACCCGCTCTCCATGTACCTCTCTGATATCCTGACCGTGCCCGCGAACCTGGCAGGAGTCCCGGCCATCTCCGTCCCCTGTGGGACAACAGAGGGGCTCCCGGTCGGCCTCCAGATCATGGGGCAGTGGTTCCGGGACGAAAAAGTGGTCGATGTGGCCGCCGCTTACGAGCAGGGGGTCTCCGTATGAGTGACAATTCGGCCACGCAACCAGCAAACATCGGCCTGGCCATCAATGATGAAGTCATTATCGGCCTCGAGATCCACTGCCAGCTCGATACGAAGACCAAGCTCTTCTGCGGCTGCTCGACCGATTACCGCGATGACCCGCCAAACACCCATGTCTGCCCCATCTGCCTCGGCCTGCCGGGGTCGCTTCCCCGGATGAACCGGAAGGCAGTGGAGTACTCACTCCGGGTGGGAAAGGCTCTCAACTGCGGGATCGCTCCCGAGGCCGAGTTTGCACGGAAGAACTACTTCTACCCTGACCTCAACAAAGGGTTCCAGATCACCCAGTACGACAAGCCCATCGCGGTGAAGGGGTATCTCGATATCGAGGGAGAGGACGGCGAAAAAAGGGTGAGGATCACCCGGGTGCACATGGAGGAGGACCCGGGGAGGCTGGTACACAAAGGTGGTGCCGACCGGCCGAAGTATACCCTGGTCGACTACAACCGTGCGGGGATTCCGCTGATCGAGATCGTCACCGAGCCCGACCTCCGGTCGCCCAAAGAGGCCCGCCGGTTCCTCAACAAGCTCCGGGCAACCCTCGAGTACCTCGGCGTTTTTGATAGCGAGAAGGAAGGGTCGCTCCGGGTCGATGCCAACATTTCCATCCAGCCAAAAGGGTGGTTTGAGCGGGAAGGAAAGGGAAAAGCCGACAGGGGACGGGTTGAAGTTAAAAATATCTCCTCCTATAAAGGAGTTGAAAAGGCCCTTACCTTTGAAATTACCCGTCAGAAAAATCTGATCAGGCGGGGGCAGAAACTGGAAACTGCCACCCGGCACTTCGTCGAGACGCGGGGAGTCACCACCTCTTCCCGGAGCAAGGAGATGGAGCAGGACTACCGCTACTTCCCGGAGCCTGACCTCCGGCCGCTCAGGGTTTGCGACTGGGCGGCGGAGATCGTGCTCCCCGAGCTCCCTGATGCCCGGCGGGCCCGGTTCATGGAGCAGTATTGCTGCTCGCCAATCCATGCCCGGACCCTGACCGGTGAGCTGAAACTGGCCGAGTTCTACGAGAAGGTCGCCGACATCGATACCGCGCTTGCCGCGACCTGGCTCGCCGACACCCTGTTGGGAGAGCTCAACTACCGGGACATGAGCATCGTGGTGGTCCCCCCGGAGCAGTTCCGGGAGCTCCTGGAGCTCCTCAAGGAAGGGAGTGTCACCGACAAGACCGGGGTGGAGGTGCTCCGGGTTCTGCTCGACCAGCTGAAAGAGACCGGCAGCTGCGAAGGGCCGCGGGCATGTGTTGACCGGCTGGGGCTGCGGGTGATTATGGCCACACCCACCCTCACCGGTGAAGACCCGGTGGTGAAGGCGGCGAAGGAGGCCATCGCCGAGCAGCCCCAGGCCGTCGCCGATTACCGGGCCGGGCGGAAGGAGGCCCTGAACTTCCTGGTCGGCCAGGTGATGAAGAAGAC
>Ga0209269_1001621_pt1 | contig 11453 bp, 12 predicted proteins | sample MTBAKMMethaMetaG_FD_187455 | JGI IMG/M metagenome (GOLD analysis project Ga0209269, IMG submission 187455) | Enrichment culture microbial communities from Arthur Kill intertidal strait, New Jersey, USA, that are MTBE-degrading - MTBE-AKM (Arthur... | ecosystem: Environmental > Aquatic > Marine >... | reverse complement strand
GGTTAAATTTTCATGAGAACATCTGTCCGGGAGAAGCTGACAATGAGGAGAGAAGAAAAAAAAGTCCCCTTGGAGGTAGAAGTTTTTGACCTACTCCAGCAAAGTGCTATGATAACGGCAAGGGAAGCGTACCGCTTTTTATACCCCCACAAGTTGTCAGTGAGCCAGTTTCGGACCCTGGAGGTTCTGTACCATCAAGGTCCGCTGTGCCAGAGAGATATCAGCGAACACGTTGTCAAAACCACCGGCACCATGACCACGATCATGTATGGGCTGGAAAAGAAATCTCTGGTACAAAGAGTCCGGGACAAATATGACCGCCGCCGCTACAACATTGAACTGACACCCCAGGGAGAAAAGCTGGTCAAAAAAATCTTGCCACAGCAGGCTAAGCTGATAAAACAGGTGATGGGAAGGCTGGCCTCGAATGACCTGGAAAACCTGAAAAGAATTTGTAGAGTGTCATTATGTGTAGGGAATCAGCCAATTCCCGACTTCCATCCAATTCATTGTAAATAAAATTTGTTTCAGCCGTGATAAGCATTAAAAATAACAAGGAGTGAAAATGTACAAAGATGATATCCTACACCTAATACACCAATCACCTCTTGAGATTGATACAGAAATACTAATATCAGGACGGCCACCAACGATGGCTAATTCGGAATTCCTCACAAATAAGGAACAAGGCGATTGGGCGGAACAAGTTGTTTATAAGGCAATTAATGAATTTTCATTAGACTATTTTGCTGTTCAATATGGTCGATCTGATTCAATGGCTGCTGGTGACGATGGTTTTGCTGATTTTTATATTAGATATCAAAGTGAGCTTAATACGATAGGAAAAAGACCAGACCTGTTAATTTACAGATTGGCTGACTTTCCTGATAAAAATGTTGACATTGAAAATGATGAACATGTAAGAAAAGCGATAGTCGCATTGGAAGTACGGTCGAGTTCTTTTTTAATCGATAAATACTCAGCTTTCATGGATGGCAGACAACGAGAAGCAATACAAAAATGTAAAGAAATTCAGAGTAAAATAATAAATAGTAGTCTTAATCCTCTGCTTAAACGTAAAAATATCGCTGTATATAAGCTTATTGAGGAAGCAACTGACGAGACATTTAGAGAACTTGATTTTAGATGCCCGTCGTGGTCATTAACTCCAGAACTTAGAGATTTGACAGCACATTTAAAAGAATTAAAAATAAACATAAAAACTCTTCACAAGAGAGACTATTTAAGTATTACTCCAAAAATGGAAGATATCGCACTTGTAAACAGATGGATTCAGAAGTATGATGTTAAACATTTTTATTTGCAGGTTTTTTTTGATAAAGCTTATATAATCTCATTTCAAGATATTCTTGAACTTGTTTCAAGAGACGACAATGAAGGAAATAATTTTTCAATTGAGAGAGACGTAAAAAATCAAGGCAAGACAACTATAAAAGTGAACGTAAAAATAGGTAAGGAAATTATCGGAAGGATCGACATGCCTGAGCATAAGTCGGCTATGAAAGAATTAGATAGAGGAAGATTGTTGTTCTATGTTACCTTTCAAGGAGGTAAAGGATATCTGGATAATGAAATATTTATGAGAGATGTTATTAATGCGTGAATCTGAGTATATAAAAACTACCCCTATCAGCAGTAGAAAAGAGTATGGTCAGTTCTTTACGCCCCCATCGGTAGCTCGTCTTATGATCCAGTGGATTTTAAGAAGCAAACCAGAAACTATTTTAGATCCTGCGTTTGGGCTTGGAGTTTTTTATGATGAAATAGTTAATATCAAGCCAAAGCCTCAAATCCAATTTATTGGATACGAGATAGACAACAATATCATTTCTTATCTGGATGATATCAATAATAAAACAAATTTAGAATTGTACAACGCTGATTACCTTGAAACAGATCCAAAAAAATATGATGCAATTATTTGCAATCCTCCTTATCTAAGATTCCAAAAATTTCTAAAAAGACATAATGTCTTGCCTATAATTGAAAAACAAATAGGTAAAAAACTTTTGGGATATTCTAATATTTCATCAGTATTTCTTGTAAAAGCATTGAATGAACTGAAAGAAGATGGAAACCTGGCTTTCATTATGCCATTTGAGTTTTTTAATACAGGATATGGAAGAGAAATAAAGAAAAGTCTTCTTAATGATCATTTTCTGAAACATATTATTATTTTTTCTAATGAAAAGGAAATATTTCCGGACGCAACCACAACAGTTTGTATTCTATTTTGTAAAAAGGATAACGAAAATGTACCTATAAAAATTACACAAATAAAATCCAGCGATAACTTGGAACAGATTACTGATATTAGTGATTACTTTCAGAAAACAATTGATTCCTCAAATTTGCCATTCGATAAAAAATGGACACCAATTTTGATGTCATTATTTTCTGAAAATATTGTTCCGGATAGTTTCGTTAAATTGTCCCTTTACGGTTCATTCAAACGAGGCATAGCCACAGGAGCAAACGAATTCTTTGCTCTCAGGAAGAGGCAAATTCTTGAATTGGGATTAGATAATAAAAATATTTCTAAATGCATAACAAAAAGTTCTCAAATACGTAAACTTGTATTTACAGAAAAAGATTTTATCAATTTATATAATTCTGAAAAACCAGTTTATTGTTTAAATGTTACTGATTCAATGACCAGCAATGCACAAGAATATATAAAACATGGTGAGGAATTAGGATATAATGCAAGATATCTTACAAGGAAGAGAGACCCATGGTACAAAATCGAACTCCGAAAGCCTGCTCCAATATTATTTGGTGTATTTAACCGTGGGAGACTCAAAACAATTAGAAATCTTACAAATGCTATTAACTTTACATGTTTTCATTGCTTTTACCCTAATATGTTAGGTGAAAAATTAATAAATAAATTATTCGTATATTTTCTTAGTGATACTGGCCAAGAGATTATTAAATCGAACAAAAGAAGTTATGGTGACAATTTAGATAAATTCGAACCTGGAGATTTAAACGAATCTTTATGCCCCAACCAATATCAATTTGGATTAATTTCAGAAGATGAGGCCGATAGAGTAATCGAAATTGCAAAAAGTGATGAAAAAACGGCTATTCAAATGAGCAATACTTTAATTCAAAAAGTTATAAATAACCCAATATAGCGCTGTTACGGACGTGTTGAGAAGAAGGTACCCAAAGATGGAAGACGTGACGGTGAAGGCGAAACCAAGCCTCTCAAAACAAGTCCAACTGCTTCCCATCTACACCTTCACATCACTATCCACCGTTTGACAGGAACTTCCGCCCTTCCGATTTCAGGAAGTCGGCGGCCAGGTTCTGGTAGATCATGGTAGTGGATATGTCGCTGTGCCGCATGATCTCCTTTATGGCATGAGGGTTCATACCGGAAATTGTTGCGATCGTGCCGAATGAGTGGCGCAGCAGATGGTGGTGGAGGTGCTGGCCGAGACCGGCTTTTTCCGCCGCCCGGACCAGGGCCTTTCTTATCCCGTAGTACGGTTTGCCGGTCTTCGGATTCAGGCATAGATATCCGGTTGCATCCTCCTTGCATGCCAGTTCCTCGAAGAGGCGATCCGTCAGGATCGGGATAATCGCCTCCTTGTCCCCCTTGCCGGTGATTCTTATTAGGCACAGGCGCATGTTGACATCTTCCGCCCGAAGGCGCAGCGCCTCGTTTCTTCTCAGGCCGGCGTCGGCCATGAGGAGGAAGGGCAGCTTGTATTCCGGCTCAATCAGGTTGTAGATCCTGTTGACCTCCTCCACGCTTAGCGGCCGCGGTTTTCTTGCCTTTGCCTGCCTGGCCGGGAATCCTTTTATTTTGAACGTGAGAGGGTTGATATATTTCCTTTCCTCGGCCCACTTGAGCAGGGCCGACAGGTAGGTCAGTTCCTTGTTGATGGTGCGTTTTTTGACCGTCTCCAGGCGTTGGGCCTTGTATTGGTCGATGATGAGCATGTTAAGATGGTTGGGCTTCATGTGGCCGAAGAACGAAAGCAACTGCTTGAAACAGAAAATCGCATCGAGGTAGGTGGAGTTGGCGACGTTATTTTTATAGTAGGCGGTCCATTCCGGATACAGTTCAACAATCATAGGCGCAATGATATTGGCTGGCTGTCGCGCGGATCGCAGCAATTCCGCCTCTGCCGCCATTGCCTCCACTTCCGAGCCGTGGAATGGAATTCTCTGCCGTTTTCCCTTCCGGCCTTCGGGCCAGCAGTCGATGATCCAGTAATTTTTTTCGCCCGATGGGTGTGGTCTTACCGCCATGCCAGGGTATCATTCATCGTTGAGGTAACAACGTGCTGCTCAGATGCGGAGCGCCTTTTTGCTATCCCATGTAGCAGTGTTATTATACCTGTTCACATCACCAACCTAATTATCATTTGCATCATCTATCACCCACTCTGGTGGCAAACGATCTCGGATAGCTTGCACGCACTTGGACACAGCGGACCTTGTTCTGTAATGTCATCCGAATGATTTTCGTTGTTCATCGTACGACACTCGCTATTTCATCAGCAATTTCTTTTATTGTATGGGTTGCAGTGTTTCTTGCTAGTTTGTCCGCCAATGACGGACTATAAGCCATAACCTCGTCTTTTGATACATTATGCCAAATAGGTAGTAATATCTGGTCTCCTGTCACTGCCTTTGTCACAAGGCCATCAAGTTCATAATTGGTCCAGCCCTTTTTGAAGAATGCCTGTGATAACACAACAACACCAAAACGGCTTCTTGCAAGCCCTTCATCGATCTTACGTCTTAGGCTGTCGCCGATCTTAAGCTCGAACTCATCAAACCACACATCAAGCCCAGCTTCACGTAACGCTAAGGCTAATGGCCTAACGACACTATCTTTGTCCTCGGAAGCGTGGGAAATGAATACGTCATGAACTCTGCCTGACTCATCATTGATATCAGGCGGCGGTTCAGGATCTCTTACAAGCGATGGCACCGAAGAGAGCGGGGCTTCTTTCAGCTGAGGAAGTGGACCTGGGAGGATACGAATTCCAGATTTTACCCTTCCGCCGTAACCACCCAAGTCGACTGTTACATGCCAATGGCCACCTCGTGGAACTTGAAGGCGCACAGGTGATCGTTTCGCATGACCACCGTAATAGGTATGTCGCCTGCCAGAACGGTAACTTTGGAAGTTTGAACTATCCATAAGTCGGACATTTGCAGCATTACCCGAAAGTGTAACTTCAACAATTTCACCACCACGAAGATTCCCAAGGTCATAATGCGTGAATTGCATTTTTAGTCCTTTACTATCACTTTATTTACATAGAGTTTCAATGGTATGATTATATAAAAAAATTTTAGAAGTTTACTTGATATTCTGTTTGTCTTCGTATGTATCCAGCGAATAACGGAACTGCAAATGAGTAGCGTCCATGTCTATTCTTATAGACTAATCCAACATTTACAAGGGAAGATAGCATTTGATTAACATGACTACCACTAAATGGTTTTTCAAGTTTATTTTTTGATTGATCTACTATTTCTTGAACTGAAAATTCTTCATCGGCATTTTTCAAACTTGCGGTAACAAATAATAAATCTCTCTGCCTATCAGTGACTTTGCTCCATCTTCCAGAAAAAAAATCGGTATCAAGTTTTCTTGTAATTTCTTCAACTGGTATTTCTGGTGTTTTTCCTTCGTCAATTTTTTGAATAAATGAATCATATATCTCTCTGCATATAAATTGTATGAAATACGGATACCCATCAGTAATTTCTATAATTGTGTTGACTGAATATTCATCTAACATCATTGGACAACTGCTACTTTGAATAGGCTTGAGTATTGCATCTCTGCTGTCCTCCGGTTTAAGTTTATCTAAGAAAACAATTCTAAACATCCTTTCTGAGTAAGTTCTCGCCTCAACTAATTTTGGGAAAAGGGTTGGTAAGCCAGTTAATACTAACATGTAAGGAATTTCTTGTTTTTGTATAGATTGAAATACATCAAGTAAAATAGATAATGGAAATTCATTTACTCCTGAATGGTCTGCTAGATTCTGTGCTTCATCATAAGCAAATATTACACCTTTTTTGCTCTGATCTTTTATACATTCCCAAGTTATTTCTAATACTCTCTTTAATTTGTCTGAAACTAGGCCAGGTGTTGCTGTAAAAATATTGGAAAGCACATGATAATTCAATGATATTGACTGTTTTTCATCTTTACTCGCAAACCCTATTTTTGGAATGTTTTTCTGTTCTATAATTATATTTGAGGTTACAATAGAAAGATCGGTGAGTAATCTGATTGCCATTTTTTCTTCAGATATAGTTGCTGATTCAGACAGGTCTGTCCCTACCCAAAGCCAATTATTACTCATTGCTATCGGTTTTAATGTATTGAGAAGTACAGTTTTTCCAACTCCACGCAATCCCGTGAGAATCATATTGTCAAGAATAATTGACTGTTTAATTAGCTTTTCAAACTCTTTCTTTTCCTTATCTCTGCCGGCTAAATATGGCGGTGTGTGTCCGGCACCTGGTCGAAACGGATTATCAAAACATATAGGTTTTTTTGCCATAGGTTCCTCCGTGGAAAATAATACTTGATTATATGTATAACTAAATTTAGAACATAAACTAATTTTAGTCAATCATATAATTTGTTATTATTTTGGTAAGCGAGCTTTAGCGGATTTTTTCTATTTCTTTTCGTTCTTTAGGGTTGAGCTTTTTTTTCGCGCGTGCCTTACCGGCCTTTTCCTTTTAGACGGCCAAGTGCTGGGGCATGAGGATTTTTCTCTAAAGTTTTTCTTCTGGCTGGTCGTTGGTCGCAAGATCAACGATGCTTTTGGATAACTGATTTATGTCGACTGGACGTTTCTCCTTCTTCATGCCTCATGCTATACAGGACCGCTGAGGCAGCGGCAAGAAGGAGAAAAATAACACTTCAATATTTGTCTAAACCTTATTTTTCCTCTTCTTCCCGTACGAAATCGGCTCCACGTCGCGGCAGCGCTGCTCCACCTGGTGAGCAATGCGCTGGATCATTTCATCGGTCAAAACTCTATTTCCCCAGGGCTTGGCCAGGAATTGAGGATTCTTGGAGTTGAACACCACCATATCCTTGACATCGCGATCAATATACCAGCCTGGTAAGGCTAAAGCCGGCAGCACCGGGACCGGTTTGCCGACAGCACTCTTCAACCAGTTTGCCAGCCATTGAGCTTGGCGCCGGGCCTGGTTGACAGGCTCGGTTTCAGTCCAGCCCGGGAATCGCAAACTCTCTCCATCGTAAACAACATGCACGTCTTTCTCGCCTTGGCCTCTGTCCGGTTTGGCCCGGCCCTTGGTCTCCACCGCATACACCCCGGCAGGCCCGATGACAATGTGGTCGATGTTGAAATCTTCGGCCGGAAAGTCGTGGTAGACCCTACAGCCATGCAGCATAAGATGATTCAACTCTTGTCCCACGGCCATTTCGCATTCCAGGCCCAAGCGGTATGCTTGCCGTTTGCGCATGAGTTGTACCGCCTTGATGGCATTGTAGGCCGAGAAGCCAATAAAAAATGTGCCATAAAGAAACAATGTTATAGGTGAGATTTTCAAGGAGCCAAACTGGTTAATGAAAAGAAGCTGGAGGCCAAAAAGAAGGGGAAATGTAACGAAAGTAAGCAGGTAACCTGTAATGTCTGCCCCTATATCATCAACCTGTTCACGCAATGATTCTCCTGGGTTGCGCAACATATCCCTGGTCAGGGGGGTACGGCGTCCCTTTTGAAGCTTTCTTTTGGAAATGACAACGAGCCCTGCCGCCAGGCAAAAGAAAACGAGCATGAACAAAACAGGGATTGATTGAATCAGGAGGTTATGCATGTGACAGGTCCGAACCCGCGGCTATCTGGGGATTTGTCAGCATTGAAAATTTGATCCCCTTATTCCTTTTAGCCATTTCCTATATGAGACTGGCGTGTACTCTCAATCAGTGTGAACAATCACTGCCGCTGCAATCTTCTGCGCGATGTCGTAAATGCTATCATGTTCAGTAGTAAATCCCGCTAAGTCCGGTAGTATTCCACTATACTCCTTTACGTCGTCGAACGTGACATTGTGCAACACGGGGATCAATGTCTCTTTGCTCAGCAGGGCTCCAAGTTCGCGTTCTGTCCAGAATCGTCCTGCAAGGTAGGCGGGCGTCAAGAGCGCAATTCCTGACCGCGCTTTTCGCAATCCGGCGTCCATCTGTAGAGATTGACTGCGTCCTGGAACTATAGCGACCTCATCATACCAAACGGCGACTCCAAGATCCTCAAGGGCATCCATGAGTGCTGCTGCAATCTCGGCACCGTCAATACGTGCGTAACTCAGGAACGTATCGTACTCTCGAGGATCAAGCGTTCCGACGGCACGATATACACGGTCTGCGAGTTCTCGTTCTGGTGTCGTATATCGGACTCCACTCGTGGCGGTACGCAGCTGTCTATTAATGTCCGCAATTAGACGTTTGTTGTGAGCATCAGCTTTCCGGTTATGATCTCTGACCCAGGCGTTGTAGTCATCAATGACCTTCTTATTGTGAGCCCTTGCCTTTCGGTTGTAGTCGTCAACGGCTTTCTTGTTCGCTCGGTTTATTCGATCAACCTTTCGATTAATTTCCAGCTGGGCCTTGCGTTGAGCCTCGCGCAACTTACGGTTAAACTCATTTATATTGAATCGCGCCATAGTCGTTCGCTCCTATTTTGCGTCATAAACCCTGAAGTATCTGAATCCTTGCTGGCTAACGCTAAAATCTGCGGTCTGATCGCAGCATTTTATTTGTGGAGACAAAGTCAATATTGAAGATTTGATACCTTTTTTTCATTATATGTTTGAAACAGAAAGGCCTTGATGCTTTCCGTCTATGATTTCTTTGCCAAACTCTATAGAATATTTTTTTGCTTCTTCAATAGTCTTGTATGTATTTGAAGATGGATATAATTGCATCTTTATTCCATTTTTTCCATGTTTCACTATAATAACATCTGCTTTCCATTCTTTTGAATCTGGTTGTTGTTGTGGATCTGGTTTGATTTCAAAATTATTATAAATTACTTCCATGGCAGCTCCTTTGTTATTTTTGTCTATATACCTAAGATAAAATCTGCGAATTACAGCATCATTTATCTATTGTGATTATTTCAAGGTTGGAGGTTTAAAACCAATTATTCAGGAATCCTTCTGAAAAGAATTTGATTTTCTGAAACAGAAACTGTCCACCCTCTTTCCCGAGCCCAAGGAATGAATTCGCGGTCATTTATCAATGAATATTCAAAAGTATCAGGATGAGGATGATTGGAGGGAAAAGCTTTGGCGACTTGTTCATAGGGTATAGCAATCTCATTTCTTGTCTCTCTCATAAGCTGATCTTCAAGCGTTGCTTGCCATTGATGAGATTCATCAGGAATTTCTTGTCCGTTACTCATTGACATACCCTCTCTGGATGAATTGTTCCGATCGCAATTATGCGAAAAAATTTGAAAGGAAAAATTGTGAAAATCAGGCTTGAATGGAGATGTTGTTATGCGCTTTTCTCGGATACTGATTCCAGGTTCTTCCGTCCAGGAGCCGGCCGGTTTTTTTCTTATTTGTCCCTCCCCATTGTTTAAAGAAAAACGGTACATTGCCCTTCAGGCAAAGGTACTTGATCTGTTGAACCCATTCTTTCTTTATCTCCCGGGCTCCAGGTCCAGATTCACCGCCAACAATGACCCAGTCAATACCCGTTAAATTTATATCCTCCACAGGCCCAATCATCGGTTCAATAGAGAGAAATTTGACGGCTGCGGGGATTTTCCGAAGTATATCAACTCTGTAATTATACTTGCCTGATTCGACCGTTACCCCCATCCACAAATTTTTCGGCCAAGTCAAGTGAAGGCTGAGCTCTTCAAGTCTTTCAGCTCGTTTAGTCAGTACCTGAAAAATGTGCTGTTCGGCCCTTCCTATTGTTCCGAAGACGCGTTTAATGAAATCTGTCGGGACCTTCTCGTGGAAGAGGTCGCTCATTGAATTCACGAATATGTTCTTCGGCGTCCTCCATTTGAGAGGGGTATCAAGCAGGTCCTCATGCATGGTTACATCGAAACCATTCAGGTATCTTCTGTTTCCCATGGAATACAAGCGTAGAGCCATCCGCCTGGCGTAACAGTTTTTGCATCCTTCGCTAAGATAGCTGCAGCCGGTAACGGGATTCCAGGTCGATTCGGTCCATTCGATTGAAGTGTTTTGAGCCATGGCTTTTATGTAGAGTATTTTTTAAAAATGCTTTTTACGATGTTCATTGCAACGGGTTTTTGAGAAGCAAAATAGAGATAATAAATTATAGAATTTTGGTTGTTTTTCATAGGTACAGGTTTCGGGACATTTTTGAAACCGGCCACCGTAATCAATCTCTGCCTGAACGCCTCCGCAACAGTATCATTGTTTACTTTGATTGTATCATAATTTCCCCATATATTCTGCTGCCGGGATGTACAATATGCAATTTTTTTCCATGATTCATCTCCCCAGAACCTGGTCAATCGATCAGCCTGAGATTGTTTTACCTTGTCCTTTTCGTTCCAGAGGACGTTCCTGTTCATATCAGCAATAGGAAAATTAAGAAATATTTCGATTGATCCCAATCGCCCAGCAGTTTCAATTACCTTCCAGTCTAGGTGTAGGCCGTAAGGATCAAGGATGCATAAAGCCCTCCTAAAATCGCCCCACCTGACCTTCGGGAACACCTCTTTTAGCAATATTTCGTTACAGTCCTCTTGATACAGGTGAACGTCTTCTCTTCCAGTTGTAGCCTTGGCGAGGGCATTAATTTTTTTTCTATCAAGGTCTATCAGATGATATTCAAAAAAAGGAGGGTCGATATTCAAAGCATTTAACGGGCTGCCGGTAATGAATTTACCTGTTTTCTTGGCCTTGTGCTTCCCTCCCCCCGAAAAGGCGTCAATATATATATGTTTGAAGGGAAGCTTTTCCCGCTGCTTATGCATTATTGTTGAATAAGCTTGGGCGTACTCGCGGATGATATCGAGCTTGATCTCAGACCATATTCCTATTTCATCGTATTTGTATTCCTCAATCATTTAATGAAAGTCCGAAATCTGCTTGTCTGAGGGGTTATCAGAAGGCTGGAATTATATGGTACAAATAAACGGATGACACAGTTCGAAAATGTGGATTCACAGAATAACACCTGCATCAATACACCTTGATCTTCTGGACGACCTTGCCGACGATCTTGAACTTGACGCCGGTCATGTCCATGACGGGGTACTGCCGGTTCAGGGGCTTGAGATATATTTTATCGGCGTCCTGGACAAACTGCTTGAAGGTGGCTTTGCCATTCTGACTGTCGGTCTCTATCTTCACGACAACATAGTTGCCGTTCTCCGCCGGCTTGTCAGGATCGACAATAATAATGTCGCCCGGGT
>Ga0209269_1001620_pt1 | contig 11460 bp, 8 predicted proteins | sample MTBAKMMethaMetaG_FD_187455 | JGI IMG/M metagenome (GOLD analysis project Ga0209269, IMG submission 187455) | Enrichment culture microbial communities from Arthur Kill intertidal strait, New Jersey, USA, that are MTBE-degrading - MTBE-AKM (Arthur... | ecosystem: Environmental > Aquatic > Marine >... | reverse complement strand
GGACGTGCCGAATGCGCGACGATTAAAGAAAGAGATGTTGTTAGTCAAGATTCGTCAGGCTGAAGCGGCACGAGAAGGCCTTGAAGTACGCGGTGGCATTTTAGAGATCATGAATGAAGGCATTGGCTTCTTGCGCGCGAATTACCAGGTAAGCAGCGAAGATGTTTATGTTTCCCAGGCACAATTGCGCCGGCATAGCTTACGCAATGGAGACCTGGTGATTGGGCACGTTCGCCCTCCCCGCGATACCGAACGGCACTACGGGTTAGTCAAAGTCGAGACAATTAACGGCCAAACCCCAGAAGAATCTCGCCGCCGCCCTTCGTTTGAAAGTCTGACCCCCATCTTTCCCGATAAACGATACGACCTGGAAGTGGAACACGGTGCCTTATCCAATCGCCTGATCAACCTGATCGCTCCTATCGGCCGCGGTCAGCGCGGTATGATTGTGTCTCCCCCGAAAGCGGGTAAAACCACCATCATGAAAGAAATCGCCAATGCGATTTCAACCAATTATCCCGACGTGCACATGATCATTTCACTGATCGGCGAGCGTCCCGAAGAGGTAACCGATATGGACCGCTCGGTGGAAGCCGAAGTTGTCGCCTCCACCTTTGATGAGCCGGTTAGCGCGCATGTCCGCTCCGCGGAAATGACCCTCGAGCGCGCCAAGCGCCTGGTCGAAATTGGCCGCCATGTGGTGATTTTAATGGATTCACTCACCCGTCTGGCACGCGCCTACAACCTGGTGGTCAATCCTTCTGGTCGCACGCTCTCTGGTGGTATGGATCCTTCCGCTTTATACCCGCCCAAGCGCTTCTTTGGCGCGGCACGCAACATTGAAGAAGGCGGCTCGCTGACCATCATCGCCACCGCGCTGGTGGATACCGGCTCTCGCCTGGATGATGTGGTATACGAAGAGTTCAAAGGCACCGGTAACATGGAAATGCACCTTTCCCGCCGGTTGCAGGAACGCCGCATCTTCCCCGCGATCGACATCGAAAAATCCTCCACCCGCCGCGAAGAATTGTTGTTGGGCCCAGATGTATTGCAGCGAGTTTGGTTAATGCGCCGCATGTACCTGCAAATGATCGCTCCTCCCCCGCAGGGCGCCGGAATGGATCAGGCAGTAGCCGCCGAGGCTATCTTACAACGGCTCTCAAAAACCAAAACCAATATGGAGTTCCTTGAGACTCTAGCCGATTCGTAGTATATTGAGGATTATGAAAATTTCACCCCAAATGGATAAGACCGCCGAAACTCCTAAAAGTGGACTTCCAGGCTGGACAATTGGATTATCCTGGGGCATCACCGTCTTACTGGTAGCATTTATGCTCTTCTTGCTGATCCAACGGCTGCCAACTGCCATTTCAGCCAGCGCCGCTTCGGACATACCGCAGGAAATCGAAGAAGTAGTACCTGAAGACACCAGCAATCAAGCCACCCTGCCCCAGTTTACCCCGGTGGTAGGCGAAGAAGCCATCACGCGCAGCGCGTCTGCACGTACCGTGATCCCCAGCTCTTACCGCAACACCCCCGACACCTATACTGTCGGCGCGGGAGACTCAGTCTTTGGGATTGCCACCCAATATAAACTCAAGCCCGAAACCGTTTTATGGGCGAATTACGACCTGCTCAACGACAACCCCAACATGTTGTCGATTGACCAGGTCTTAACCATTCCCCCTGCGGATGGCGTATATTACAAATGGAAAGAGGGAGATACCCTCGAAAAAGTGGCCGAGAAATTCAAAGCCGACGCGCAAGACATTCTTGCGTACCCCGGCAATGGTCTCGACCTGACCGCCGAAGAACATACCATCGAACCCGATACCTATGTGATGATCCCGGGCGGATGGCGTGAAAACCAACAATGGTTGGTTCCCACCGTATGGAGATCTGGCGCGGGCGCCAACAAGTCGATCCCAGGCGCGTGTGACGTTAGCGGAGGGCTGATCGGCTCTGGGTATTTCGTCTGGCCGGCGAATAATCATTACCTCTCCGGCAACGACTTCTGGTCGGGCCATCTGGGCCTGGATATCGCCGCCGGAACCGGAGCCCCCATCTATGCCAGCGATAGCGGTGTGGTGGTGTATGCTGCGCCTATCGGTGGTGGTTATGGCAATATGGTAATGATTGACCACGGCAATGGTTTCACGACCCTGTACGCCCACCTCGACAGTATCGCGGTAGGCTGCGGGCAAAACGTGGTGCAGGGAAATATTATTGGCTATGCGGGCAGCACCGGTAATTCCACCGGGCCTCACCTGCATTTTGAAATTCGCCAGTTGGGCGCGTTTATCAACCCCTGGCACGTATTGCCATAAAATCAACCAACACAAAATCCACAAAAACAGGGCTTCTCAGCCCTGTTTTTTATTTACAAGATATTTGGTGGATCAACCTCGATCTGCCAGTCTCCCAGCGACCGGTCTCTTAGCAGGCCCGCCGGGTCTGGTCCGCGTACGATGATCTGCCAGCGGTAATACCCATTCAAACGATTGAAAAAGCATGGCGCCGGGCCGATCAAGTCTGTTTGCCGCGCGTTGCTTTCGGCTATCCAGCGCCTTAATTGAGCAGCCATCTCACGCGCGGATTGTTCCGCCCGCCCTGCGTTTAAGTCCCGATACAGCAGACGAATAAAGCGTGCAAAGGGAGGTTGATGCAGCCTGCGCCGTTGGGCAAGTTCTTCTTCATAAAAGCCTTGATAATCATGCCGGGCCGCGGTTTGAATCACATAATGCTTCGGCTGAAAGGTTTGCAAGATCACCCTGCCCCCCAATGGGCTTCTCCCTGCGCGCCCTGCCACCTGCGAAAGCAACTGAAATGTTCGTTCGGCTGCCCGATAATCGGGAAAATTCAACCCCACATCCGCCAGAATAATTCCCACCAGGGTAACCAGCGGCAAATCCAGTCCTTTGGTCAGCATCTGGGTGCCGATTAAGATATCGGCCTGGTGATTGGCAAATAAATTCAAGAGAATGTCGTGATTGTTTTTTCCTTGAGTGGTCTCAGCATCAAACCGCAGCACATTTGCCTGCGGAAATTGCTGTTTTAACAAACTCTCTACTTTTTCCGTCCCGGTTCCATATTGTCCAATTTGCGTGCCGGCACATGCCGGACATTTTTGGGGCATTTTTCGGCGATAAGCGCAGGTGTGACAAACCAGCGATTCATCTCCCCGGTGGTAGGTAAGCGGCAAATCGCAACGCGGGCATTTCAATGTCGCCCCGCAATCCCGACAGAAGACGTAGGTGGCCGTCCCACGCCGGTTTAAGAATAAGATTGCCTGTTGTTTGGCAGCCAGCGTTTGTTCAATCGCCTGGGTCAGCTCGCGAGAGAAAATGGAGCGATTCCCCATTTTCAATTCAAGACGCATATCCACCACTTTAACCGCCGGCATGGGCAGGTTGGCCGTGGTCTCATTCCCTTCCAAGACAGGTTCGGGCAAACCGAGGGCGTTCATTTGCTCGCGGACCGCCTGGCGGTGCGCCAGTATCCGGTCTGGAAGACTGAGAATTTTCCACTTCGCCAGCGTAAACCCATACAACATGCTCACGTCCGGCGTCGCCGAGCCCAAGATCGCCACCGCGCCGCTCTCCCGCGCCATTGCCACCGCCGCGGCCACGGCATTGTAGTGAGGTTGTCCTTCTGACTGGTAATACGATTCATCATGGCACTCATCCACTACCACCAACCCCACATCTTTGAACGGGGTGAATAGCGCGCTGCGCGGCCCGACTATGACCTGCAGCAAACCTGCTCGCGCTCTGCGCCAGGTATCGTAGCGCTCTCCCGCGGAGAGCCGGGAATGAATCAACCCCACCTTACCTGGAAAACGCGATTGAAAACGGCGAACAGTCTGCGGGGTCAATGAAATTTCAGGCACCAGTACGATCGCCTGTCGCCCCTTGCGTAAAGTTTCTTCCACGGCCAGTAAATACATCTCCGTCTTACCAGACCCGGTCACGCCATGCAATAAAAACGGAATACCCGGTTTGCCCGGAACAGATTGGTGGATGGCCTGATAAATTTCTTCCCAGACTTTTTTTTGCGCCAGGGTCAGCGGTGGAGGTTCTACCGCCACCCACTGAATGTCTTTCAAGGGGTCGCGGATCACTTCGCTTTCCCCAAAGAAGATTAACCCTTGTTTTTCCAGGTATTTCAAATCAGCCGCGTTGGCTCCACTGGCGGCATAAAGCCAGGAAACATCCATAGATTCAGTTTCTTCTTCTGCCAGCGCCCGCAAAGCGAGCAATCTACGTTCGGCAGCTGGACTGCCAGACCGCCCCAGCTTACTGATCTGCTGGTCAATTTCTTGCGCAGGGATAGCCAGGCGGGCATTCCGTACCGTTTTTGGCTGCACACTCGGCGGCAATAATACCGGGCGGCTCATTAGAACGCCCATCCGCACTAAAGCCTGAACCGCCGGTTTCCAATTCTTTCGGGGAAATGCCGCTTCTAATTGCCGTCCGCGTAAATCTCCGCGTTCTTTTAGAAGCGCGATTGCCCGCTTTTGCAACTCGTTAAGTTTACCGAGCTGCTCAACCCGTGAATCATTGAGATGGTAGATCATATCCGCTTGCTGGCTTAAACCGGGAGGGATCATCACATCCAGGCACATCGAAAGTGGCGCCAGCGTCCGCTCTGAAAGCCACTGCGCGAATTTTATCTGCCCGGCCGTCAAGATCGGTTCCACATCGATTAAGGCGTGTACCGCGCGGGTTTCACTGACCTGTGGCTGCGCTACCTTGCGTAATACCACCCCCTGCACATTGCGGCTGCCAAATGGAACCACCACCAAACATCCGGGTTGGATTTCTCCATCCAGGTCTTCGGGGATATGATAGTCAAACACCCCTGACACTTGCGGGATGTTGACCGCAACTTGTACATATTGATATTTCATAATCGTTTTAAAATAATTTGCGAGATTCGATGCCGGTCCATTTGATCAACCCGCAATTGAACTTGCTGGTCGCGTTCAATCACCACATCTCCCACTTGCGGAATACGCCCCAATTTTCCCAAAATATATCCGGCAATTGTGTCATAATCTGGTTCGTGAAGCGACAATCCAAAATACTGGTTCACATCTTCAATGAAGGTCATCCCATCAATGATCGCGCTGCCATCTTCAAGCATTTCAATTTCGGCCCCCTCTTCTTCAAATTCGTCCTGCACATCCCCAATGATTTCTTCAAGCAAATCTTCCAGGGTGACTAACCCGGCGGTTCCGCCAAACTCGTCCAGCACAATGGCGATGTGCATGCGCCTGTCTCGAAACTGGCGCAGTAACTCGGTCACCGCAATCGTTTCGGGCACAAACAAACCCTCCCGGGCGATATCCCGGGCGGTTTTCCTTTCCAGGCTGTTATTTTCCAGGTCCACCACCAAATCGCGCAAATGCACAATCCCAATAATGTGGTCCAGATCATTTTCAAACACTGGAATTTTGGTCAACCCGTTTTCAATAAACACGCGGATCAATTCCAAAGCAGGTTTTCCAGCCTCAACAGCCACCACCTCTGTTCGCGGAACGCTCACCTGCCTTACCACCAGGTTGCTAAAATCCATCACCGCGGTCAGCATTTCCTGTTCAGGCGCATTTAGCATTTCATCTAATGGGGGAATATTTGTAATTTGCTGTTGTTCTGCCATAATATTGGCCGAATAACCAATTGGGATTAATTGCATCCCTTTTGTCACCTGGTTGATAATCCACACCAGCGGCCTTGTTAATCCTACAAAAAACCGCATGAATGGGGTTACCGAGTTAAAGAACCTTTCAACAGCCGGCATGACTATTCGTTGAGAAATGACTTCAGCTACGATCCAATTCAAACCAGTCAGCAAAAAAGCCAGCGCGATCACGGCTGTGCCTTTCAAAAGCGAGTAGGCCTGAGTGGGCATTATCATTTGGTCGATCCATGGGAATACAGCCCTATCCAGCAATAACCAACCAGAGGCTCCCAATCCTAAAGCGCACAGCGCGATTCCCAATTTCGAAGCTGCCAGATATTGTCTCCTGGTGTCGGCTTCCTCCCACCAGGATTTCAATTTATTGCTATCGTCACCGCCCGGTTCAAACCGTATGCGCGATAAAGTGGCAATCGCAAATTCAACCCCAACAAAATAACCATTGAAGAGAATCAAGATTAGCAGAATCAAGGGCAGGAGTAAATTCATTGTTTTGGCTTTAAGATCGCTGCGGCACCATAACCTACCACCGAGCTGATATCGCCGGTCTCCTCTCCCGAATGACTGTAATGCAAAATCTGCGCTGTCGTTGCTCCCATCTGACGCGCGGCCCACAAAACCGCGGCAACTGCCGGACCACCACAAGCGAACCCTTTTCCTTGTTCTTCAGCCTCCAGAACCCCTTCAGGTGAGAACAATTGGATTTGTCTCAGGATTTCATCGTCAAGACGCCTGGCAATTTCCTGTGGATAGAAGTGGGACAAATCGGTACTGGCTACCAGCAGGACCGAACGGCCAAAGAAAACCTCTGCCAATGCTTTGCCAATCGCCCGCAATTGTAAAACCGAACGAGACCGCAGCATGATTGGGATCAACTTAAACGGTTTGGCTAAAGCACGCTGTAAAAAAGGCAGTTCAATTTCCAATGAATGCTCGCGATCTTGTTGGACAGCCACCAGCGGGCCTGCTCCGGCTTCCTGAATCACCTCAGTAAAATGACGCAAGCATTCCCGATCGACCGGGACTGTTCCCAGTGGGGTCTCATAGACCGAGTGCGCGCTGGTGAGGATATCGGCGTAATGATACTGGTGAAAAGGTGAAACTACCGCCACAATTTCAGGCGACAGGCCACGCACCGCCCGAAAAGCATGCCCGGCTGTGCGGCCGGAATATCGGTAGCCCGCGTGCGGCGCAATCACACCGATCACCTCGCCGTTCAATTCCGGATTACGCGCTGAATTGATATAACCATCAATTTCTGATGCCAATATTTCCCGATTTTCACTATACCAAACACCGGCAATAGGTGAAGGCCGTGTGTCTTGTATTGCACACATCTTAAAAACCTCCTGCACCCAAACGACAATACAAAATGATCTTGTCAGAAAAGGTGCCAAATTTCAAAAACAAAAAACTTCTACTCCCAATCTGCATAATCATCAGTGGAGTAATTTGATTATACATCAGCGGCTGTTCAGTTTAAAAATGACTGATTGGATGAATTAAAACGCTTTTTTTCATATACAATAAGACTATATTCTTACTAACTAGTCTTATTATTTTTTGTTACTTTAGCCTACACAAGGAGTAAACCATGCTGAAAGTCAATCGCCACATCCTATCTGTTATTTTAATTGCAATCCTGGGAATCATGTTAGCTTGCAATATGCCGGGGGAGACCTCATCCCAAAGCACGGCATTGGATGAAACGCAAGTGGCGATTGGAATCCAGTCCACTATGTTGGCCGCTGAAATGGCGCAGGCAACTGCTAACGCAGTCGTAGAAGTGCTTCCCACCCAGCCGCCCGCTCCAACCATCCCTCCTGAACAACCGACCTATACACCTTACCCTACCTATACACCACCGGCAATCGCGACGGAAGTTGCCCCTGCAATTGAGAATCCACAACCAGCCGCAGACGGGCTTACCGAAGAACAAATTGAGCAAATGATTCGCTCAGCGAATGTGTTGGTCTTTGAAGATATGCGCGGAAATTTTGACCGCAAGCCTATCGTTCATGAAGTCATCAACCGCATGCGTTTTTCAGGAGGAAAAGTAGTTGAAGTGGGCGACGCCCTGGGGAAATTCAAAGAGCAACTGTTAAGTACAACCAAATGGGACCTGATTATAGTCTCAGCTGAAAACCACGATGCCGTACAGGGAGAATTCTGGGAATATATGCAGGATCATGTTAACGATGGCGCGGCGGTCATCATAGAAATGTGGTACATGAACCAGCATTACACCGATATCCAGCCCATGCTGAGCCAATGCGGCGTGGAATATCACAAAGATTGGTACCGCGATTTCAATTCCGATCCCCTTGATTATTCAATCTACTGGCTTGATCCCAGCAGCCCAATCTTAACTGAACCCAATTCAGGCATGTCCCTGGCCAATGTCTCGTATCTATACTGGCCATTCGACGCCGGAGACTTACTCCGCCTGGGACCCGGTGGAGACGCGCAATTGATTGCCGGTATTTACCCGCGTGAGAAATCACAATATGGTGTGCTGGCGACATGCATGGAAGGCCGCATGATCATTCAAACATTTTGCTCGCACGATTACAACCCCTCACATGTGATGTCACTTTGGGAAAATTACATTGTCTACACACTTACCAATCATTTCAAAACCACCGCGAATTAACCCATCGTGGGATTGTTAAGAATTTGTTGGAGACGAAATCCACGGATTGATTTGTGTTATACTATTTTTTTAGAAAATGAAGTTCGGATATAAAATCCTCCGGGATAATGAGGCATGGAGTTAGCAACAAGATGAAAACTTTGCTCTTAATGCGCCACGCAAAATCTAGCTGGAAAGACCATGATCTGGAAGACATTGAGCGCCCCTTAACCAAACGCGGGCGCAGTGACGCCCCAGAAATGGGCGCTTTGCTGAAAAAGAAGAAACTGGCACCCCAGGTGATCCTCACATCACACGCCAGACGCGCTTTTAAAACTGCTGGCTGGGTTGCTGACGAACTGAAAATGGACGATGACAAAATTCAGATCAAAAAGAATCTCTACCTGGCCGAAACGGAAGACCTGATTAAAGAATTAAAACAGGTATCTGATGATCTCGATTCCGTGCTTGTCATTGGCCATAACCCCGGTCTGGAAGCGCTGGCCCAACTTTTTACCGATAAAATCATTTCCATGCCGACTGCCAGCATCGCCCATCTCACCCTCCCGCTGGACAAATGGTCTGATTTAGACGCTGATACTGAAGCTGAACTGGTTGAACAGTATTACCCGTCCAAAAAAGAGAAGAAAGACAAAAAAGAAAAGAAATAAACCCTTACTCCCCGGCAAAACCGGAGGAGTTATGGCTGCTAACAATCCCAGGACTATTCCACGCAGCCAAAAGCTTTAGACTGATTCCAATTCGAATCAGGATAGAGCTTTTTTCTTGCCTGCGATAAGCATAAAATCAATAATGAAGGAATTTACATGAGCGAAATACTGTCTATCAATGAAACATCCTACCAGGAAACGGTCACCCAATCAAAACAACCCGTTTTAATCGAATTTGGCGCCACCTGGTGCGGACCGTGCAAACGGCAAGAACCCATCCTTAAAGAACTGGCTCAGGCTATGGATCAGAAACTCAAAGTGGTGAAAATTGATGTAGATGAAAGTATGAACCTGGCTATGCAGTTTCAGGTAATGAGCGTGCCAACGATGGTGCTAATGGTGAATGGGCAAGAAGCGGAAAGATTAATTGGCTTGCAAACCCGAGAAAAACTGGTTGAGAAGTTGGAAGAATACCTGAATTAGTTCCTTTACGCCTGGCATATCGAATTACCAGGCAATTTTTATAGCGAGGCGACATGGCTAAACCTTCTAATCAAAAAGAAGATCTTCCTTTTGGCCTTTGGCCAAGCCCTATCTCTGCCGAAAGTGTGGGGCAGCGCGTCAAACTGGAAGATGTTCAGTGGGATAGTGATGGTCAAACCCTGGTATGGACAGAGAGTCGATCCGGACATACCATTTTGGTGGGTCAGGCCGGTGAAGACGCCCGCCGCGAATTGACTGTCACTCCCTCCGTCTCCGGCAGGGTTGGTTATGGCGGCGGCGATTTTACCGTCAGCCAGGGACATTTGATCTTTGCCGGAAAAGACGGTCGCCTGTACCATCGCGCGCTGGCCAGCGGCCAACCCAAACCGATCACACCAGCGTTTGGCAGCGCCGCGGCACCGGTTCTTTCACCTGATGCGAAATGGGTGGTATATGTTTTCACAGACGGTTCAACCGATTGCCTGGCTTACGTGGACATCCAGGGCCGCCAATGGCCGCAAAAACTGACCCAGGGCGCAGATTTTTACATGCAGCCTGCTTTTCATCCCAACGGGGAATGGCTGGCCTGGGTGGAATGGGATTTTCCCAATATGCCCTGGACTGGTTCACGCTTAATGCTCGCCCGCCTGATCCACAATGATGAGCTCAAATTTGGCGGGGTTTCTCAACCAGCTGGAAATGAGCACCAGCCAGTCTGCCAGCCCGAATTTTCTCCGGACGGGCGTTGGCTGAGTTACATCATTCAGAATGGAAATTGGGAATCGCTGGTTCTTCATAACCTGGAAAACGGCGACGAGCATGTTTTACTGGAAGGGGAAGGATTGTTGCTTTCTACCCCTGCCTGGGTGCAAGGTCTGCGATTCTATGGCTGGAGCGCGGATAGCAAGCGCATTTATATCTTGCGAAATTCCGGCGGTTTTGCATCCCTGTGGGAGATCGATGTCCAAACTGAAGAAGCTCACCAAATCGACACCAGCCCATATACCTGGTTGAGCCAATTAAGTGTATCCCCTAGCGGAAATCAGCTGGCTTTCCGCGCCTCTTCTCCGACCCAGCCCGACCGCATTGTGCGCTGGGATGGAGCAGCGTTGCGGGTTGTTTCGCGCAGCGATCCTGAAATGCTCAACGAAGAGGTTTACCCCACTGTCATGCCCATCTCCTGGCAAACACCAGATGGGTTTACGGTATACGGAAATTACTATCCACCCAACAACGCCCGCTATACCAGTTTTTCCCAGCAGCCTCCCGCGCTGGTGAGTATCCATGGTGGGCCGACTGGTTGCGCTACAGTCAGTTTTTCAGGGGAACGCGCGTGGTATACCTCACGCGGATATGGCGTATTGGAAGTGAATTTTCGCGGCAGCACCGGTTACGGGCGCGCCTATCTGGACGCGCAAAAAGGTCGTTGGGGTGAAGTGGACGCACAAGACGCGGCTAGCGGGGCGGAGGCTCTGGTAAAAAACCGCCTGGCCGACGAACAACGTCTGGTAATTACCGGCAGCAGTTCCGGCGGTTTTGCGGTGTTGAATACCCTGATTCACTATCCAGAGCGTTTCTGCGCGGGGATATGCTCTTATCCGGTTAGCAACCTGTTTGCCGCATCCTTTGATATTCACAAGTTTGAGTTACGTTACAATGATTGGCTGATTGGCACACTTCCCGAAGACGCGCAACGTTACCGGCAATGGTCTCCGGTGTTTCACGCCCAGCACATTCGCCGGCCTTTGCTGATCTTCCAGGGCGATTCAGACCCGGTTGTTCCCCCTCAATATACTCAGGAACTGGTAGACGCGCTCAAACGCGAGCGCGTGCCAGTGGAATACTGCCTTTACCAGGGCGAGGGACATGGATTCCGCAAAAGCCAAACCCGCATCGACCAGCTCGAACGCATTCAGAAATTCCTGTTGGATCGGGTGCTGTTCCCGGCCTGATTTACCGTCGGTTTTATCGAAA
>Ga0209269_1001616_pt1 | contig 11494 bp, 6 predicted proteins | sample MTBAKMMethaMetaG_FD_187455 | JGI IMG/M metagenome (GOLD analysis project Ga0209269, IMG submission 187455) | Enrichment culture microbial communities from Arthur Kill intertidal strait, New Jersey, USA, that are MTBE-degrading - MTBE-AKM (Arthur... | ecosystem: Environmental > Aquatic > Marine >... | reverse complement strand
TACAGAAATTCGTAGAAATGTCAGAAAAGATCAGGGAGGAAGAAAAGGATAGCTAATTCTTGTAGTTATGAAAAGTGGACAGGGGGGGATTCACTTATCCCCTAAGCCAGTTGGTTATAATACAGATTTAATAACATGGCAAAAAACAAGCCATTGGACGACCCCAAACCCCTTAATATTTTTTATTAATGAAAGAATCATGATGAAGGGTGCTTTCCCACATTAATCACTTCACAAATTGCCATATTTTTTCGTATAAGCATATCCATTTCATTCAAAGGATTGTCTGTATCAGAAAGGACCCTTGAAATGGAAAATCCCTCGAGCTCTAGAACCGTTCTTATCTCCTTTCCAGCTAGCGTTAAATCTGAAAAATTAATTTTTATTGATTCGTTTTCCACCAGATTTCCGATTGCTAATAAATTACCAGAGTCCTGAAAGTAATATTTCCTACCACCAGAAGCTAATTTTGAAATTAGTTGTTTAAAACTACTAAGATTATAATTCAGATTAAATTTTGAGGCTAGTTTAAAGATTTTTTCTACTGTTATTAAACCGTTTTTTCTAAATAATGATCTTAGTTCCAGAAGCTCGGTTTTCGGCAATGAAATCAGTGCATTCCATACAGTCGATTCTTCTAACAGTTCATTCCATTTATTTATAAATGATATCTCATCCATTGATTTATTTAATAATAAATCAATTATTTTTATAATGTGGTTTTTCTGGGTTGGATTGAGCCAGTAGATGTCATCCAAGTTTTGATTATGTTGATTATAATAATTACATATTGAATTGTAGAAAATATACAAACATGTGAATGGTTCTAGGACATCCTCTAAAGTCCAATCCCGAGATTCGGAAAAACTTCTAATGAATAAATTATCCAAACTCTCCCGGTCTTCTCCATTGATATATGCAAGTTTATCTCCATTTTTTAAATTTTCTGATAAAGTTAAATAAGAATCATCCTGGGTAATTATCCTAACATAACTAGTACGATTTAAAATGATATTTTGTATACGACCATCGAGAAGATATTTAACTTCAACATGCAGAGGATTGTCTGAGTAATGAATGGATTGTGACTTAGATGGAGCATTGTTAGATGGGCGATTAATTTTACTCCAAATATCGCTTAATGCTTTCGCTTGTTCAACATCAGCATTACTCTCGTGTTTGAATTGATTATCTCTAAACGACGAGTCGATAATATTGTCATCGGGCAATTCCAATTCTTGAATATTATATGATAAATCAACGTTCTTTAAAGCCTCGACAGCAAATTTCTTTGGATTGTGTTTGATTGATAGTGATAGATCATTCCTTGCGACAGGATTACTCAACGGCCCTTTTAATAAATTGTCCAATGTCTCAAGTTCATTTGTACATTTTCTTAAATCACTGCCTGGATATGAAAAAATGATTATTTTCTTGAATTGACGGTAAAGCATGTCATATCCTTTAGATGCTTTTGGGACTTCGTCCTCGAAATAAAAAAAAGGAATTGGACCGGGTAAAATAAGTTCTGTTTCATCTAAATCATACTTATTTATATGCTCATATAAATTATTAAAATCACAAACTAATATTTGTATTTTATTTTGAACTGGTTCATTTTCAACAATACTGTTAACTGTTATTAAAAAAGAAATCGTAGATAATCCTTCAGTGCGCTTATAATTGATCTTACTTACTAGTAAACGTCCTTCTTCGTTAGTGATTATTTCACCATTAATAGTGTATGCTGAATAATAGTTATCTAAAATTATATTAGTGGAGCAAAGATTGGGGTTCTTGCTCAGGCAATTTAAAAAATTCGAAATTCTGTCGGCAATCCCCTTTTTTATACCGGTTATATTGGAATATTCGGGTATAATGATCGAAATTTCTTTTTTATTTATTATAATTTTATTGAATAAGTATGCTAAGATGCAAGTTGATTTTCCAACAAATGCCTCCGTTTCAATGTTGTTTAATACATTCTGAAAATCTTTGACCCTCGTCATTTGGGAGCATAATAATTTAAACGCCCCAACGGGCAATTTATTACTGGTATCATTATCAAAATATTCATTGAGAGAAATATAACGATATTCCCCACTTGATAGCATCTTATTTTTTTTCATCTCATTTGGAAGGGAAAAGGAATCAATAAACGGTGGAAATAATAATAAGGATTTTAGATAAAATGTGAGTCTATTTTCCTCGCTTTGATTAACATCCCTTCTTAATTCGTTTAAAAGCACGTCATATGTGCTATCACTTTCTTTGAGTTGATTAAAATTTAAATTGTTATATTTAATAACAGCGATTTGAATTTTATTATTATACGAATCAAATGTATCAGGGTAATAAGCATCCCAATTATCACCCTCGATTGATATATTTTTTAATGCAGCATTAGTTTGAATTGAAGTGCCACAACCCATCTCATTACTCATCTTTTCTAAATATGAATTAGTGCAATCTTTCAATTCTATACAATATCTTATTCCCAGATGAAAGGATTGGATTTTTCCATTATTTGATTTTTCAATTTTTGATAAGGCTTCGAGGATTTTAGTGGCACCAATTGGATAAGGCCAAGAGAAATGTATTATTCCATATATGTCATGCTCCAACATTGATTCGATCAATGATAAAATTGGTTCGGATGAATATATTCTTTCATTAATTGATTCGAAAATAACATATTTTGGGGAAAATTTGGGTAAATTATACGAATTATTTTCTAGTGAAAAATCAGTAATTCCAGATATTTTATCAGAAATTTCTTTATTGATGGGGGTACAAATTATCCTTGGCCATTTGTTACATTCCCCGGAACTCAATTTTTCTTCAAAATAAAATTCTTGATCTTTTTTAAAATACCTTGAACCGTGTTTTGGCCTTTTCCTTACATATTCAAGAACAATTTTAGATTCTTTGGCTTTTATACTAACGGAACACCATAAGGCAGTGTTGTAGAAAAACAATCCATTGTCTCTATAAAATGAAAAGAATTCATTTGAATATTTTTTATTAAGTTTGTCGTATGAGTTTTCTGGAATGCATATCAATACATCGTTTTCTTCTTTTGCCACCCTAAGAGCTGCTATCAAAGGAGATAGATTTAATGGGCCTCTCGAGAAAATTAATAATATTTTATTTAAAAGCGCTTGATTGATAATTTCTGTTGATATTGGACTCAGATAGACTTTTGGTAACTGATCGTGACCTTGAGACAAGATAATTTTTTCTGGGCGATTTCCAGCATACCCCAATGAATTGATATGCAATTACATAACCTCCGTTGAATATAATTGCATTAAATCGAATGCTTCAACGAGGCCAGCAACATAACTTCCACCCACTAAGCACCCAACTTCAAAATTGTTGTAGAGGCTGTTCTTTCGAATTTCAGCACTCCCAAAATATGCTAATTTTGCATCTGCAATGAGTAGTTTTGAGTGAACACTGGAAATAATCCTATTGGTTTCTTCATAATGATAATTAAAAATCTTTAGTGCATCGTTGCAATTCATTTCATTAGCGATATCTCTGACCCATTGTAAATTGGATTTTTTCTTCGATGAAAACTCTCTTGTGATGATTGATATTTCACACCCCCTTTCAAATGCAAACCGGAAATAATCTGGAATATCGGGAAGCCCCTCATCGAGTAAAACTGATTTTTCGAAGAAAGGAGAAGTTATTCGAATTTTATTTTGTGCCTTATTAAATATTTCTCTAAATGCCTGACGTGTCTCCACCATTTGATTTCTACTGACCACCCGAGATAAGCCCAACTCGACGTTTTTCGGTATTGTCACCACAATTCGAAAAATATCATTATCGATACTTTCATCACTTTTTTTAAGCAATTTTATTGTTGAGTTGTAGGATGGTTTTCGAGACTCCAAAATTATAAATTCTTTCTTAGCTGCCCAATATATTGAAGCAACGATTTCGGATTCCGCTGCATCTGGATTGCCACGATAATTGGACAATATTTCCGATATTGTTGCCTCTGGGTGTTTTAATAGATATTGTGAAAAATTTTGATATATCTGAGAGAACAGAGCAGGATTAGTTTCGGAAGTATCCGACGGCATATCTTCTACCCCCAATAAGACAGCTCCTATCCAGATTTTGGTTAAAATTTTGACAAACAAATTCTGGTAAAATCAAGCAAGCATTGCATGCTCCGCCTTCGTCCTCCATACAGCTTGGATCTTGAACACAATCATGCGCTAATTCATCGATTCTTGATAACCAATCACTAACGTGGTGATCGTAGGTATATTCAATACCACCAGTATCAATCGAACTTGTAGAATATATTAAAATTGATGCTAAGCCGGGATAAATAATTTCAGACATACTTTGTGCATCCAATCCAGTATCAATTGAAGATTGTTGAATTAATAAGTGAGAAAAGGTATGCAAAAGTAAATCGACTTTATTTTTAATAATCTCATTGGATTGAACTAGAGTTCGGAGGGTTACTTCCGACCTATAATCATTTATTGGTTGTTCTGTTATAAAATTATTTAAAAATAACCATTCGAGTATCCTCTTTGCGTCCATTTTAAAAACTATTCCTTCTGTTTTGAATCTTCTAACAAACACTGTGGGCTTTTCCTGACCTCTTGTCCCAGTAATGATGGGTTTGAAGAGCAGTATATCCCTCCTTGTTGAACCCTCAACGACCCCCATTATAATCTGAACCATGTTTAAATCGGAAATTTGAATGATGTCTGATAGACCATATCGATGCAGTAATTCGTTCCAGTTATGAGGAACAATTTTTGGTTTATCCCGTTTCATCGTTGCTTGATTTTCTTCAATCTCACCTTCGGGCTGATCCCCAGTCAGTAAAAACAGACCCTGTAAATCGTTTTGATCAAACTGGATTTTTTGTGTTTCAATAAGGCATTTAGCAATTGAATTTAATGAATATTTAGAAAACATTTCGTCTTTATTTGACCCACCTTGACTTTTACAAACAGTGTGGGTTTTAGCATCAATTAGAACAGTTCTTAAGATTTTCCAGCGGTCAAAATTTCTCCAAGATGTGATATCGGTGGTGGATAAATGCAAATCTTCCAAAATTATTTTTACTCTGCCATTATTCCAGAAATCCCCCTCCTTGGAGAGTAATTCCCAAAATTCGGGGAGAAATAATCTTGATTCGTCAAGAATGCCAAGATCATTAAAAAAGGCCACAAATGCTTCTGTCAATAGCCTACCTTTTGAATCTAGTTTACCTTCTCTATCAATATCATCGATTTGAGGGATATCGGGTGTCGATAATTCAAATGGATGGATTATCGATCCCCCACGTGCGGGAACTGCTCTAAATTTAGTGGGGGGGTTGCTGGATCTCAATTTTTTCGTACCATCAAATAATCGATCTGTGTGATCGCATTTATACAAAACAAGAGGTTGTGATAAACCACATTGTACACATTGGACTGAATAACTTAGTAAATCATCTTTCCTTTTCCAATTTAAACGTTTCATCGTATTTTTCCCAGTGCAGCTTGGACAATCATTTTGTACATTTGACATGGCATGAATGGGATAATGGGCACCACACGTATCACAAAAAGCGATGAATGTGAATTGTTCTAATGTGGGTGGTTGATCGCAATTACATTGCTCATCTTTATCTAAATTTAAATAATAATGACATCTTTTACAAATTGCGGTCTTGGGATATAGACTAAAACGACCTGAATATCCCTCTTCTTTTGAATTGTTGACAAAGAATGGATAAGAAAATTTAAAATCATTAATAATTAACGAATCATAACCTTCTTTTTTACGCTCGGATATTAAATGGTTTAATTTTGACATTACCAATGGTCTGAATTTTTCAACATTGAATTCTTGAATTTCGTTATGGTCCTCAAAAATTGTTTTTATTTGAAAACTGAAACGGTTCATTGTAAAATAACAATCAATGAAACCTTGAAAAAAAGCACTCGATTCCGAGATGTCGTGATTATAAAGTACCATTTCAATCACCTCTTAATTTTTTAATAATCAACTCTTCTCTGGGATTGAGTTCCAATGCAAGCTGTTTTTGTATGCCCCTCATCCCGGTTTGATTACGATAAAAGTAATTTCCACTTTGAGTCAGAATTTTGGGGAAAAATTCACTATCTTTTGTATTGCTAAGTGAAATCTGCCTCAATCTTAGTTCTACTTCGGTTTCGATATTAATTGAGATAGGGACTCCATAGACATTTTTTATGAAATTGACAATCCTTTGGTTTTGACTGACGGAAAATTTTTTTACGTCTTCTTTCCGAATAAGTGGTTTGTTTGCCATTTCAGACATATACTGGATTATTGTTGCGCAAAAAATGGAATTGACTGTTTGAAGCATCCCCAATCTAGATTTTCTATTTACGGGTACAGGCCTTACTTCATGATCCAATGACTCGTGATATCTCTGAAAATTTCTAAAGAAACTATCGTCTCGCACCCTATTTGGATAGAACCATACGATAACCATTCCATCATATTTCCTACCAACACGTGATAATGCCTGAATATATTCAGAAGTGGTGTGTGGCATTCCTTGGAATATCATCAGATTTAATTCCTCCAAATCAACCCCATGAGAGACGACAGATGTAGAAAATATTGGATTAAAATAAGACCCTGGTGATAATTGCTTTAATGTATCATATTGTTTTACTTTTTCTCTCACATTATCGATGGTTTCTTTCAGTTCGTCTAAGCCACAATCTCCCGTTAAAACTGTTCCAATGACCTTACATTGGTATGATTTTTCTAACGAATCATTAATTACAGTGTCGGATAATCGATGCATGTCTTCTGCATCTTGCTTTTTTAAATGGTAAGTTAGAGGTGTAATATGATTTTTAAAAATCTGCAATGCTTCAATTTCATTAGCTAATCCATACTCATTAATGAATTTGTTTTTGTCATCCATGAACTTTTGTTGTTCCACTTGTAGGAATTCAACGGAATGCAGAAGGGATCTTAGTGACGCATAATGGCTATCTCTTAGATTGGGTTTTAAACCATAAATGATTCTTTTTCGTCCTTCTTTTCGTTCGAAGAAAAATCCTGTTTTTCCCTCCAGTTCTTCTGGCGATGGTCCGGGAATAATTATTGTTTCCTTGTTGTATACTTCTTTGATTTGATCGCTAACCCCATTTAACGTGGCACTCATGGCCACGTGTTTTAATTTTCGTCCATTGGAGTTATTTACTATTATTTGTTCGATCAATCCCTCGAAATGTGATGAGATGGTGCCAAATCCTTCTCTGAGTAGGTGAAGTTCATCTTGGATGGATAAAATTGGTCCCCAACCATCTTGATGAGCTAATCCAATCTCATCGCACTTGAAGTTCCCCAATTTTTCCTCATTGGTGTTGTCTTCGCATTTATCTCCACTGGGAATGAACCCGTGTCCCCTGGGGCATTGACTTCCTTTTGATCCTAATAGCGTTCTCGCCCTTCTTTGTTGGGAGAGGCCGGCCCATTTATCCACGGTAGAGACGATAACGGATGGACGGTTTCTGAATATTTCTCTATCTGAAAGAAAAATAAAAAATTTATGATTAGGATTTTTATCACAAACATGAATTATTCTCTGTTTGGGAATATCATCGACCAATCTGACATTACCCCTGTCGGATGCTTCACATAAAGGACATTTTGAGATTATCTTAGAGATTGGAGCAGGAGTAATTGTGGACGTGAAATCAGAATTATCATATAATTTTCTCTTTAATTTTGAATATAAATCTGGAAAATCCTCATCGGCATTTCCAACATAATAACCTAATGAAAAACCATCCCCGGGGCATAATTCTTCATTTTGTTTCTTCGTTTTATCGGCATAAATTATTACACTGGATAAACGTTCCAATTGCTGTATTGATAACATTCTCAGTGGAAATTTTACTATGGCGGTTACTCCACCCATTTTTCCATTTAGTCTCTCTAAAAATAATGCGAATACAATGAGTCCGAAGTATGCCTCAGATTTACCCCCACCCGTCGCAACGTGTAATACATCAACTTTATCCAAATCTTCTTGATTAATTAGTGATCGGAGACATACCACTATGAAAAAAATTTGGAACAATCTCCAAGATGGTCTCCCTCCTTTATCGATGGAATTATAATTTTTATTTTCGTAATAGTCTTGAAATGATTTATTCATCAATGTAAATGATTTCATTGCGTTATCGTTGGATTTTAGAGCCAGTAAACCTCGTTGATACAATTCAACGACTTTTTCAAATTGTTTTATGTATTCATTTTTTTCCTGGATGGTGTGTTCCCTATGACCGCTAATAATTATTTGTTCATTATTGTTATTATAAAATTCATTATATTTTTCTTGAACATCTTTGAGTTGTAATAATATTTTCTCTAATTCTGTAATTCCATCTATTGATGCTAATTTTGAAAAAGATAAATCTACCCCCTGGATTGATGATTTGGGTACGATATCTGGTTGGATATAAGAAGCAAAATTTTCAGTTGTAAATATTCCACTTTCAATATCAACCCATGAGGCTTGGCAATTTATAGTTCTAAAATCATAATTATATTTTTGTAGAAAATCAGAATACATATATTTATCACAGAATAATTTATTTTTTAATTTTCCTAAATTGATTTTCAATTTACAATTGAAAAGGGTTCTCTCGAAAGAATCAACTTTATTTTCAGGTATCGTATCATTATTGGTAAGGAAGAAATGTAAAATACAAGATTCATCAGAATATTCTGTAGTGTTAATTGATAGTTTTGCTTTCCAAACAGATACTGGAATTGGTGAAAATATTTCAGAATCCTTATTGATAGTATTACGAATTGATGAAAAATCGATTTCATAATTTAGTTCTAATTTTTCTGATGCATTGATGGGCGATAACTGACAGGGTATTGAAAAATCCAATCTCTTCCAGACTGTTTTTTCAGCTTCTTCATTATCACCCTCATCAAAATCATGCGGGGTAAATGACGGTGAGTTATTGTTAATCCGATAATAGACGCTTCCATAGATCATAACTTCGAAGGACGGGTTAGAAATAAGACTTTTTTTGTCAATTAAAATTGATACTCTCATTTGTCTGGCTCGAATTGAGCCCTTTTCGTTTTCTGAAATTTTAAAAGGATCGTCAGTAGCTTCGTCTTTCCTTTTTTCTAATTTAGCCGCCAGTGCTCCTAAGATATATTTCTTGGATGGTTTGGTATAACAATATTGATCCATTGCATTTGAGCCATCCATTCTAGATTGAACATAATGAAAAAGCTCTTCTTGGAAATCCTTCTGCATTATTATCAACCAAAAACAGGTATGATGATGGGTGGATATAATATCCCTTGGCTAATTTATAATAATAGCAATTTCTAAAGTGGATGAATAATATATGGAAATTAATTAGAGATAGGCGAAATATCCAATTTCAGGTCGATATTATCTTTTCAAATATCAAAACGGTGTAAGTATGATTAAAGCTGAAGTGGACATAAAAAAATTAATTGGGAAAAATGTTTTATTGGTTTGTCCAAATTATCCCATTCCAAAAAAAAGGAAAATCCACCATGATTATTTACCAATTGGATTATTGAAAATTGGAACGTACTTGAGGGATAATAACGGTTGTAATATTCTATTTACATTCGGAAATGAAAAAGTAGATTTTAATCCGGATTATATTTTTATTACCTCTCTTTTCACATATTGGTCCGATTACGTGATTCATTCTGCCATTTTTTATGATGAAGAGTATCCAGATTCACAAATAATAATTGGTGGGATTTGTGCTTCTTTGATGCCAGAATACATTCAAGAAAAAACTAATGTTGATGTTTACCTTGGATTGTGTAAACCCGCCGAAGAATGGTGCAGAAAACATAACGTGGATTATTCATTTCTACCATCTGAAGTCGATTTTCAAATAATTCATGGTATGCGAGGTTGTTTCAGAAAGTGCGGTTTCTGCGGTACCTGGAAATTAGAGCCGGAAGAAGAATATGTAGATAATATTCCAAAATTGATACAAAAAAATCATGTAATTTTTTATGATAATAATTTTCTCAGACACCCGGATATCAAAACCATTTTAAAAGAGCTTAATGAGGTTCGTGTTGAGGGAAAGGTAGTAAGATTTGAGTCTCAAAGTGGATTTGATGGGAGAATTTTGAATCAAGAGTTAGCTAATTTATTAAAGAAAAGTCGATTTTGCAATCCCAGAATTGCTTGGGACCATTCGTTAATGGATGCACCACAGATAAAAAATCAAATTCAATTATTGATTAATGCGGGATATAAACGGAATGAGATCAACATTTTTATGATTTACAATTGGGAGCACGATTTTAATGAAATGGAAAAGAAGAGAATCAAATGCTGGCAGTGGGGAGTCCAGATAATGGATTGTCGATATCGACCATTGAATCAAACATATGATAATTTCAATCTCAGATTGAATCAGTCATCAAAAGATTACTACATAAATAACAATTGGACCGACGGCGAAATAAAACAATTCAGACGAAATGTGAGGAGACATAATATTTGCGTAAGACACGGATTTCCTTTCCATTCACCATCTTTAGAACATAAAAGAATACCGAAGGAAGATTATCAGAAAATATTTAAATTGAAATCAAGAGCTGAGGTGCGTACAATGGTACCAGATGCTTGGTTTCCTGGCAATTTTTCCAAGCCAAAATCACAAGAATGATAACGTAAAGATTTTATTTAGTTATGCTATAATAATATTTAAATCGGCCTTTCAACAACCATATTCAACCTGGCTCTGGGGCTTTGCACTGGATGTCATCCCTCAGAGCTGAGGCTTGCAGAGATCAATGATCTCGACCTCAAGCGTGGTCGGTTCTTTGTACGCCACCCAAAGGGGGAAGGCTCTTGGTCTTCCCCTCAATGGGTCCAACTGGTGCGAGATGACCTGGTCCCCTACCTGGAAACGTATCTGGACGCCAGGAAACGTAGGCTTGAGAAGAAGGGGAGGGGACACGTCAAAGCTCTTTTCCCGTCGACCGGAGGCGGGAACGGGACCGGTTTTTACTCAATGTCCAACCTCAACCGAATGAAGAGGGAAATCGAGGGAAGAACTGGAATCGAGTTCCGCATTAAGGACCTGCGGCCTACCCTGGCAAGTCAAACGGTGGATATGGATCCATCCCTTTTGAATGCCGTCAGCTCCCAATTGCGGCACAGCAACGTGAAAACGACCCAACAATATTATGCTGCGATCAAGGAGGGTCGTGCGGGCGAGGAGTTGCGGGAGGTATGGAATTCTAGAAACGCAATAACTCCCAAAACCCCGTTATTAGCCAAAAATTTTCCACCTGCTGGATATGGATAATGGCGGGCTCGGAGGGATTCGAACCCTCGGCCCATCGGTTAAGAGCCGATTGCTCTACCTAGCTGAGCTACGAGCCCGATTAGGCCACGGAAACATATTGGTATAGATAAACGTTG
>Ga0209269_1001611_pt1 | contig 11529 bp, 16 predicted proteins | sample MTBAKMMethaMetaG_FD_187455 | JGI IMG/M metagenome (GOLD analysis project Ga0209269, IMG submission 187455) | Enrichment culture microbial communities from Arthur Kill intertidal strait, New Jersey, USA, that are MTBE-degrading - MTBE-AKM (Arthur... | ecosystem: Environmental > Aquatic > Marine >... | reverse complement strand
TCGAGTCCATGTTTGTTATTTAAGATCATCCTGTATTCTTCCTGAAAAACCCGGTGAAAAGAGGCGACCGGAGGTCGCCATGGTTTCGAAAGGCGAAGCCTTCGGTTCGGAACCATCGAGCCATGTTTGTTATTTAAGATCATCCTGTATTCTTCCTGAAAAACCCGGTGAAAAAGAGGCGACCGGAGGTCGCCATGGTTTCGAAAGGCGAAGCCTTCGGTTCGGAACCATCGAGTCCATGTTTGTTATTTAAGATCATCCTGTATTCTTCCTGAAAAACCCGGTGAAAAAGAGGCGACCGGAGGTCGCCATGGTTTCGAAAGGCGAAGCCTTCTGTCTGTAAAAGGGAAGGCCAGGATTCGGATTCAGGTATGGGACGAACAGGATGAACAGGTTAATCGATCCAGTCGAGGAGCAGTCCGGGATCCTTTCTGGTGGAACGTCCCTGCGGGGTGCCGCTCCCCTCGTAATCGTGCCGGGATTCTTTCGGGCGGATATCAGAAAGAACGGGCAGGGGGTCACGGGGAGGTTCAGGCGGCTGGGAGTGTAATTCTTCGGCCAGGATGATCGGTTTTGGGGAAGCGGCCTTCTGGTTCTCCTGGAAGAGAGGACTGTTTTCGGGGAGGAACCCTTCACCCGTGCCCCGTTGCAGGACAAAATCAATAAAAGTCTCTACTTCGCGCCGCTGGTCAGGAGAGAGCCGGGTGATTTTCTCGTCAAGTGAACCCATGATACCCACCCCACGGTTTTCTGCCACAGGTTTCTGTTGTCAGAGGGCATTAAACCACCTCACCGGGAGCAATCCCGCACCGCCCTACCGCCCGGCAGCACCAGTCAGGAACAGGATACGGCAGCTGTGCTCTGCGAGCGAGGTGAGAATGTATGCCTCGTCAAGGCTCTCTCCTGCGGCAAATGTCCCGTGTCCACGGGCAACAACGACCCTGTACACTTTCAGGGCACCGGCAACCTGCTCTGCGAGGTCGTCACTGCCGCAGGCTCCACCGACAACCGGTATAAGGGGGGTAAGCATCATCCCCGCTGAATCTACCGGAACGATCCGGTCACAGGAGAGTGAGCAGGCAACCGCATGCGGAGGGTGGGCATGGACGATGGCCTGGTGATCAGTGACGCCGTAGGTTGCACGATGGACCCGGTACTCGCTTGAGGCATGTGCCGGAATATCGCCCTCCATCGGCACGTAGACAGGACTTCCCGGGACGTCAAGGTACGATCCGTTCCGGGTGATGAAGAATCCGTTTCCCGACCTGACGCTCATGTTGCCGAAACTGGCACCGAGAAGCCCTTCGGCAAAGAGCCGCTTTCCAATCCGTTCAAACTCAGACTGCATACTGCTCTTTCGGATGAGGTTCCCGATCCACCGGACTTCCGTACTCACCTGAACTGGATGCCGACATCTTTCATCTTATTGTACCGGGCGATGTTAAGCAGGAGCGGGGTGAGACATTCCACCATGCAGGACACGGCGAGCGGCCCGGCATCGTAGGACTTCACCCCCGGGATAGTGCGGACGAGTTCCATCACCGTTGCCTTCGCCCCGGCATCATCCCCGCAGACCGGGACGGCAAGGTCAAGCTCTTCGGTGAGCGCTTTCCATTTATTTGCCGCCACCGTATTGAAGGCTGAACAGACCTTTGTGCTTTCGGGAAGTAACTTCCTGACCAGCAGTGCCGCAGAGCCTTCTGCCGGGGGCGTATAGATAAAGAACTCGCGTTTTTCCATGGGATTGATCGGTGAGATCACGATCTTGTCCTCAAATCCATGGAGTGATGACATGGTCGGCCCGAGGTGCCTGAATGGGATGGCCAGGATCACAATGTCAGACCGGTCAATAGCTTCCTGGTTCGAGAACCCGCTCAGGCAACACGGTATTCCGAGCTCTTTGAGGGCCGCGGTGCATTCGATGCAGGAACTCTCTGCCTTGTCCTCCTCCCGGGAGCCGATAAACACATCGTGATTCGGGGAGAGCCGCATGGCAATTCCCTCCCCGATATCGCCGGTCCCGCCAACGATGCCGATCTTCACCTATTCCACCAGCGGCATCAGCATAGTCTCGAGTGATTCGGCACTGGTGAGACCCTCCAGAGTCCTTACCACCTTGCCGTCCTTCTCGATAATGAGCGTCGGGACGACCCGGATCGCATACTTGTTGGCAAGGTCCATGTGCTGGTCGACGTCGATCTTCCTGATCTCGATCCTGTCGCCCATATTCTGCTTGAGCTTCTCAAGAATGGGTCCCTGGACCCGGCATGGCCCGCACCACTCGGCAAAAAAGTCAATCAAAACCGGTTTTCCCATGTGCATTACCTTCACAGGAATCGGTCCAAAAAGGAGATAAAGATTTTTATTCGGTTTATTTGGAGAGGATTGCCATGATTATCTTTCCATAGGCGGGCCGGGTAATAAGCACCCCTACCACCACCCCGATGATGGTGATGATGGCAAACCCGCGGAGGGTGGAGAGATCCATGAGTGCAAGCGGGATCATGGCGATGACCACCGTTGCCGCAGACACCATGATGATCCCCACTGCCCGGGTGAGCCGTTTCTGGTACAGGTGGGGAGACGGAACCTTCCCCTCGTGCAATACCTCGTCTGTGATAATGACCAGCTGGTCAATCCCCGTTCCGAGCACGGCAATCAACGCTGCAATTGCAAGGAGATCCAGCTGTTGCTGAATGAGTGCAGCGATACCCAGAAGGATAACAATCTCGGACAGATTGGTACCGATCATGGGGAGCACGATTGCCGGTTCACGGTACCGGTAGAAGATGACGACGCCCACCGCGATGGCCGCGACTACGAAGGCAAGCACGGACATCGTTTTGAAATAATCTCCCAGCGGGGCAGAAACCGATCCTGATCCCGCAACGCTGACCCCTACCGGGAGTGCCCCTGCCCGAAGGTGGATCTCCAGGTTTTTAGCGGCATTCAGCCCTGCCTGACCGGATCCGGTGGAGGCATAGAGCTGCCGGATCGGCTCGACCTGCAGCTTTGCGGCAAGGTCCTTTGAGAGCGGGGCGCTGTACACCATGGCATCATCGAGGACCATGTCGAGCCAGTGGTTTTCCGGATCGGTAGTTGCCCCGTACCCGATTGCGGCATCCCGGAACTGGGCAGCTCCCTCTTCAGAGAGGGTAAACGAGACCCCCCACCGGTCACTTCCCGGCGGTTCCTGGGAAGGTATGCCGACCGTGGTGATGGCATCCCCGTACAGGACATGCTCGGTCTCATTGCCCGTGGTATGGATCCTGATCTCAAACTTCCCCTGCTTACCGACGATATCCTTTGCCTGCGAGAGGCTCACGCCCGCCAGTTCGACCCGCATATAGCGTGTTACTCCTGAGAGACTGGTAAGGGGGTTGACCTTTGCATCACGGGTGCCAAGGGCGTTGAGTTTCTGCTCAAGGATCTGCTTGACCTGCTCACCGGTCTCTCTCGAGACCCCCTGTTCATAGCTGGTGAGTCTCCCTCCCGCCGCGGTAAAGATCTGTCCGAGCTCAGGCTCGGGAACATACTTTCTGATCTCAAGTTTATCATCGGCGATCAGGTATATCTCGGCATCAAGCTCCTTCTGGAGATCAGTAAGGAAATCCGTTACCGGCCGGCTGGTCTCAAAGCCAACTACTTCTGACTGGAATTCCATCTGGAGCCAGCTCCCTTCGGAGAGATCGAGGCCGTACTGGATGTTCGTTGTCAGTTTCCCGTCTTCTACATGGGGAAAAATGAAGACCACCGAAGCTACCAGGAGAATGACAAGCAGGGCCACCTGCCAGTTCTTGAGCAGCTCGATGATATCCTTACGGTTCATTTTGCACCCCGCTTCCTTCCGGTTTCCTTTCTCTGTCCGGATTCCTGCTTTTGCACGAACCACTTGATAATCCCGGCATTGGTCAGCCACGTGTTCATCATGTCGATCACGAGGCCGATCAGGAGCACACTCGCAATATCCCTGATAACCGTTATCTCACCGGCGAAGGCGACCACCCACATCGCAGCAATTGCGGCAAGTGTGGTGGTGGTCATGATGATACCAGTGTTGAATGCCCCGGAAAGCTTCTCATTGAGCTTTCCCTGCCGCTTGAGAACCCGCATGGTCAGGAGAATATCGCTGTCAACCGAGTATCCGATGAGCATCAGGAGGGCGGCGGTGGTAGGGAGCGTGAGTTCGATGCCGATCACCGACATCACTGCGGCAGTCATGGCGATATCTGCAAACGCAGACAGCACCACGGCCCCCGCAGGGACGAAAGACCGGAAGGCGAGGAAGACCACGATGGCCATCCCGATAAAGGAGATGGTAAGGGCGAGGAGAGCCTGTTCCTGGAGGGTCTGGCCGAATGAAGGACCTATCTGGTCGATCTTCGCATCGGGATACTGATCATTCACGAGCGTCGCAAGCGATTCAAAGGCTGCATCGTCCATTGGTCCGAATTTTATGAATTTTTCCCCTATGGGCTCAATGAGCGGATATCCTGAGAACGTGGCCCGGAGAGTATCAGGATTTTCCGGATTGAGGAGGGTGATCGCCGTACCACCGGAGAAGTCCATCCCCGGTTTCACCGGCATCCCGGTTGAGGCCATATTGTAACCAAGGATGGCCAGTGAGACGATAAGGAGAACCATGGGAAGCACCACCATCTGTCTGGGGGTGTACCGGTTCACATCATAGGTGACGAATCCCATACCCACTAAGTTCGTGATCCTGATGTAAAATCCTTCGGATGGCGGGAGGAATCATGCCGAAGAAATATCAGAGACAGGATCCGGCCTGGATGATCGCGCCGGAAAAAAAGAAATTATTAAATAACGATAGTGGTGAGTACCTCACCATGAGATCTCCACAAGAGATCAGGACGGTTGTTGAGAACCGGCTCAGGAACTACATCTCCCGGGACAGGACCGGGATACGGCGTGCCCTGCTGCAACTCTTTCTCCGCCTCAAATCACTCACCATCGCAGAAATCTTTGAAGCCCTCAACCGGAAGTTTACCATCAGTTACCATTCCGTTGCAGCCATGGTAGGAATCATCGCCTCAAAAATCGGCATCCTCCATGTGAATAAGAACCGGGAGAATCCCTGCAGCGTCTATTCCCTGAAAGAACAGTATGCGGATACGGTCGCACGGATTGTCGGAACGGTCTGAAACCTTCCGATGATTACTTTTTTTACAACAGCCTGCGCATGCATTGAGCATAGTATGCATGCCCGACTCAACAACAATTTTTCACCCGATGACATCCGGGTCGCCAAAGACGTGCTGGACTATATTGCACAACGAAAGTCAGATTTCCGCATTTCCACATCATGTGGCGGCCCGATCCTTCTCCCGGTCAGCATCAAGCCTCCAAAACCTACCGATCTCCAGATACCTGCAGGGGATTGGGTGATATTCGTCTCCATTCACCAGGCACGGTATCTCTCGGCCGTGCATATGGGAATGGTCCCCTTCTTCCTTGATGAGATGGACGAAGAACCCCGTGCCGGTTGCCATGAGTTTTGAAGAACTGGAACACACCGCTGATGTGAGGCTGCGGGTGAAAGCAGGATCGCTGGAATCTCTCTTTTCTGAAGCAGCCAGGGCCCTGATGGTGGTGATGTACGGTTCCGCAGAACCCGGGTCGATGCACCGGCGCATTGAGGTACAGGGGGCGGACACGGTATCGCTGATGCATGCATTCCTCTCCGAAGTGCTCTTTATTTCCGAGGTAGAGGAGATGGTCGTCTCCGGTGCAGATATCAGGTTGTCTGAGGGCAGGCTCGAAGGGGAACTCACCGGGGAGCCATTCTCTCCGGCCAGACACCGCTCCGGGATGGAGGTCAAGGGTATCTCCCTGTCCGGCCTCTCCGTATCCCGGGACAATCATACTTATATCCTTGAGGTCATCTTTGATGTGTGAGGTGCCATGCTTCAGGGAGTAACAAGAATAGGGCCATACGAATGGGAAGTGCCGATTGGGTTTGTGCCGGACATGAGGGTTCCGGGAAGGTTCTTCCTCTCGGACAGGCTGGCGGAAACCCTTGAGCCCGGGGCAATCCAGCAACTGGCCAACGTTGCCACGATGCCGGGGATCGTGAAAAATTCCCTCGCCATGCCCGACATTCACTGGGGATACGGTTTTCCGATCGGAGGGGTTGCTGCATTCGGCATGGAGGAAGGAGTAATCTCTCCCGGTGGAGTCGGCTTTGATATCAACTGCGGAGTACGGATCCTCACCACGCCCCTCTCAGCAGCCGATCTCGTACGGAAACGGGAATTGATCGAGGCCCTGTTCTCCGCGGTGCCGACCGGGGTCGGGGCAAAGAGCACGCTCCGGCTTGACCAGAATGAGCTCCTGGGCATGCTCAAAGGAGGTTCGAAGTGGGCGGTCGAGCACGGGTTCGGTATCGAAGAGGATTTTCTGCACTGTGAGGAGCAAGGCTCCATGGAAGGAGCGGATCCTGAAGCGGTATCGCAGAAAGCACGCCAGCGGGGAATGCCGCAGAGCGGAACGCTCGGTGCAGGAAACCACTTCCTCGAAATCCAGCTGGTTGAGGAAGTCTATGACCCTGCAGCGGCCACGGCCTATGGTATCTCGGAAGGGCAGATCTGTATCATGATCCACTGCGGTTCCCGCGGGCTCGGACATCAGGTCTGCACCGATCATCTCAGGATACTGGAAGGTGCCACCAGGAAGTACGGGATCACCCTCCCGGACCGGCAGCTTGCCTGTGCCCCGCTCCCCTCCCCTGAAGGAAGGGCGTATTTCGGGGCGATGGCGGCAGCAGCGAATTATGCATGGGCAAACCGGCAGGTGATCATGCACATGACGAGGGAAGTGTTTGCACGGATGTATTCGATAGCGTACGAGGACATGCACCTTGTCTATGACGTAGCCCACAACGTAGCCAAATTCGAGGAGCACACAGTCGAAGGCAGGCGTATGCGGGTCTGTGTCCACCGGAAAGGGGCTACCCGGGCCTTCGGGCCGGGCTCCCCTGACCTGCCACCGGCCTACCGGGAGGCTGGCCAGCCGGTGATCATCCCCGGGAGCATGGGGACACCCTCCTATCTCCTCCATGGAACTGCCGTGGCGATGGAGCGGACATTCGGGAGCACCTGCCATGGGGCAGGGAGGGTTATGAGCCGGACGAAAGCCAAGAAAATGCTCTCGGGGCACGAGATCAAGGAAGCGCTCGGGAAAAAAGGAATTCTTGTCCGCGCCCACCATAACGGGGCTATCGCTGACGAGGCTCCGGAAGTTTATAAACCGAGCGACGAGGTGGTCAGGGTGGTGCACGAGGCTGGAATATCCCGTCGTGTCGCCCGGTTCACCCCGCTGGGAGTGATAAAGGGATGATCCGGCGGTGCGCCCTCCTCTGGGATGAGAAGCTGGTCTTCTCCCGGTACATCGAGGAGTGCGGTGTGAACTGCGAGCACATCACCCCCCACATGGTTGCCGCCCCGTTCTACCGCGGCCGGTTTGCCACGCTGATCGTTCCCACCGGTTTTGCGAACCCAGCATTCTCAAACCTGCTCCCTGCCCTGAAAGCGGCCGCACCCCGGATACGGCGGTTCGTCGAGCAGGGAGGAAAACTCCTCGTCTTCGGAGCCGCATCAGCCCGGGAGGATGTATACGACTGGCTCCCTATTCGTCTCCGGTATTACCACCAGTACGGTCCGGTAACCATCAGTATTGATCGGGATAACCCCTTGTCCTGCCTTGTTGAGGGGTACGACACCAGCTGCATTGAGTGCGATGGTTACTTTACGGATTTCGAGGGTTCGGTGATTGCCAGGGCCGGTGAGAACCCGGTGATGATCGGGACGGCACTCGGAAAGGGAGAAATTGTGGCAACCACCATCCATGAGTACCCCTCGCGTCCGTTCCTTGCTTCATTCTGCACGGCAGCTGAGGAAACATTATTTTGACTGGGAGAGAGGGATGTATGGGGAAGTACCGATGAATCGCTACGTTATCTCTCAGGGTTCGACTGCAGGGGACCTCGAGCCGTTGGGGATGGCCGTCCATGAACTGCTGAACCACCTTCCTATCACCGCACGTTCCCGTGACAATCCCGGGATCAGGATTGAGGGGGGAGCGGTCGTTGACAGGAAGTACAGCGGACCGGTACTCGAGGAGGTTCTTGCCGGGAACAGACTCCTGAAGAAGACTCCGTCATCAGGGGCATACAAGGGGGTGCCGGTGGTGGTAAGTCCGATACGGGATGAACGTGGAGATGCCATCGGTGCAATCGGCGTGGTGGATATCACCGGTATTTTCGATCTCGCGACCCTGATGGAGCACCAGTCGGCCATTCTCCAGCAGGTGTGCGGGAAGGACCCCTGTCCGCTCCCGGGTGAACAGATAGAGGCGAAAAGGTAGTCCTGATGTATACAGCAGCATTCAGAGTGCTCGAGGTGCTCGAGTCAAGCGAAGGGCCGGTTTCGGGTGGATATATCAGCGAGAGACTGGGAATCTCCCGTTCGGCGGTCTGGAAGCATGTGAAGGAGCTCATCAGCATGGGCTATGAGATATCTGCATCCCAGAAGGAGGGATACCACCTCACCAAGAAGAGCAACCGGCTCCTTCCCTACGAAATTCACAAACACCTGCGGACCAGTTTCATCGGGAAGAAGATGCGGTACTTCGAGAACACCCCGTCAACCATCTGGGTCGGGAAGCAGCTGGTAAGTGAGGGTGATGCACAGGAAATGCACGGGATGGTGATCATCGCAGAAGAGCAGACTGGCGGGATCGGCCGGCTCGGACGCTCATGGGTCTCTCCTGCCGGAGGGATCTGGATCACTATCGTACTCAAGCCCGATATTCCCATTGACCGGGTCTTCATGGTGACCATGGCCGCGTCTGTAGCCCTTGCCCGGGCCATCCGCAAGGAGTTTGATCTCGGGGCCCTCATCAAGTGGCCAAATGACATCTATATCGGCGATAAAAAGGTTGCCGGACTCCTCCTCGAGCTCTTTGCCGAGGCAGACGAAGTCCACTACTGCCTGCTCAGTATCGGGGTAGATGTGAACATCTCGCCGAGCCAGCTCGAACAGGTGAAGAGCGCGGTGACATCCATCAGCGCCGAGATGGGGTATGATGTCGACCGCGCCTCGTTCCTCGCCCGGCTCCTGAAGGAATTTGAGAGCCGCTACCTGCTCATCGAGTCCGGGGAGTATGAGGCGGTCACCCGTGAATGGAAGAGCCTTTCCTGCACGCTTGAGCACCGGGTCAGGATCAATACCATGAAAGCGACGTTTGAGGGAGAGGCAATCGACATCGATGACTTCGGGGCGCTGCTCATCAGAAAGGATAACGGGAAGATCGAGCGGGTGATTGCCGGCGACTGCATCCAGCGATAGCAATTTATCGTCAACCCGGGAAAAATTAATGGTTGACGATGTGGGGAGATTCCGGGCGACCCGTACTCATAGCCAGTACAGCTGCCTTCACCGGCCTCATTGCCATCGGATCATGGATAGCTATTCCGTTCGTTCCTGTTCCGCTCACCCTCCAGACCCTGTTTGTCATCCTGTCCGGTGCAGTGATGAGGAAGTACGCGGTCCTTCCGAACGGGCTCTACATCCTGATGGGTGCGCTGAACATCCCGGTGTTCCACAGCGGGACAGCAGGAATCGCCGTCCTGCTCGGTCCCACCGGGGGATATGTCCTGGGGTTCGTCCCCGGAGCACTGGCGACAGGCCTCGCCTATGAGCACCGGAATCCGGTCCTCCGGATCACCGGCATCATCCTCGGCCTTGCGATCATCTTCCTCTGCGGGATGACCTGGCTCTCATTCTCGGCCGGAATCTCCCTCTCCACAGCTTTTCTCATCGGAGTGCTCCCCTTCATCCCCGGGGATGCGATCAAAGGGTATGCGGTCTATCTCATCGCCGGGCGCCTTGAAGCCCTGGCCGGCCGGTGCGGGGATCCATGATCGAGATCCGGGACCTGGGCTACCGCTCGCTCAGGATCGGGCACCTTGTTATTCCCGATGGCACCACCGCCCTCATCGGGACGAACGGGAGCGGGAAGACGACCCTGCTCCGCCTGCTTGCAGGGCTTGCCCCCCCTGATACAGGGAGCATCACCGTTGACGGAACGCGTGCGGTACCCGGTTGTGCCGGATTTGTCGATGAGTACCCCGACAGAAACGCCCTCTTCTCCCGTCTTGCCGATGAACTCGCCGCACCGCTCCGGTTCCGGCGTACACCCTGTGAAGAGCTGGACCAGCGTGTCAGGGAGGCTGCCGTCACGGCCGGCCTTGACGATCTGCTTGAGCGGACCATGGATACCCTCTCCGGAGGGGAAAAAGTTATGGCAGCGCTCCTCTCGGCCCTAATCTCCTCCCCTGAGACCCTCTTTCTCGATGAGTTCGACTCGCATCTCGACTATGACTCGCTCGTGCTGGCGGAAGATCTCATTTCCTCATCAGGTGCACGGACGGTGGTCCGCTGTACCCAGAATATGGACCTTGCTGCACAGTACGGGAGGGTCATTGTCCTGCACCAAGGAAGGGTATTCCGGGCGGGCAGCCCGGAAGAGGTCTTCTCCGCCCTGGAAGAGACCTGCTGCTATCCTTTTTCCCGGAGGGCCTTCCGGTGAAACTTTCCCTGTCAGCAGTGGAGTGGCATGCGGGATCCTGGAAATTCCGGGCAGATGCGACCTTCACCCCGGGTGTGCACCTGGTTTCCGGAAGAGTGGGATCCGGCAAGACCACCCTCGCCCTCCTCTCTGCACGGCTGCTCCAGCCGGATGCAGGGGCGGTTGCATATGAGGACATCACGTCGCGCACCCTCTCCTTCCAGTATCCGGAATACCATATCACAGGGTCAACCCTGTACGAGGAGGCTGAATCCTACGGAGTGGATCCGTTTGCAGCATGTGCCAGGGCAGGACTCTCCGGGAGAGATGAGGAGGATCCTTTCCGTCTCTCCCGGGGAGAACTGAAATGGTTCCAGCTCACCTGTCTCTTCATGAACCGGTGGGACCTGCTCATCCTCGATGAACCCTTCAGCGCTCTCGATTGCCGGGGCAAGCTGGCCGTATGCCGCTCAATCGAAGAAAACCGGGGCGGAATTGTGCTGGTCAGCACCCATGAGCAGTATATTCTCCCGAAGACCGATTGCCTCTGGGAGATGATGTCCGGAGAGCTGACCCTTCGTGGGACTCTTCCCGATGCGATATCCACATGGGAATCGGCACCTGCTCCGATCAGGAGACTCCGGGAACAGGGAGTGATCCCCGCCAACCTGACCCGGGACGATATTCTGGAGGCGGCATGCAGGATGCACGAATAAGGCTGATCGCTCTCGTCAGCCTTTCGATCGCCACCTTTCTGTCAGTCCCGGGAGCCCTCCTCACCCTGGTGTGGCTCGTCCTCTCTCCCCGGACGCTCAAAGAGGCCATGAAATCGGCAGCATTCTGGGTAATCATCCTCTTTGTCGCCATTATTGCCACCGCGACCCAGGTGACCGGCAATGACGGGATCTCGTATCTCATCAGGACGGGGGTAATCATCCT
>Ga0209269_1001608_pt1 | contig 11563 bp, 10 predicted proteins | sample MTBAKMMethaMetaG_FD_187455 | JGI IMG/M metagenome (GOLD analysis project Ga0209269, IMG submission 187455) | Enrichment culture microbial communities from Arthur Kill intertidal strait, New Jersey, USA, that are MTBE-degrading - MTBE-AKM (Arthur... | ecosystem: Environmental > Aquatic > Marine >... | reverse complement strand
CGCATTTAGAGCAAAACATCTCTTCCTCTTGAAATATTCTTTTGCAATAATTTATATTTAATAAAAAACATTTTAAATTTCTTGATTTCCCATATTCCAAAAGGCGACACTCCCCATCTGCCAAACCGTCATGTGGATCATTCGGGAGATTGGATGTCTGGGTTGGGTTTAATAGCTGCAACGAAAACAGTTTCATGCTGAATGCACTCCCTGCGACAAATGTAGGGGGTGGCGTCCTTGCTTCTCATCAACCCGCGAACAATGGAGCGCGCAGTTGTCTTAAAAGGGCCGGATGTTGATGCTCCGTGTCGGAACATCACGTACTTTATCCCTTCTTTGTGCGCTTGCTTGATCGCTTCCATCGCATCGGCATAAACGTTACCCATCGCTTCCCAATACGAAATCGTCCTCGGCCCGAAATCCGAGTAGTGGAAATCGATTTCGATTAAAGAAGGTAATTGTCTATACTTCGTCCAATTGCCCGACCCTTTCTGGAACATACAGATCCCCTTGTGTGAACACCTAACCGGAGTGCTAACCTGTCCGAGTATAGCCGGTTGCATATGCAGGGAAACACCTACACAGGCAAGAACCGCAACGGGAGGCCGGTCAGGTCTAGAGACTGGTTATGTATTCTTTTTATAGAATATCCAGTCACTTACTATGCCTTTTAACATATTTTGAGCCTGTGATAGTGACATGGTTTTATTAGGCATGTTTACGTTAATTTTACCATGACGTGAACTGTCACCTGAAACTAAACTGCAATTTGCAGAGCCCTTAAAAGTTTTAATTTGGTCGTTAACCAAACCACGTTCATCTTCTGAGATTACTTCCCATATTCTGTACAAATTTGACCAGTCTAATTCTTTACTACAAAGTCTTAATACTTTTGCAACGGTTTCATTTTTCAATGCTAATGGAATAATATTTGAAATGTCTGGTTTGCTTCCTAAAAATGGTGGCAATGAGCCGCTTAGTTTTGCAATGCTTGGAAGGTGCAATTTGTTCCCATTATTGTCTTCATATTTAATATGATCAAGTTCAATTTTATCTAGAGAAAAATGCTCAATAATTGCTGCACCATTTATTATATCTATAAATTCGACAACCATTTTTCCAATTTTCCAAACTGTATCATTATCTGAGACATCAATTAAATTTTGTGTGAAAACAGATGTTGCTATAACTATCTGTTCATTTTCTATTTCCACAGAGCAATCAATTTGAGCTAAAGCGGAACGAATTTTTTCGATATATTGTGAAGGATTTTTCAGATAAATGTAAAGTTTCATTTGTTTAGCTTCATTACCATAACGTAGAGCTACCTGTTCTAGTATCGCCGTTTAAAGCTAGCACTTATGATAAAACCATCCATAAATACCACTACGGGTGGTCGGTCAGGTAGTAATCTGATTATGCATGTTAATTTGATGGGGTTATGCAAAATTCTATAAAACTACGACCTAATTCTGTAACCCTGTTTCCTAATAAGTCTAAACCATATCCTGCTGTCATGGTGTGGAATATCGATTTATCGGTATTGATAAAGCCATATTGATATAAATCACCGAAAGCTGATTTAATTACATCTACTCCTACGCCAGGAATTGCTCGTGGAAAGAACTGAGAAAAACCACCCTGTATACTTTCCATGGGTATATTATGATGTCTCAAATATTCAATAGGGGTGTACATAAACTTTAATATTCGTATATGTAACACTGACAGGGTATTTACTAGATTTAGAAAGTATTCTCTCTCATCTGAGGATATATCTTTCCCAACCGCTGTGTTGATTAAAATTCCTCTGAATGATTCAATTTTTTCATCTTGGTAATTTTCTGCCACTCCACGAAAACATTCTTCAAAAACGAAAGCAAATTCGTCAGTATGAATTGAGTTTTCATCAACTTTATCTTGCAGTTTTACTAGATCGTTTGCGATCTGCTGAGCAAACATTTCAAGTCTTTCAAATTTTGCATTTGGAATATAGTCAGTCATCAAAGATGCTATTCCCCCACAAAAAGGTGTCGATGATAATCCTGCTTTTAAAATATTTATGATATGCTCGGCTGAACCCGTAACAGCAGCATTTTTGATTTTTGTAAGTAATGATTTTTCCTCTGCTGTCATAAGATATAACCTTTTTGTACACAACAAATTATCCAAATCCGGACATCACTCCGAAAGCTATGAAATACTGTCTGTTTATATACTCTTGTCCCACCATAACCCGAATATTGCAAGGAAAAACCACAAGATAGGAACCCTTCCTGAAAATTCCTGTTTTGATCTGATCGGGCTTTTCTCGTCTTCTTAAACAATTAATCGGGAAAATTTTCACCCCGTGATCAATAGGAATATCGTCTAAACCATGCGCAATGGCATTTATTTTGATCGTTTGGGGTGTTATGGCTACCCAGGGTAGCATGAACAAAAACTAGCGGTTAGGGGGTCGCTGAGGAGGGTTTATCAGGGTTGGGGGTAGTAATTTTTGTTTGGGGAGGGTTAAGAGGTGAGTGAATGAGGATAGTAGCGGACCAATCAGGGACAAAACATAGATGCCTTGATTTTTTACTAGACCTTCGTTGACGAATTGCTAAAGAACGAAAAACAGGTAAAAAAAAGAAACAAAAAACTGCGTAATCCATCACCGGGCCAAGGGTGCTAGTGTCAGGTGAATACTATCTCTGTCCACTTGGACGCAAAATCTCACTGAAAGACTCAATGTTATCGAACTGTTCAAGCCGCCCGACACTTAACTTATTGTTTTTCCTAAAATTTTATTGTGGGGAAATTGTGAGGCAGCAGTGGCCGCAAATAGTCAAACGATTTATTTTTATTTTGCTATGAATTTGATTAATAATTTGAGAATTGAACGAACTATCACCATCGCAAATTTGTGATTTGAAATAAATTTAGCAATAGTTGGGCTAAGCAAATAATAACAGGCAACAAAGGCTTTACCCAAGAATGTTGTTATTAATTTCTCGTCGCGCCATGCGCACAGTATATGAACTTCCTCTGCTAATGGTGTACCAAAAGCTGCTGTTGCAATAAAACATGATGATGACGATTTGATTTTTTTCAAATTGTCCTGAATAGTGATATCTCTCGGACTGATTTCGGCGGCTTTTTCAAAAAGTTCCTTGGCGGCTTTTTTGTTACCTATTCCTTCCCAAAGAAGTAAAGCTTTAGTGTTCAAGTATATGGGATTATCTGGAAAATATTCAAGCGAACGATTTACATATTGTAGTGCTAAATTGACATCTGCTGGTGTTGCCCCTTTATAAATTGAATTAGATCCATAGACCTGAAGATTTGCTTGAAGTTGGTTCAAAATGAATGTCGCTTGAAGATGGTGTTGTTCGGCTTCAGCAATATTATTTACATCCTCAAAGTGTTCCTCTTGAGATTGAACTATTAAGTCAAGTTTCGATTGAGTTTTTATTTCTAAGGAAAGCAGGCCTTCGTGATGAGGATCTATAGCCAAACCTTGTTCAATATACTGCATGGCTTTCCCATATTTTCCCTTTGAATATGCTCTTTGAGCTACAATAAACAGAGTATTTGGGGTAGGTAGTTTGCCAATTATTGCATCAACCGCATACGATGTATTACAATATTTGCATGTATAGTTTGTAGATTCCTCATCTACTTGAAGGCTTGCTCCGCACTTTTCACAACTTAATGCGACCAATCCCATATTTTCTCCTATAAACCAAAGTGTTACGCCTATTATTAATCAATCTCTATGATATCAGTTAATTACAAAATTTAGCTCACCATTTTTTGGTGCTACATCTTTTTTTTCCCCGTTAACGCGGTTGGGATTGGTCCTATTTTAAGGGGGAATTCAAGTTTCTTTTTCTGCGTAAATCTTTTTGACGCTCAACTTTTGTTTGCGAATTGCTAAGTCTGAGCGTAACTCGTTGCTCTTGTAATCCTGTTCGACTGCTGCGTTACTTGCATATCAGGTTTATATATTTCGCATTCTGCGGCATAATTAGAAGCAGTATGCACCCTATGAAATTTGCAGAAAATTGGATATCTTTTCTTATCTTCATAGCTCGAAATACCAGGTGCTCCACTGGCATGGTATCTACAGAGAAAACAATTTTTTACATCTACCCCTTTTGAATACGCCTTTTTTATTTCTTCCGCAAAAAGGAAAGAATCATTAAAATCAATTTTGTTAACATATATTTTATTATCATCTTCCAAAACTGGAGGTTCATAAATGTTCTTTGAAACAAGAATGCACTTACCGCTAAGGTAGACGATAAAATAATGGTTTTTTTTATGACATTTTTTTTGTAGTTTTTTAACAATTCCTTTTGGTTTAAAATTGAAAAACTTTATTTTTTCTTCCTGTTCGGAAATAACTTTTGAGAAAAAAATTTTAAGATCCTCTTCTGACTTAATATAGAATTCAATAATTTTACAATCAGAATTAATTTTAACTGAACTTGATTTGTGGGTTACTGCTATTTCAATATATATCTTGTTACCAGATTTTGTTTTCAAAAGTAAATATGGTGTTAAATTTTCGTCTTTCTTTTCCACTTCAATTGTCGTAAATGATTTTGTTAGATCATATTGACATTTTTCTTCATCTACTTCACATGGACCATGCTTACAGTAATCACAAAATACCGGGGCTATGTATTCAAGAATGAAAGGTTTTTTATTCTCAAGGCATTTTTTATATTCCCTCTCAAATAATAATTTTCCCATTCGATGAAGATAAGTTTCAAATGAACATTCTTGGCTCACTTTATGCCTGAAATGTTTTCTTCTTTTGTTTCCAAGTACTGGTCTTAATTTTCCTCCACACCCGATGCAGTCGTAATCCCTTCTGTCATTAACTGTTAATGTATTTATATCAATAAGAGTACCGTCATTATCCAGACTATACTTATACTGAATTTCCTGTAATTTCATGTCCAACAAATCTCTTATGTTTAACTATCAGGACATTTCTACACACTGCTTATGAGGCCGATTTTGTAAATTGTCTTACCTCGTTAAGTGATATGCCGAACACATTGAAAAAATCATCCCAGAAGGATTTTGCTTCTGCGTGTTCACTTGTTTCCCCTTGCCATTCTTTAACAAAGGCATATGAACGGTTTCTTATTTCGTTCCATGAAAGAGGCATAATTAAATTATTGGACTCTTATTAATTATTATTTTCCAAGTTCTTCAATCAACTCATCTACCATTGCAATCATTCCAGCTATGGCTTCTTCAATCTCATTAAAATGTTCCTCTTCCCTTTGCTCTTCGGGAAAATCTTTCATAACAGCCAGCCTCTTTTGTAGCTCTTTCTTTATTGCTTTCAACTCGGTTTGATATGTCCTCTGGGATTTGCCCTTACCTTTTGCTTTGTTTATTTTTTCCTGCAGTTGCCTGACTGTGAGATTTTTATTCTCAATTTCTTTGGCAAGTTTCTTCTTTTGGTCAATGTCATGTACCGTAAGTAGCTTAACTCTATGACTAACTGGCAATTTTCCATACGTATGGAAATCTGATAAATCTTTTTCGTCAACGAATAAACCCAATGCATTGTAGAGCCACGATTTTGAAGGTGCACTTGAGTCAGCGTTTTTCAACCTCTCGCAAAGCTGGTTAAATGAAATTTTCTTTTCGATAGCTGGCGTTTTCTTCCTTACCAATTCAACATCATCGTTGAAGAAAGTCTTCGCAATGTAATTTGCCGCTTCCAGCAAGGCATTCTGGTAGTGACTTAGAAATATACCCTGAATTTCTACAAAGGCAGCATTTGCCAACGCAATATCTTGTGGCGATGGTTCGTTTGTCAATTCTTTCACTTGTCCATATTTTTTTATCATTGGAGTCATGTCCATTTTATCACCTGAATGAAGTGTATTGATCATTCTCTTGCGTCTAAAGTCCAGCATATCTTTCCATTCTTCTAAGGTGAAGTTAGGTTTATTCGCATTCTTAATAATTGGATCGTTATGAATCTTTGAGTCGCGCGCAAAAGCGGCTTCTATCGCTGTCTCAAACAAAGCCTTGTCTCGAGTGGGTTTCTTGTTTTTGGGTTTTTTGTACAAGAATCTCCACTTCCCAGTTTTGTAATCCATTTTCACGCCGATGTAATTTCTTTCCATTATCAGCACCCAATTGGTTCGGTTTACGAAAAACAGCTAAACTCGTTGAGGATATTAGTTGCTGAATAATAGAACTTTTAAAGGTGGTTTGTCAAAATGTAACCCAAGGTATGGGCAGGGTGTTGAATTGGCGGAGGCGGGTCTGATAAGGGGTTTGCTGGGGCTTGGAAATCAAGCAACATACTGCTAAAACGTATTTATCATTTTACACACACTTTGTATTCTCTATCACAACGAAATCCCATAGGGCAATCTGTATCAAAACTACATTGACCCTGCAAATCCATATTTATTCCAATATTGGCATCTGGCACGTCATAAGTTTTTACTCCATATTCATCAACTGTATTCATACATACTCCGCTACTTTCTAAACGAGCTTTGACACATTTTTTACCCATACCACACTCAAAATCAGAAGAACAACCGCCAAATTCATAACTATTCCCCGATGCAGGAGATCTTGAATTAATATAAGCATTATTGGCATTAACTGCCCCCTGCATTAACCCAAGCAACAATAATCTGGCTTCTTGTTGGTCTAATTGACTTTTTATCTGTACCCATTTAGCAGCAGAATTTTTTGTGTTCGAGAAATTACGACAATGAGGACATTGAATATGCTCCAAATTGTGCAATTGATTTCCACTCAATAGAAATTGTCCTCCACAATGCTCGCAAATTCCACCTAGTTGTTGTTGATTATAACCGGGACTATTGGGATTAGTGTAATAACTTACAGGTTTGCTACAGCTAGCAAGAAAGATGCTTAACAATGTTAAAGCAAGTAACAGCAAATATGACTTTATCATATAAAATGCTCCGAAAATGTTGTTATTTAGTTCTTGGCAAATTATTTTTTAAAAGGGTTGAGGCAGTAGCCTCTAATCTAACATTATAGTAACTGAAACAAGGCCAATCAACAAAACTTCCTACAGTTACGTCTCGTTTTACTATACCAACCTGAGGATAAACCCATGCATATCCATATTCCTTATATAAACAGTTTAGACAAATACCGCCCCCTGCCTTATCCCTCTCATATGTATAATACACCTTATATGTTTCGAATTTTCCAACTTTTGTATCAACTATTTCTTTAGAAACTACAGTAAAATCAGCAATATGAGAATATAAATAGGTAGATTGATCATTCGGGTCGCTATGTGTTTTATACGAAAAACTCCATGATTTACCAACTTGCAAAGGAGAAGCCGACCAGATTACTCCATCTGGGTAACTATGATAATATCCAACAGGGTCATAGTAGACTCTAATTGTCCCATCAGCATCTTGAGCAATATCAGAAATTTGAGATGAATTGTTTATAACCAAGGTTTCCCTAATAAGAGTCGGTAGTAAATCATCTTGATAAGGAGAGATTGAGTATGATATCTCACCAGTAGTTTGGTAACTATTAAAAACATTTTTACACTGCCTTTCTTGATAGACTTCAAAGTTCCCACTAACGCTGACATCATAAGTTATAAAATCTCCAGAATTGTATTTTACAAGTATGTCATTTAGTATCAAATATGTTCCAGATAGATTATTACTTGGGGCTGAATTACATTTATTGTCATACCAATAACCTCCTGCATAATAACAATCATTCAGGTTTTCGCATAATTCAAAATTTTCAGAATTGCAATGAGGGCGAGTGCCATTAATGATAACGGGAAGGATCATGTTCCATGGAAATATATTAAATTCAGCGGTGCATTGTATGTCATTGTTCAAGTTTACCACCCCATCTTCGCAGTCAGAAATTCCTGACCATCTAGTAAAACTGGAACCGGGATCCGGAACAGCAGTTAAAGTGACAACGGTTGCATTTTTAAAAACTTCATCACAATCCGTCCCGCAGTTAATACCTTCTGGAACAGAAGTCACTTTTCCTTGTCCATTCCCTTTTTTAATAACACTTAATATCCATTTATTATTTACAACAGTATATGTATATTGTAAAAAAATAAACTCAATACCGTCCCAATAATAAAAAGAAACATAAATAGTACTGTCATTTTGAGGCAAGTTATTTACAGTAATTGTATTATCTGCCATCAACCCGCTTTCGAAAATATCTGCTTGAAGTGGTGCTGTTCCAACATCGAATAGAAAGCTTGACCAGTTTTCAACTTTATAGTCGCCAAGATCCAGTTGAAATATAACAGATGATGATGTTAATTTAGACCCAGGAATTGGTGAGGTAATTGAAGGTTTCCGTGCCCCATATCCAGGTGCTTGATAAAAATAACTAATTGATTGCCAAGCTAATCCATCCCAATAATATAATATTATGTATATGGGGGAACCATCATTTGGAAATCCTGTCAATGTAATTGATGTATCAGTCATAATATCGCTTTGGTAGGGAGCGATATTATCTGCTGCATAAAAGATAAAGTTAGTATAACCATCCGGATTCCATGAAAATGTTACGGTATCACTGGTCAGTTTTGTTGCTGGGGTGGGACTAATAATTGATGGAGCACACAAGCCAAGGTCTGAATATGAAATAAACACTAACAAGCTGAAAAGAATAGAAAATATTTTCATAAAATTCACCAACTAACAATTAATATTAAAAAAGTAACATTCATTCTAATTCCTCGTTTTATTATATGGATACGGAGGTATTGAAAGAACTGTAGCTTTTAGTCCCAGGTTCATGGCAGACTCGTGTTTCAAATGTTAAAAACACAACAAGATCATAAAGTTGTTGCAATATTCATTCCTCTGAATAAAGAAAACAATAATCTGTAATTATTACGACTTATTGTTTAAATATTCGTGTATTAGCTGAACAATCAATAGATAAGAATAATCTAGTGATATGACCAATTCCGACCGGGGATATGCCCAATTTCGCTGTTGGTGATGACCCGCAAAAGTGGAGGGTTTCAAGGAAGACGAGTTGCAGATCCTTGGAGGGGTCTATTTGCGTCCGTTAAGGGTGAGGGGTACCCCTTATAGCCCTCAGGCAAAAAAGGGCGGCAGGGGGTCGTTTAGGAGCACCGATCAGCTAGGGGTGTAGTAAAAAAATTCCCGATTATAGTGAGTTTGTGTTACTTTTGTTAAAATTAGACTGTCAGGGCTGTATATCTGCCTTATCGGCATGTAAATTGACTTAGAACATAATTGTTGCCCATCGAAGGATAGGTAACAGAAAAATAGCCTGAGGGAGTAGGCCTCAATTTACATTTTCATTTTGATTATACGTATATTTAGGTTAAAAAAAATAAGATACATAATAAACAAAGCATCATTCGAAAAATATATAATAATATCAATATATTGTGACAGTTGAAATGCCCAAAACAGAGTTTAATGAAAAAATAGTCACTCAAGCTATTGATCGCATACGTCGTAAATTACTGGATTTAACTCGCCGTAATAACCTTCTTAATTTCAGAGAAACAAAAAATACCATTCATATTGTCGACGAATTACCTGATGAAATTTTCAGAATGTTAGTGTCTGAAGATAAATCATTAGAACTACTTGAACTTCCTGAGCCTGATGAGGAAGAAAAAAGAGGTCAGTTAACTGTTTTCAATGAATCAACCAATAAAAAAAGTGACAAAATTGAGATAAAAACAGATTATGAACTACCTCAGAAAAGCAAAAAAACTAGTCGGCGGCATACTGATAAATATTTACAGACTCCTTTAATTGCAAAGATTTTAGAAAGAAGATGTAAAAATCTTTCGCTAAATTCACGTTCAAGTATAGAAGAAACTGGTATAAATATACTTTATATAGTTTTTGGTTTTCTAGAATGGTATGAGGATGACAATTCAGAAATAATCAATAAAGCTCCTTTAATTCTTGTCCCAATACGAATTGAACGTACTCGTTTAAACAAAAAAACAAACCATTATTCATACCTAATAAGTTATAATGGTGAGGATATAGAAACAAATCTTTCGCTCGCTGAAAAGTTGAATCTTGATTTTAATTTAATATTGCCAGAGATTAAAAATGAAATAACACCAGAAGCTTATTTTGAAGAGGTAACGCAAACTATTCGAGGAAAGAAGCAATGGCGGGTCGCCCGTGAAATAGTTCTGGGTTTTTTCAGTTTTGCAAAATTACGAATATATAAAGACCTAAACGATGATAGCTGGCCATCCAATTCACTATTATCAGGCCACAATAATGTAAAACAAATAATTGCAGGATTCACTGGAGATAAAGAAGCCACTGATTCCATACTTTTTGGAGAAGATTTTGATATCGACAAACACCCTGGTGTCGAAAAAATATATTTAGTACAAGAAGCAGACAGTTCTCAGCATTCAGCATTAATTGACGTTATATTGAATAATAAAAATATTGTAATTGAAGGGCCGCCAGGGACAGGTAAATCACAAACAATTACCAACTTAATCGCCGCAGCATTGTATAATGGTGATAATGTATTGTTTATTGCGGAAAAAAAAGCTGCACTTGAGGTTGTTAGACGGCGACTTAATAATGCAGGGCTAGGTGACTTTTGCCTTGAACTCCATAGTCATAAAACACAAAAAGGACAGTTACTCGCTGATATTGAGAAAAGGCTTCGCCAAAATTATAAGGAAGCCCGAACCATTGATTCTAAAATCGCTATACTCAACGAGCAGCGTGATACGTTAATTAAATATTATGACCTGTTAAACAAGAAACCAGGAAAAACGGACGAAACAATATTTGAAATCTTGTGGGCAGTTGAACGTTTGAGAGAAGGGTTTGACAAAACTCCCGTTATTTTTAACATCGACAATTGTTTAGAATTAACTTCAACTCAAATTGAAACTAATGTTAATGCCGTAGATGATTTTGCGAAAGCATTTAGTGCAACACCACAAGACGTAATTTCCGTATGGAAAGGATTTGAACCAGAAGCACTAATCCCAGGTGATGATACAATAATAATAAATAAATTAATATTATTAATTGATAAGCTTGTAAAACTTTCAGAGTATTATACTTACATCAAAGACCATTATCATTTTCCAGCCAATGATAACTTGGATACGCTTCGTAACTATTCAAAATTCTCAAGTAATGAGCTACCAGCCAAGCCCATTTTTTATGACGTAACGTTGGCCAATAATTTACTTTCTCCAATAGCTAGTGAAGTTTTAGTTGATCTTGAAGATTATATACGCGAATATTATGAGTTTAAAGAAGAGGCAAATGAAATTCTAAATGACTTTACAGATTGGAATTTAGAAGAATTATTAAAAATCGAAAAAACGATATCTAATTTAAAGGATTTTTCTTATAGTGACCTTACTCCAGTTCATCTCAAACAGGAGTTTATGGGATTCACCCTGCTTGCGGTGACATAACGACGCAATTCTAGCACGTTACGACCCGGCATTCTGCAGGACCCCACCCTCTATCTTCCAGCCAAAAGCGCTTAGAATTTGCGCCTG
>Ga0209269_1001599_pt1 | contig 11585 bp, 11 predicted proteins | sample MTBAKMMethaMetaG_FD_187455 | JGI IMG/M metagenome (GOLD analysis project Ga0209269, IMG submission 187455) | Enrichment culture microbial communities from Arthur Kill intertidal strait, New Jersey, USA, that are MTBE-degrading - MTBE-AKM (Arthur... | ecosystem: Environmental > Aquatic > Marine >... | reverse complement strand
CGCCGCGCAGCCTGGTATGATCGCTATTTTAAAGAGGTTTACCAACCTTTATTCTCTGCGCTGCTGGAGACCAATGTGGCGCTGGAGCGATTGAACAAGGGAGGATAAGGAAATTTATTCGCAGGCGGCTTTTATCACGCGCAGGGCGCGCAAGGTTACCCATTTATTGGGCTGTTTCTTCTCACCAAATTCCAGCCAGGTTTTTCCCCGATAGTCATATTCCAGCGGCCAGCGGCCGTTCGCATCTTGCTTAGAGAGGATTAACTTCAGGGTGTTTTCCAGACGCGGGTCTTTGGCTTGGCCGTTGGCAGCCAGGGCTTCAGCAACCTGCAGGATGTCGGTGATATAAAAGACGGGGAAGCCGAACTTCCACCAGCTGGTGCTGGGTTTGCCGGTGTAGCCGCTGGGGTAAGCGGCGGTGGCAGGATCGACACTGAACAAAAAGTCAATGCCCGCTTGCACGGCACGTTCGATCAGCGGAGTGCGCATCGCGGGCGGGCAGATGCTGAAGGCCAGCATCACTTTGGCCGCGCCCCAGGCGCAGGACTGCTTATCGTTGGCGCCACAGGCGAAGTTGGGACCGCATTTCCCGGCATAATATCGCAGGGGAGCGTCACGGTCGCTGGCGGGGGCGATGCCTTCACCGGTGACGGTACGTGCCATCCATTCGTAGGCCTTGGGCAGACGTTCGTCGGTACTGCCCAGAGAGATCAATGCCCAGCACAGGTTGCCCTGCAAGCAATCAACCGTGCCCGAAGGCGCGGTGACAGAGCCGCTAAATTGCCCGTTGGAAGTGAGGCTATTTTCGATCTGATATGCGCAGGCGCGCCGCACGCGCTCGTCCATGCGTAAAGACGCACCCATTTGGGCCAGCAGGATGATCGACCAGACGGTGGAGCGGTACTTGGGCAGGTAGCCGCCACCCGGCTCTTCCCAATAGCCTTCAGGAGCCATATGTTCGAGGATGGCGGGGATGGGTCCCTGCTGGTGAGCGGCTTCGCGGGCGGTCACGCATTGGGGATCTTCTTCAGATAGGCCCAACAGGTCGCGCAAGGCGAGAAAGCGCACCGCAGGCTCATCCGGCTCCAGCAGCCAGGTGAGTGAATCCCCCTTCAATTGATTTTGCCAGGACATAGCACACCTCATTTCATTGCTGAATTGGACCTGCGCTGATGAATAAAGAATAAATAAAGCCCTACGGCAAAAGCGACCGCCGAGGCGGCTTGAAACAACCATTTAATGCTGGTAAACAGGCTGGCAGCCTGCAGGGCGATTGGGTTAAGGTTGGGATATTCGGCCAGCAAAGCCACCAGCGTAAAATTTTCGAAATAATCAAAGACCATACCCAGCAGCGGCAAAAAAACGGGAGAGAAGCGCTGCGGATGCTCTGTAAGCGCGCGGCGGTAGAGAAAAGCCAGGCCGGTACTGAAAAACAGCCCATAAGTAAGCGGGAATACCAAATCGGCAGACATGCTGAATTGAGCGTAAGCCTGGCGGCCATTCTCCCCCAACGTCTCGAATACCGCCTGCGCCTGTTTGGCGGTGTAGCTGAGGCGCATGTCCAACAGGTTGGCGGGCTGTCCGCTGGCCTGCTCGATGCGGCGGGTGCCAGTTGGAATGAAGAGGAAGAATACCACCGTGAAAAGCAAGGCGAACACAATCAAATTAGGTCGGGTGGCCAATCGGGTGAGGGCGTTGGAAAGTCTTTTCAGCATGGGAGTACCTGCAGGTTGTCAGTCTGTAACGGCTGGTTCAAGGATTTCAAGGCGTTGTTGATCGCTGTCGAGACGCGCCCGGCAGCCAATGGGCAGCACAAATTGGGGCGCGGTGTGGCCAAAATCCATATCGGTGACGATTGGGAACTGGTATGCCTGAGTGCGTTCCAGAATTACTTCTCGCAACTGCTGTTTTTCGAGTTCCGTGTATAACATGGGTCTCCCGAAGAGCAGTCCGGAAATCTGGCTCAAAACCCCCATGTTTTCATAGTCCATCAGCAGGCTGTTGACCCGCTGTGGAGAGGGCTTTTCTTCTGACGTTTCCAGAAATAGAATCGCGCCGCTGAAATCCGGCCAGTAAGGGGTGCCGCGCAGGTGATCCATCGATTCGATACAACCGCCGATACACCAACCTTCGGCGACGCCGGGTTTCAACCAGGTCCAACCAGGGGAGGGCTGCAGGTTGCGCGGACGTTCCAGATCTTTTTGCGCGCCCCAATCAAGAAACTCTTCGGTCCACTCTGGACTGGGAAGCACCTGACCGGGGATTTGCGCCGCGCATAGGGTTCGGTTGAAAGACTCGCGGGCGTACCCAAACATGGCAGGATATTCGGCAAAATCGGTGATGAAAGCCGGACCATTAAAGGTGACCAGACCGGTTTTGCGATGGATGGCTACGTTAAGCACGGTGATATCCGAGTATCCCATGAAGATTTTGGGATTAGCGCGAATCAGGTCAAAGTCCAATAGAGGCAGCAGCTGGTTAGAATGATCCCCACCGATGGCAGCAATGATGGCTTTAATTTGCGGGTCGCGGAAGGCATGGTGCAGGTCGTCGACGCGCTGTTGCGGCGTACCGGAGACCGCCCCGCGCACGCCGTGAGCGTTGGGCATCACTCTGACCTGAAAACCCAGATTTTTCATCTGCGCCAGGCCCAGCTCCAGGCGGTGAGGGAAAAGCCCCACCGCACCGAAGGATGGACTGACCACAGCGACACAGTCACCGGGTTGCAGACGCTTTGGTTTTAGCAGTGGTGGATGCGCGTCAACCATCAGGCTGCCAGTTGGGTTTTGATTTCGCTGACCCAGGCATCGATCTTTTGGTTATCGCGATAGTCACCGGGTTCCGCTTTCATGGCTTTCATGATCAGGCGCAAGGGAAAAGCCAGCTTTTTCATGTCGATCGCGCCAGCGAATAAACCCACACTGACCGGTTCAACTTGCGGCGCCGCTTCGCGGGCGGGGTTGAGGTAAGCTTCAACAGTGCAGCGATTTTCGGGAGTGTCATCCTTCATGGTCATGCACACCACAAAATAGGCGACCGGCAGGGAGGCCAGGTTGGCTTTATGGGTTTTTAAAAAAGAAAGTACATCGCCGTGCAGCTGCCCGGCGCGAATGGCGCTGCCCAAAACAACAGCGGTATAACCGTCCAATGAAGATACTTTTTTAGCGGATAATACCTCCACAGAGACATCGTCTGCGCGCAGGGATTGCGCAATGCGTTCGGCTACCCCTTCAGTGGAACCGGCGAAGGTTCCATAAGCGACCAGGATTTTCTTGCTCATATTTCCTCTCAACTGAATTAGATAAATCGATAGATTAATTATAGATTAGTTTTGGGGGGTTGGGAAAGATCCTATCCCCATACTTACGCCGCAGCCCCTTCGCAGAGCGGGAAGGGGCTGGGTAAGCAAGTAATTCTTATGCTAGTTGGCGAATAAGGCTGAGATTCTGCTCCGGGTGGTGGCGGAGAAGGCGGAGGAGATGCGCAGCTTACTTAGAGAATACCTGATCAAAAAAGCGACGCAGATCCGCGGGCCCAGCGTACCAGTAGATTTTGTCAGAAATTCCTTGTAAAGTGCGGGAAATGTCACATCCCGATTGGGCAACCGTGAAAACCGGTATTTTTTTGGTATGGGCAAAGCCGGCTTCAATCCCAATGCCGACGCCCTTTTCGGTTAAGTCAATCAACAGCACATCAGATGCGGCGATTTCCGCAAAGACGCGCTGCATGAACTCGGCCGGGCTGAGGCGCACGCCGCCCCAATCCTGGATATCGCGAGCCGGGCAAAAGGTCTCGTGGCCCATTTCGTTTAGCAAGGTGGAAATTTCTTCGATCCACGGGCGATTGCGCTGGTCCGGGTGATATTGGAGAGAGAGGTAGATTCGCATAGGTTCCTGCCTTTCGAGTCACGCGGATTTTCTTAAAGTATAACGGAAAAGTCAATCCCGGTGGAAATAGAAATCTCCATTCCCAAAGTTTTGCCGCTGTCGCTTGCCTGCATCGCGGGGAAGGGGCTTCAGGAAGGGTTAAGTCACCATTCCCGGAAAGGGTGTGATGCGTATAAGAACCATTACTGGTTTAGGGGTCAATCAAAATATGCGGGCGATATAATTTGCCGATTTTTCCGCGGGAGCGTATAATCTAGCAGAGGGTATTCCACAAAACCTGATCACGGAGGTGGTTATGTCTGGTGCACGGCCTGTGCGCGCTCCACGTGGCACGCAGTTGACTTGCAAATCGTGGCTCACCGAAGCAGTTTACCGCATGATTCAAAACAATCTCGATCCCGAAGTCGCGGAAAAACCGGATGATCTGGTTGTGTATGGGGGAAAAGGCCGGGCCGCCCGCAGTTGGGAGGCTTTTGATGCCATTTTGGAAAGCTTAAAGAATCTTGAAGATGATGAAACTCTGCTGGTGCAGTCCGGCAAGCCCGTTGCGGTATTTAATACCCATGCCGACGCCCCACGAGTGTTGATTGCCAATTCCAACCTGGTGCCGCATTGGGCTACCCAGGCGCACTTCGATGAGCTGTCTGCCAAAGGGTTGATGATGTACGGGCAGATGACGGCCGGATCATGGATTTATATTGGCACGCAGGGTATTTTACAAGGCACATATGAAACGCTGGCTTCGCTGGCCACGCAACATGGCTGGCCTTCGCTGGCTGGTAAATTTGTTTTAACCGCCGGTCTGGGCGGAATGGGCGGCGCGCAGCCGCTGGCGATTACGATGAACGAAGGGGTAGGGCTGGTTGTGGAAGTTGACCCGGCGCGCGCGCACCGCCGCCAGGAAATTGGCTATGTGGATGTGGTGGTCGACACCCTGGAAGAAGCGATGACCCTGGTAGAAGAAGCCCGCGACCAGAAGATTCCGCGCTCGGTTGGTTTAATCGGAAACGCGGCCGATATTTTCCCCGAATTGGTGGAGCGCGGGGTGATTCCAGATGTGGTCACCGACCAGACTTCTGCCCACGATGTGTTGAGTTATGTCCCCAGCGGGTTGAGCGTGGAAGAAGCGGCCGAACTGCGTGAGCGAGATCCGAAAGAATATGAACGCCGCTCGATGGATTCAATGGCACGGCATGTGCAGGCCATGTTAAAAATGCAGCAAATGGGCGCGGAGGTGTTTGATTATGGCAATAATATCCGCCAGCGCGCGTTTGACCAGGGTGTAAAAAACGCTTTTGACTTCCCAGGTTTTGTGCCGGCCTATATTCGCCCGTTGTTCTGTGAGGGCAAAGGACCTTTCCGCTGGGTGGCTTTATCCGGCGATCCGGAAGATATCTACCGCACCGATGAGGCGGTGATGGAATTATTCCCCCAGGATGAGCATCTGCACCGCTGGCTGCGCATGGCGCGCGAGAAAGTGCCTTTCCAGGGGCTGCCGGCGCGTATCTGCTGGCTGGGATACGGTGAGCGTGATCTGGCCGGACTGAAGTTCAACGAGATGGTCGCGGATGGCCGCTTGAAAGCGCCGATTGTGATTGGGCGCGATCATCTGGATGCCGGTTCGGTGGCTTCCCCCAACCGAGAGACTGAAAGCATGCGGGATGGCACCGACGCGGTCAGTGACTGGCCGATTCTTAATTTGCTGGTCAACGCCATCGGTGGAGCAACCTGGGTTTCCTTCCACCACGGCGGTGGAGTAGGAATTGGTTACAGCCAACATGCCGGGCAGGTGATTGTGGCGGATGGCACACCGCAGGCTGCCGCGCGCTTGAAACGCGTGTTGACCTGCGACCCTGGGATGGGTGTGGTTCGCCACGTGGACGCGGGCTACCCGGAAGCCATTGCCGCGGCCAAACGGCATGGCATTAAGATTCCGATGATGAAAGGGTAATCTCTTGCGAAACGCGCGGATTTTTTGGTTCTCAATCAGTCTGGTGGTGGGCCTGGCAGCCGGCATTGTGTATGGCTGGGTCATCCGGCCATTGAGCTATTCCGATGTTTCGCCAGAGCAATTGCGCACGGATTACCGCGTGGATTATGTATTAATGACCGCGGAAGTTTTTCGCCAGGAAGGCGACCCCGCCAGAGCTGCCCAACAACTGGCGTTTTTGGGCAACGAACCGGTGATCCGTTATGTCCAAGAGGCGATCATCACTGGTAATGAGATGGGTTATTCGCGCGCAGACCTGGAACTATTAGGTGACCTGGCTGCCGCCCTGCAAACCTGGATGCCGCTGCAAGTGGAGAATACGCCATGAATCAGTCTCGCGGCCCCTGGTATTTATTCACCGGTTTAGTGCTTGGTCTGGCGATTGGGTTGGTGTACGCCTGGCTGCTGGAACCGATCCAGTATGTGGATGCATCACCACGGGCGTTAAGCCCCAGCGATCAGGCGGCTTACCGCAATATGATCGCCCTGGCATATCAAGCGAATGAGGATTTCGGCCGCGCCAGCGCGCGTCTGGCGGTGTTGGGTGATCAAGAACCGGCACTGACGCTGCGCAGGCAGGCCGAACTGTTGTTAGCCAGCGGAGGAACGTCTCAAGAGGCGCAAGCGCTGGTTGACCTATCGGTCGTTTTACAGAACATGCCCGCTACGCTTACGGCGCAGGCCGCTCTGGCGGCGGTCAGTACGCCATTACCCACCCACACGGCTGCTGAAGGCACAATATCATCGCCCGTAGACATAACTCAAACTCCGGCCGTGACAACACCCCAGGCCACTTTTACCCCACGACCGACGGCCAACAATACCGGCGATCAAGAAGTTCCTTATGTATTATTGGAGCAAGAAACCTTATGTGATGAGGAGAACGCCGGGCGGATTGTTGTGGAGGTTAGCGATCAACGTGGACAACCGCAAGGCGGAGTCCCGATTACGGTCAATTGGGCGAATAATGGCAGCAATACTTTTTTCACTGGATTACACCCGCAAATCAGCCCCGGCTATGCGGATTTTGAAATGCAGCCAGGTGAGATTTATTCTCTGCGGGTTGGCAAAATTGGTGAGGTAGTAACCGATTTACAAATTCAAACCTGCGATTCTGGTGAACCTGGCGGCTGGCGGCTGGCATTTGGAGTGCGCTAGGCAACCAGATCATTTCTTCTGGATCGGATGGATGGATAAAAAAACAACGCGGATTTTTTCCGCGTTGTTTTTATGTATTTCAGAATAGCTTTATTGACCCATCGGATTGCTGTAAGCCCAGGAGTTTCCGATGATGACCACTACATCCACCGGGGCATTAGGATCGTAACGGTTGTAAATGTTGCTGGTACTCACGCCCATCATATCAGCCAGGTATTGCACTGTATAAGGCTTGCCGTTGTAGACGATCAGCGTGGTGGATTCATAGATGCGATCGGCGTTAGTCTCTTCAACCACGTTGATGCCCTGGCTGCGCAGATACTCAGCGGTGTTGCCTGCCAAACCCACGGTTTGGGTGCCATTCTGCAGAGAGATGCGCGCGGCTTCTTGTTGTACCAGGCTGGCAGGATCGTCGGTAAGCGCGGCGATGGGCATAGCTGACCCGGTCTCGGCGAAGATGTCATCGCGTATCAGGCGAATTTCATCCGTGATGGGGATCAAAATATCCAGACCGTCGGGCGACTTACCGTTCATCACCACATCCGGACCGATAATTCCGCGTTTGATGTTATTCGCATCCACCTGAACAGCCAGGTTCGCCAAACGGACCACCTGATCCAGCGAGAGGTTGGTGCTGATTCCGCTGGAGATCTCAGCGTAAAGTTTGGGGGCTTTAGTGATCAGGGTGGGCAGCATGTTCAGGCTGAGGATCTGGTCCCGGGTGGCCATGATCACCTGTTGCTGGCGGCTCGCGCGGTCAAAGTCACCACCTTCGGTGTAACGCGCGCGCGCGTAAGCCAGGGTCACGTCGCCGGGTAGAATTTGCACACCCGGTTCAAGGATCACGGTGTTTCCGGGTCCAATGGGGTCTACTTTAATCTCTTCGGGAACGTTGAGCTTGAGCCCACCGATTTCATCAATAAAGCGCACAAACGCGGAGAAATCAACTTGCGCGTAGTATTTAATCGGTACACCCAGGAAAGATTCCACGGTTTCCATCGCCAGGCCAGGACCACCGCCAGGCAGATTATAAATTTCACCCAGGTAATAGGCGGTGTTGATTTTTCCATGGTCAAAGCCCGGAATTTCTACCCACATATCACGCGGAATCGACAGCATCCCGGCGGTACGGGTAGTGGGATCCAGGGTAAGCAGGATCATTGTGTCGGTTCGCGGGGTCTCTCCGGATTCCCAATCGCGATAATCGAGGCCCATCACTAACACGCTGATGCGACTGGCGCCGTCCCAGGGTTCGGCGATTGGGCCTTCGGCCGCTTGCAATGGCGCCGAAGAGATTTCGCCACCCGTTCCACCGGGAAGGTTGGAATCGGCGTTGATTTGGGGTGAGCCGGGTAGATCGGTCATCTCCCATGAGTTGACCAAATTACGCACGACAACAAATGCCAATATGGCAGTTATCAGTGCTACAACTCCGAAAGCAGCCAGCAAGCCAATGGTTAGTTTGTCAAGCTGGCGATTTTTTCGTTTCATACGAATTTGCTGTGTTCGATCCATAAGTCTATTTTAACCATTCTAAACCGATGATTCTGATTTCCACATCAGTTTCGTTGCAAGAAAAATACCAGAGAAAAATTGGCTTTTCGATTTCTTGAGCATGTGGAAAGAGCAGCGGTTTGGAAATGAAGATGGCATTAGTCCATGCTAGGAGGCGGAACCGGTAAGTTTTCTGCCTGGGTATTTACCCACTTGTCGCCTTCATCAATCAACATAACGGGAATATCTTCAACGACCGGGTATTTACGCCCACAATCCTGGCAGATTAACCAGCTATCTTTATAGAATTCGAGCGTGCCAGATTTCTCGCGCACGCAGACCGGGCAACGTAATATTTCAAGCAGTTCCTTACTGACCATCTTTTTCTCCATGAATTCGCATTCAGGCATAATGCGGCAATTTTGTCAAGTATACCATGAGGCGAGAAAACGGGGAGAGAATCACATTCCGCCTGAAAGATGGCAAAAAACCTCTGTGGTTAGTCCTCTTCGTCCTCTGGAGGATAACCCTCAGTTCCAGGGCCGTATTCATAAGCGGCTTGCCAGGGCTGGTAGTGTGTATTAAAGGTGTCTTGCAAGTAGACCTGACCGTCTTTGTAGACCGTGCGATTGACGGTAATGTCGGCGCCTTCAGCCTCCCAATCAACTTGCTTAACCTCGTCTTTATCCAGCTCGGGGTTTTCAATGTAGCGAGGTTTAGGAGGTTCAACCGTATTAATCGGACCGGTAGTTTCCCAGGTCATGCTGCGGCCGTCTTTGGTGGAATAGAACTTCCAGACCAACGAACTGTAAGATGGGTTGACATACGTTTCCATCAGCAGCCAATAAGGGGTATCGTTGGTGAATTTGAAATCGACCACGGGAACATACACTGTAGCATCCAGACCAGCCAGGTTGTTATCTCGGATATTGCCAGCCACCTTTTCATAATAAGAAACGCGATAAGCGTGAGCGTGACGTTCGTTGATGGGAAAACCGGCGAAGAACGCGGCGCGGAACAAGGTTGTGCTGACCTGGCAAACTCCGCCGCCAACACCCTGGATGGTTTGATCTCCAAAAATGATGAGCGCTTCCGCGTAACCGTTGTCCAGGCTGATGTCTCCCAGGGCGTTGGCCATCGAGAAGGTCTCGCCGGGGGCGATCAACAAGCCGTGGAAGCGTTTGGCCGCGGCGGTGATATTTTGTACGCGCGCGGCAGAAGAGCCGTAGAAAAAGGACGTTTCCGAATGGACCAGTTCGGTGATGCCAATCTCACTGCCGGAGACGTTATCGGTGATGGCTGGATTGGTGAGGTTGAGGGCCAGGTCGATGGTATGTTCGCCCTGTAATACTTTTTCCTGTGTCTGGCTCAGGCTGGCTGCCGAATTAAGCTCTCGACCGATTACAGCTGCCTGGATGAGCTCTAACTGGCGGGTATCATCGTTGAAGATGAAGCGTGCGTTTTGCGGGTAAGCGCGAATCTGCGGGGCGATCTCTTGGAATTTAACAGAAAGTTGGACCGGATCGAGAGCGATACGGTAATAAGACTGGGTACCGTCTGCTACTCGTTCAAACTTGAGCATTTTGGCTAATTCCGAAGGTTCGATCACCCACGGGCCTTGTTGGTTGGGTTGATCAGAAGGTAGTTGGATCGTAAGTGGCTGGCTGAGGATGCGTTGAGCCAGCTCGGCCTGCTGGGTTACATCCGGAATGGTGGGGGTTAATTCTTCCACCAGCAGAGGAATGATGCCATCTTGCAGGGTGCGCATTTGGGCAGTAAGCATCGCCAGGGCAGTGTCAATGTTCAGGCGGCGACCAGCTTGCCCGGGCTGGACGATCACTTGTGTTCCTTCCAGCCGCAAAGAAGGCTCAACAACCGCGATGTTGATTTGCTCGGAAAGGCGGGTGAGGAAGTCGTGCGCGCGGCGCTGGTCAAAGATCAAAGCGGGGGGCAGATCCCGGTGATAGTACCAGGCTTCAAATTGCTCGGTAAGGCGGTTGAAAACGGATCCATTGCGACCTATGCTTAAGGCATTTTGGGCTGAGGCTTCAGGGTCCAGGTAGAGGCCCATCTCCCCAGGTGAGGTCAACCACAGCTGTTCGCCGCTGAGTACCAACTGACCGGTGGATGGGTAGGTGAACTGCTCGGTGATTTTTGCGGCGGCTTTGTCTGCGCTCAGACCACCCACGTCGATGCCGGCCACCATGACGCCCGGGTAGATCCGGTTCATATAGAGTAATTCAAAGCCTAGCAGACTGGCAACCAATAGTGTAAAGAACATAAAAGCGCCAGCCAGCAGTACAACCAGAATTTGTTGGGGTTGAATGCGGTTTTGGGTCCGCGAATAAGTCGTATTCATGAGTAAGATTATACCAATTCAAGATTAATAAGCGATAGCTTTTGAAAGGTATTTAAGGAAGAAGACGTTTGAACGAGAGAGTATGTTCCCGTAATTGAACAAGGAATGATCGTCCAATTAAAGCAATTTTAACGAATTGTGAAATTCGTCGCCAAAATCCCTTGACAGATGATGGCGATGAAGTATAATTCCGCCTCGCCGTAAGAAACAAGGCAGTTTCGCCCGACAGACGGGCAAACGAAACAGAAAAATAGTAAGCATCACAGGCTCAACCGCGGGTGATCGATTAAGGGAAGCAGTGAAAAACAAGTAAAGAGAATGAAAAATTCTCATGAAGAAACCCTTGACAACGAGTAAATCTGCGGTAAAATTAAGACCTCGAAAGTAAAGAGCGATCTCGTGAAAGCAGATCGGTAATAATCTCAAAAATACCTCAAGACAGCCTCAAGGCCAAGCAAGATTAAGGTTGTCGCACCACGGCCGGTGTTACCTCTAAAGAAACGCACAGAGAACATCGGCGGTTTTTTGTCTGCTGGTAGATTGAGAAGCCGACTGAGCGAGAGTCTGGAAAACGCACCTTAACAATTGAAGAGTGATAGGAAAGACAGAAGCCCTGTCAATTTTAGAGTAAATCCGAGAAACGATCCACTGTGAAAGCGGTGGTGAAATTTATGCGGAGAGTTTGATCCTGGCTCAG
>Ga0209269_1001593_pt1 | contig 11604 bp, 12 predicted proteins | sample MTBAKMMethaMetaG_FD_187455 | JGI IMG/M metagenome (GOLD analysis project Ga0209269, IMG submission 187455) | Enrichment culture microbial communities from Arthur Kill intertidal strait, New Jersey, USA, that are MTBE-degrading - MTBE-AKM (Arthur... | ecosystem: Environmental > Aquatic > Marine >... | reverse complement strand
CTGAGCGCACTCTCCCTCCTTTCACTTCTATCGTCATTATATATGCACAATCCAATGCCCTGCCAGGTGCGGGGATGGGGAACGGATATACTTCTTCGGAGGGCGGGGTCGAGCATACCATCACCGCCAAGGGCGTGGTGGTCCGCTTCGGGAACATACTGGCCTTGGACAACTTCTCCATCGATGTGCCCAAGGGCATAGTGGGGTTGCTCGGTCCCAACGGGGCCGGCAAGAGCACCTTCATCAAGACCGTGCTGGGCCTGGTGAGCTTCGATTCCGGCGAGATACGGATCAGCGGCATGGACCCCAGGACGGACGTCATGGCCATCCGGGACCGGGTCGGCTACATGCCGGAGCATGACTGCCTGGTGGATACCATGAGCGGCCTGGAGCTGGTGACCTACTTCGGACGATTGAGCGGAATGACCAAGGAGGACTCCATACCCCGCAGCCACGAGGTGCTGGACTTCGTTGGACTGGGGGAGGAGCGCTACCGTCCCACAGCGACCTATTCCACCGGTATGAGGCAGAGGGTCAAGCTGGCCCAGGCCATCGTGCACGACCCGGAGATACTTTTCCTGGACGAGCCGACCAATGGCATGGACCCCCTGGGTCGGGAGGAGATGCTGGAACTTATCTCCCGCATCGCCGCCTCCAACAAGTCCATACTGGTCTCCTCGCACATCCTGCAGGATATGGAGAAGGTCTGCCAGCACGTTATAATCATTAACAGCGGGAGAGCGATAACGCAGGGTCCGATGTCCGTGTTGCTGGACCAGGGTCGGGACCGCAAGCGGCTGATGGTGCGCGGCGATCCCAAGGCGCTGCTCTCCTTCACAGATCAGCTCGGCAAGGATTATCAGATAATCTCCGTCTCGGAGGAGTTCGGGCAGATGACCGTGATCCTGGTCAACGGAGGGCCGAGCGGCCCCCTGCTGGAGACGGCCAAGCGGATCGGTGTGCAGGTGCGTTCGTACGCCCCTGACAAGCTCACTTTGGAAGGGGCGTTCATCCGGTCGGTCAAGGAGGGGGCCTGATGGGTCTGAACCCGATCGGCTACAAGCCCTGGGACGGGAAGCGCACCGAGCACGGCCGCCGCTTTCTGGTGGTCGCTGAGAGCATACTGCGGCACAAGCTCAAGACCAAATGGTTCCTGGCGCTGCTCATCATAGGCACCTTCCTGGTGCACGTCATGCCGCTGTTCATCTACTCGATGATGCCGCACCGGGAGCTGGAGGCGGAGGTGATGAGGGACTACCTCGGCAACGGCATGTACTTCATCTTCGAGGTGATACTCGTGGCGCTTGTATGCTCCGACCTCATATCAGAGGACATGCGCTCCAACTCCTTCATCCTCTACGTGTCCCGGGCCATGGGGGTCAAGGGATACCTGCTGGGAAAGTGGACCGGGGCCATGGTCACCATCGGCCTGTTCACTCTGCTCCCGCCTCTGGCGGTGGCCGTGGCGGTCACCGCCACTCAGTCCGGTTCGGATTACCTTGGCAGTCTGAAGGTCATCGGCCAGACCCTGATCGCGGGCGTATGGTCGGCAGCCATGTTGGTGCCGGTGGGGTTGGCCGTTTCGTCCCTCACCGCGAAGAAGACCTACGCCTCGGTCGGCACCTTCATGTTCTTCTTCGGCTTGATGCTCGTCTCCGGCATCTTCTCTGGCCTCTCCCCGGACTGGAACATGATCAGCCCGCCGGAGGTCCTGTACCAGAGCCATACCGTGCTCTACGGGCTGGAGCTCTCCGATGACGTCAACCGCTTCCTGCTGGGGGCCATGGCCTTTCTGCTGACGGTCCCGCCGATGGCGCTGGTTTACTACCGCATCATGCGCAAGGAGGCGGGTAAATGAGCAACGTGGTGGAAGCGCGCTTCCTTTCCAAATGGTACGGGGAGGTCATCGGGCTCAACAACTTCAGCATCGACGTCCCGAAGGGCATCACCGGCATCGTCGGTCCCAACGGGGCCGGCAAGAGCACCTTCTTTAAGCTTCTAACGGGGAACATCAAGACCAACGTGGGGCATCTGCGAGTGCTTGGTGAAGAACCGTGGCGGAACCCGGGCCTGCTGGCCAAGATAGGCTTCTGCCCCGATTACGATTTCCTGCCGCCGGACCTCAAGGGCCGGGAGTACCTGCGCTTCGTGGCCGGCCTGCACGGTATGGATGCCAACAGGACGGCGACCAGGGTGGACGAGGTGCTGGGGATCGTCAGCATGGTCAAGGACGCCGACCGGTCCATGGGCGGTTATTCAAAGGGCATGAGGCAGCGCATCAAGATCGCCGGGGCGTTGCTGCACGAGCCTCAACTGCTCCTGCTGGATGAGCCGCTGACCGGCACCGATCCGCTCATCCGAAAGGAGATCATCGACCTGGTCAAGGACCTGAACAAGGTGCACGGGCACGATGTCATAGTCTCCTCGCACGTGCTGCACGAGATCGAGAGGATGACCCATCAGGTGGCGCTGATATACAAAGGCCGTTCGGTGGCCAGCGGCGACATCTCCGAGATAAGGCAGCTGATGAGCGACCACCCGCACAATATTGTGCTAGAAGGTAGGGGGCTGGTGCCGTTGGCCCAATTGCTCCTCTCCAAACCTTACACCTCTTCCATAGAGCTCCGGCCCGACCGTCTGGGCATGTTCGTCAGGGTGGACCGTCCGGAGGAGTTCTTCAATTACCTGCCGGACCTGGTGGCGGAGGCGGGATGCGAGCTGGAAAGGGTGGAGAGCCTGGACGACGACCTGGAATCCGTGTTCCGATATCTGGTGGGGTGATGCTGATGTCCTTCAACTTCAAAGGTCTCTGGACGGTGGCGGCGTTCTCCGCGCGCAAGCTGCTCATGAACAGGCGGTGGATGCTGGTCCTGCTGCTCGGGGTGTTGGTGGCCTCGGTCATGGGATACGCGGCCACCGAGGACGGCGCGGACATGGACTTCGCCAGCGACCTGATGGCCATGTTGCTGCTGGCCTTCCTGCTTCCGGTCCTTTCCCTTATCTACGGAGCGTCGATGATAAGGAACGAGATGGACGACCGCAGCATCGTGCAGGTCATAACCGCCCCGCTGGACCGCCGGATATCCTATCTTGGCTATTACATAGGGCTGGTGATGGTGCTCTGCCTGCTCATCACGGCGGTCACCGCCGTAGGGGGACTGGCCTTCCTGATGTTCTCCCCCGAGCGGGACGGCGGGGTCCAGCTGGTCCTGACCTTCATCGTCCTGCAGTACCTGGGCGTGATGATCTACTCCGCCCTGTTCCTGCTGCTGGGGGCCATGCTAAGGCAGCCCATCTACCTGGGGCTGTTCTACATATTCATCTGGGAGGGCTTCGTGGCCTCCCTTCCCGGTTCCATTGGCGATCTCACCATCCGCCATCAGCTGCAGTCGGTGGCCTCCGAGCTCACCGAACTCGGCTACTTCACATCGAGCTCCGGCGACGGGGCGGTGGCCGCCCTGGTGCTGATAGCGTTGACCGTAGTGCTGGTGCTGGCCGGGGCCTTCTTGTTCAGGGAAAAGGAGATCGCCTGATCGGCAACGAGTTCGGAAATGTACAAATAACCTATATCACCGGAGACGTCGATGGTCCGACAGGTAAGAGGGCGATATGGCCATGAGCGATCGGAACTCATTTCCTAAGGCGGATAGCAGGGAATGGCTGCTCGGCGACGACAACCCTTCTGTCAGGTATCTCGCCCTGCGCGATCTGCTTGGAAGGACGGAGAACGATCCGGAGGTTCGCGAGGCGAAACGCCGGATAATGGAGGTCGGGGTCGTCCCCAAGGTGCTGGCCAAGCAGGAGCCTGGCGGTCATTGGGGAGCGCCACAGCATTTCTACCAGAACTCCAAGTACAAGGGGACGGTGTGGAACCTGATCTTGTTGGCCGAGATGTGCGCCGATCCCGCTGACGAAAGGATAAGGAACGCCTGCGAGTTCGTCCTGCGCTGGAGCCAACACCGTCCCTCCGGCGGTTTCTCGTACAAAGGAACGGACAGGAACGGCGGAAATCGCAGCGTCTTCAGCTGTCTAACGGCCAACATGCTATTCTCCCTGGTCCGTCTAGGATACGGGAAGGATGAACGGGTAAAAATGGGGTTCGAATGGATAGCCGAGCACCAAAGGTTCGACCTAGGCCCCTATCCCAACCGGGAATGGCCGTACCAGTACGACCTGTGCTGGAGGAACCACACCTGCCGCTCCGGGGCGGTTAAGGTGCTGAAGGCCTTGGCGGAGGTCCCCGAGGGGGAACGGACGGCAGGCATGAGGGAGAAGGTCAAGGAAGGGGCGGAGTTCCTCCTGGCGCAGCGCATATTTTATCGGCCTCCCGAGCTCAAGGAGATATCCCGCAGGAACTGGCTCTCCTTCGGCTTCCCGCTGATGTGGAACACCGACCTGGTGGAGATACTTGGCATCCTGGGAAGGCTGGGGGTGAGAGACGACAGGATGGACGAAGCGGTGGAGGCGGTGCTTTCCAAGCAGGGGGAGAACGGCCGCTGGAAGCAGGAGAACCATTTCGCAGGGAGGTTCATCACCACCGTCGAGACCAACGGAAAGGACAGCAAGTGGGTGACCCTCAACGCCCTGCGCGCCCTAACGTCCATATCCGGATGATCAGACCTTTCGGCACATCTTGCGGCGCGTCTCGAGCAATATCGTCAACACCCCGATCACCAGGACCGCCAGGAACACGAGCAGCGCCACCAGGTTGTTAAGCAGCATGATGCCCAACCCCACGAGCACCACCGAGACGAGCAGTCCGAGGAACACCAGGTCCCTGGGGGGGTCGGTCTCCTCCGGAAGGCAGATGCCCCCGCGCAGCCAACGAGCTATCGACGAGGAGGCGATGTCGGCAAGGAACGCTCCCACGAACATGGTCAGCAGCCCGAGCACCACCCGGACGGCGTAGTCCTCGACCAATGCCTCCCCATCTCTGAAGAGGCCGCCGTCGGTAACCATCTGAATGGAAATAATGGCGGCGATGGCGAAGACCATGGCCTTGGCGATCTTTCCGGCTATGACCGATGACCTCGGTCCAGGGATGTCCGTGGGGCGGCCCCCACTGAAATGGCAGCATATCTCCCGGACCATCTGCCCGGCCACGTAGGCCAAGATGTATCCTATGATGAGCGTCGCGATGGCGATCAGAATGGTCGGGACCGTTTCCAGTAGGATGTCCAACCAAGCTCCAATCTCACCCGGGATGCCCTCCATCATCAAGCCTTCCATATTTACTTGGGGCTCCGGATTATAATTGAGTTTCGTCGGTACGTTAATAAAAATTAAAGAGGGGGCGGGGCCCCGTTCACTGCTTGGTCATCTTCTTGGTCATGGCGAAGGCCACCGGGACCAACATAATGGCCAAGGCCAAAGCGAAGGCCCAGGATATGTTGGCGATGATGCCCGTCACGCCCGGGAAGGTGGCGAAGATGGCGCCCGTGCCTATGATCAGGAAGATCGCGTACAGCACGAACTTGGCGTATCCGGCGACCTCCTTGAATTCGGGGTGCTCGTCCGCGACCGACTTGATCAGGGCGTCCGTCAGCAGAATTCCCACGCCGATGATCACGAAGCCCAGGACCAAAGTGTAGACCAGGGCGCCGGTGAGCAACATGATGTTCAGCGCCAGCAGCACCACGAAGGCGATGAGGCCGATGAACAGCAGGTTCTTCAGCATCTCGGCGATGTTCTGCTTTCCCTCCGGGAACATGGGCCGCACGATGCGGCCGATGAAGGAGGAGAGGAAGTCAGCGAAGAACGCTCCCACGATCAGGACCAGAAAGCCCACGAACACCTTGGGCAGGTAGTTCGCCAGGCGGGTGAGGTAATCCCCGAACACCCCGCTCATGTCCAGCACCTGGATGGCCATTATGATGAAGAAGATCATGATGAAGGCCATGACCAGCATGCTGGCCAGGTTCGAGGCGTACAACCCTGACGACAAGAACGCCCGGCCGGTGGCCGTCTGGTTGAAGAACCTCTCCAGACCGACCTTCTGCACCACCTTCTTGACTATCTTTCCCGCTATCCAGGCCACCACGTAGCCTATGATCAGAACGATGATGGCCGCCAGGATGGCCGGTACCGCCACCAGGAAGCCGTCCCACATCGCGCTTAGCTCGTCCAACAGGTCGACCAAATTAGTTCACCTTGTCCTCCCTTTTGATTTATATTTTATAATTAACTTTGCATGGTGTCCGAAATCTGGATTATCAAAAATGATAGAATATTATTTTTTTAGCTTTTTCGTTGATTGACGAGATTTCTCACCTCCTCCTCATCAACACTATGGACAGCGCTAGCATGGCCGCGGCGAAGATCAGCAGTATGGCCAGATCCGGCCATATCTCCTCCAGTCCCCATCCGCGCACCATCACCGAACGCGCCCCGTCGACCGCATAGGTCAGCGGGAGCAGGTACGAGACGGGTCGCAGGAGCTCCGGCACCGATTCCAAGGGCCAGAACACCCCGGACAGAAGAATGGAGGGGAACAGGATTATGGGGATGAACTGCACGGCCTGGAACTCCGTGCGCGCGTTGGCCGAGAGCAGGAAGCCCAGGCCCTGCATGCCCACTCCCAATAGGAAGACGGTCAGCAGCACCAGCGCCAACGAGCCTTCCACCTGTACGCCAAAAAGAAGAAGGGCGGTGGCCATGACCACGGCGGACTGCACCAGGCCGATGAGCCCGAAGGCCATGGCGTAGCCCAGGACCACCTCCGACTCAGTAACCGGCGTGGAGAGCAGCCGGGCCAATGTCCCAGTGGTGCGCTCGTGGATGAAGGAGATAATGGAGATCATGAAGGTGACCATCATCACCGCCAGGGAGATCACCCCCGGGGCGAAGGTGTCCAGGAAGTCCCGCCCCTCCCCGTAGACCAGGTCCGGGACCGCGTTCACCGGCTGGACGAAGCCGAGGTCCTCCACCATCACGGAGGAGAGGGCCGACCGGACGGTGGAGGTCACGGTCTGCACGATGTTGAGGTTGCTGCCGTCCAGGAACATGGTCACCGTGGCCGCGTCAGCCGCCGTGGAGTTGCCGGGCGAGAAGGTCAGGGCGTTCGCGGCGAAGTCCGCCGGGAAGACGATGCAGCCCCAGGCGTTCCCGCTCTCCACCTTTTCCCGGCCGTAGCCCACCGGGTCCGCTATGCCTGAAGATGGCCGTATGACCTCCAAGATCCTGAGCGAATCCCCGCCCTGCAGGCGGGCGATTACCAGGTCGGAGAGGTCCGCCGGTCCCAGCCCCTCGTCCAGATCTACTATGTAGACCTCGACGTCCTCCACCTCCCCGCCGAAGGTGTAGCCGAATATGGCTATCATGAAGATGGGCATGAGCACCAGGAAGGCCGCCGTGCGCCGATCGTGCCTCAGGGAACGCAGCACCTTCTTGGTTATGGCCAGCATCCTTCGGGAGTTCATTCCCGACACCTCACGATGAACACCCTGAAGGCATCCTCCAGGTTGTTGCGGCCGGCATCCTCGAGCAGTTCGGCCGGGGTCCCCTCCGCTATCAGCCGGCCTTTGTGCATCATCCCCACCAGGTCGCAGCGGGACGCCTCGTCCATGTAGTGGGTGGTCAGCACCACAGTCATTCCCTGGGCCTTGAGGGAACGGAAATGCTCCCAGAACCCCGAGCGCAGTTCCGGGTCCACCCCCACCGTCGGCTCGTCCAGGAACATGAGCGAGGGCTTGTTCACCATGGCGCAGGCCAGAGAGGCCCGGTGCTGCATTCCCCCGCTGAGCTGCCCGACCAGATCACCCTTCCTCTCCCAGAGGCCGACGACCTCCAGGACCTCCCTCTCCCTTTCCAGGAACTCGTCGGGGCTCACCCCGTTCAGCTCGGCGAACAGCTGGGCGTTCTCGTGGACGGTGAGGTCCGTGTACAGGGCCAGCTCCTGGGGCATGTAGCTGACCCTCCCGTCCTTTCCTTTCATCGGAACGGTACGTCCAAGCACCTCGGCCGTGCCGGAGGTGGCCCGGACCAGCCCCATCAGTACCTTGATGGCCGTGGTCTTGCCCGAACCGTTGGGGCCGATCAGCCCGTATATGCAACCGGAGGGGACGCCCAGGCACAGGTCCCTAACGGCCACGATGTCCCCGTACTCCTTCCTCAGCCCCTCGGTCCTTACCGCAAATGTCCCCAAGTCCAGATCAACCCCTCCCTGCCCCGTTGACGAATATGTCCGCCCATCCCCTCAGCAACCTGTCCTCGGCGTCCGGGTCGATGTTCCCCGGCCCGATCAGGTAGTTCAGCAGGAAATGCGATTGCACCATTCCCATCCAGGACCGGGCCGCCACGAAGGGGTCTACGTTGCGCAGACGGCCGTCCTCGATCATCACCTGCATCTGCGCAGTGACGAACTGGACCGCCTGGTCGAAGACCTCCACCCCCACCTCCTCCTTGAGCTCCGGGTGCCTCCACAGCTCTCCCACCAGCATCATGAATATGTGTCGGTTCTCCTTAAGAACGTCCAGCACCAGCCGGGCGTTGCGCACCAGCACCTCCTCGGCCGTGCCTTCCGCGCCGAAGTCCACGCCCGCCTTGATCCGTCGCAGGGGGAGCATGTCCTTCGCCACCTGGCGGAAGAGGGCTTCCTTGCTTCCGAACGTCCGGAAAAGGGTGACCTCGTTCACATCCGCTCGCTCAGCGATCGACCTGGTGGTCGTCCCGTCGAAGCCCTTCTCGGCGAACAGCTCGAAGGCCGCGGTCAAAATTCGCTCCTTCGAGCTTCCTTTTTCCGGCGGGACGGGCACGTTCGAATCGAACATCAATAATGCAAGCAATTACTTACATACATATAGGTTCGCACTACTCCAGGAACAGCGGCTTGAGCGAAAAATACTACGATTGTCGATTTTTTCACCCCAAGAAAAAAACATAATCTTTATAATGGGGGTGTCGTTGGGAACTTAAATGGACTTTGCCGAGTACATCCGCAAGTTCGATGCCCACACCGCCAAATACATTCCCGACCGGGCGGATTGGACGCCATCGGATCACGCCGTTTACGGTCCTACCGACTATTTCCGGTTGAACCCCAAAGAGGCCAACGAACTCCGCTACAAGGCGGTCCGGTACCAGCTCGACAGGCATATCAAGAGCAACAGGACCTACCGCACCTATTGCGAGGAACTGAAGTTCGATCCCTCGTCCATAAGGTCCGCCGAAGACCTGGACAAGGTCCCGGTGGTCTCCACCGACTTCTTCAAGACCTATCCGGCGGGAAGGGAGTTCGCCATGTGGCTGGCGAACGTCTATACCGGGGAGCTACCCAGGATCCACATCAAGAGCAAGGACCCCTCGCCCGACGAGGTCATCAGATCGTTCAACGATGCGGGCATGGCCGTGGCCTACAGCAGCGGAACTTCCGGCCGCCATACCTTCATCCCGAGGGACATGAAGGCCTTCTTCTCCAACGAGTACGCTATGTCCAAGGGGGCGCTGACAATGTTCTATCCCCGTTGGGGGCCGGACATGCGCGGCTTCCTGTTGATGCCCAACCCCTTCAAGACCAACCTGTTCGCCGGGAGGCTGGGCGCAGTACTTTACGACATCATGACGGATGTCGAGGTGGCCTTGGACCGCGAGGTGAACACCGAGACCGTCCGCCAGTCCATGGTCAAGGGGGACACCCTGGTCGGCAAGATAACCAAGTACGTGGTCAGCCGCACCACTCAGAAGTCCATCGACCGCATCGTGAACTGGATAGAGGAGAGGTCCAAGGACGGCTCCCGCATCGCCCTGGTCGGCGTGCCGTTCATGCTTCACTACGTTCTCAACGAGATCAAGGAGAGGGGCAGGTCCTATGATATCGGTGACCGGACCATGATCCTGACCGGCGGGGGCTGGAAGGCCCATGAGAACGAGCGGATCCCGGAGGAGAGGTTCCGCAAGGACGTAGAAGAGCTTCTCGGCGTTCACCCTGAACACTGCCTGGACATGTACGGCATGGTAGAAGGGAACGGTTGGATGCTACAGTGTCCCGAGGGTCACCACTTCCACATACCGACCAACTACCTGCACCCCATGGTGCTGGATGACGACGGCAACAATGTCGGTTACGGCAAGTACGGCCGGTTCGCCTTTTTGGACGGCTCAATGAACGCGTATCCCGGTTTCATCGTCACCAACGACAAGGTCAAGATGCTGGAGCATTGCCCCCATTGCGACCGCCCCGGTCCAGTGCTGGAATCCGGGATAACTCGCATCCCCGGAAAGGAGATACGCGGCTGCGGCGAGGAGATGCGGAAGATGATGGCCGCGGACGTCGGAGGAGATTGATTTGCGTTCCCTAGGTTACATGAAACGGCACGAGTTCCTGCCCAACACCCCCTTCATCAAGTTGCTGACCAAAGGTGTGGCGTCCGTGCTCAAGACCAGCGCCTTCCACCTGTCCGAGGTGAAGAAGATGAGGGTCCTTCCCCCGGACCAGGCCCGCTACCAGCGCCCCAAGCGCCCTTATGATATTCCCGAGTTCAAGGAAGGCATGCGCTGCGGAGCCCGGGACGAGAAGTACCTGTCCGCCACCCGCTTCTGCGATCCGTGCGACCCCCGCATAGTGGCCATGGCTCACAAGCTCGGCGCTTTCCAGGTGTCCGACCTGGAGTTCGCCCGCCGCGCTCATGACCTGGCCAAGAACCAGATGATCGTGGAGTACGTACCTTTTGACACTGCCGCCGAGACCCTGGAAAGGGGAACCGGCACCTGCTTCCACCTGGCCAACACCATGGTGGCCTTGTGCCGCGCGGCCGGAATAAAGGCGCGATACAAGGTGTTCGCCATGAACATGATCGCCGTCTGGTACGACAAGATGCTGGGCGCGGACAGCTTCATGCAGAAGTGGTATGACTCGCTCGGTTATTTCCTCATCGAGGCCGAAGTGCAGGTCTTCGTCGACGGCAGGTGGATGGACGCCGTGGTCGGCCCGGACGACGGGTGGCAGGCCACGATGGGCGATCCGCTGAGCAAGCTCGGGGAGACCTCCCTGGAGAACTGGTTCGAGGCCATCCCGGGGACGGTCATGCTGCGCGAGTCCATTCCCTACGGGCTGCCGTTCCTCGGCAAGCTCATGATCACCCTGGCCCCCGGTTCGGTGGAGCGGGTGAGCTGCAACGTGCTGAAGATGTCCCAGGACGGGAACAAGCTGATCGAGGACCTGGGCGGCCGGGAGGCCTACGACGCTATGACCAGGGCGAAGCACATCAAGAAGCCCATGGTCACCATGGAGAACCGCTCGCAGATAGTCTTCGATTGAAACCTTCGCCTGCGGAGGTTGTCGCTCGGCAAGTTATATTAGGGCTGCTAACCGAAATGTTAACCGGAGGCAGTCCCTATGAAAAAGGTCATGTGCAAGACCTGCGGCAGGACATTCTCGGCACCCACCCAGGAGGAGGCCGAGGCGATGCTGAAGCGCCACCGCATACAGGACATCATGGGCGAGGCCACCCTGCAGCGCAGCCGGTACGGTTCCGACGCGTGAGGGCAGGTTAGGCCAAATAACCATACCTCCAGGGGCACCCCTAGGCCGGTGGGAGGTCATGTTTTATGTCGTCAATGCGATGACCGCTCCGCCCATGGGAATTCTCGATCGGTTCAGGGGAAAGG
>Ga0209269_1001585_pt1 | contig 11628 bp, 9 predicted proteins | sample MTBAKMMethaMetaG_FD_187455 | JGI IMG/M metagenome (GOLD analysis project Ga0209269, IMG submission 187455) | Enrichment culture microbial communities from Arthur Kill intertidal strait, New Jersey, USA, that are MTBE-degrading - MTBE-AKM (Arthur... | ecosystem: Environmental > Aquatic > Marine >... | reverse complement strand
AAAATAGGAGCGGGTGACCTCCACGGCGTTCGGCCCGAAGAACAGCCACCTGCAGACCGATTCCTTCGAGAGCATCCGCGAGATTTCGGGCAGGTCGCCATCGGTGCAGTATGAGAACATCAGGTCGCCGCCGGTCCATGTGTGCTGCATGAGAGGAGCGTTTGCTCTCACCCTATATGCGGGGTGCGGTGGGGGATCATCACCCCGCATTATTGGAGGAAGAGTTCCGATAAAACGATATCTTGATTGGATCCTCTTTTCCTTCAATTAAACTTAAAAATTTTATTTTTGGTGTGGTTAGAAGAGTGTAACCATCAATTTTAAAATTGATTGCCCGGTCGCTTATACTATGGCAGGCAGAGCCAGATCTCTCTTTATATTCTCTACCTCTCCAAAATTCAACTTTATATATTGTTGCTTCTCCCTCCTCATTTAACAATCGAGGAATATCTCTTGAATAGATCACATAAGATATGCCTGATTTTTCTTCAGTTTCAGCGTTTAATATAATTTTTAAATCTTCACCCTCCGTCATTAGCGCTCCAACGGCCTGAAAACCGTTGTGGCTTCCTTCATATAGTCCCTTTTCATTTTTAACAAAATCGACATTATCCGTCATTATTTCACTATTGGTGCTATCAATGGGAGGCATTAAGAAATTTTCTGCCGGAGCGTGAAAGTGTGCGACGGAAGAACAGGAGTTACCAGCAGGATATCATGTGTTAAACCATCCATTGTAAAGCGTATTTGCTATCTCGCCGAAAAACTGCCGCAACCTCTCCCTCTCCTGCGTACCACATGAATTTTCGGGCATTCCGAAACAGTATAGACAAATACATAACTGTTCATACAGAAGAAAATAGACGATTAAAATAGATTAAATGGCCAAATAATCGGCATATAAGCCCAATTGGAAAAGAAGCGCCTTCACATGGTCACAAAAGGTGCACGAACCCCCACACAAATAGGCCGAAAATAAGCCACAAATTTTCTAAAAAAAGACTAAAACACCATAAAATTTTCATTTGTAGTTAAAAAATCACGTATTATCAAAACAAGAACAACAATAAGTGGGCCCGGAGGGATTCGAACCCACGGCCACCCGGTTATGAGCCGGGAGACAAACCAGAGCCTAATAATTCACTGATGGAAAATTCAAGCGAAAAACCAAGAGATAAACCAAGTGAGAACATTCAAGAAACAGACAAGAACGGAGAACGCTTCTATATCTTCAATCTGAACGATATTGAGACGTTTATCTCTGAAACCCTCTCCCATGCCAGGGAAAAGACCACCAAAGAGAACAGAACGGCCGTTAAACAGTTTTTAGGATTCGGTGAAGAGATTAAGAAGAAGGTTGAGAAAAACAACAGAATCAGCGAATTAGAAGCAAAAATCACCTTCTCCTCAGTGAGAGCCTATAACAACCACATGAACACGCTGAAAAAGAGCCCCTATGTAGGATATGTGCGCTCATTTTTGCTCTTTTTCGGAAAAAAGAAGGGAGATCAAACCTTAAGGGATTGGTCAGAGTCGATCAGTCAGATCCTTAACGAAGAGAAAGCCCTCTTCGCAGAGGAGGGAGAGAAGGCATCGATCACATGGGATCAGGTAGCCGCCGATCTGATCACTTACTATTCAGTGGTGATAGATCCAGCGATCCCAGCCTCCAACCAGAAGAAGAAGGCCAGCGCCTTTAGGACTATGGCAACGCTCCTTTTCGGCATCTCTACAGGTATGCGCCCTGAAGAGATGAACCGCCTTACATGGGATGAGATCAACGAGGAGAGCCTATCTAAAGGATCTTTCATCATCCCGGCCGATAAGACAAAGACGAACGCGAAGAGAGCGATCCCTATTCACCCGGCCGTTAAGCCCTATCTGGAGATCCTCGCCCGCCTCTTTGATAACAAACCCTTCGACATCAACAACTATCGGAAGTACAGAGCGAGAGACGGCGGCACGCTGAATATCGGACAGGCGCGCAACTTCGCCGCGAAGTATTGGAGGAAGTACGGAGTAGATGAGAAGATCCGTATTGCCATTATGGGGCATGACGAAGGGGAGATCCTCAAAGAGATTCAGCAGGAAGAGCAGGAGGTTAAATCGACCGTCACCGACACCCATTATCGGAAGTACGGAGTAGATGAGATCGTGAAGCACTACCAGGAGACGGTAGGAGCGAAGTTTAACCCGATCCCGAAAGGGATCGACATCAAGAAGATCATGGAGAGTCTTAAGCCGTTGATGAAAAACTAACAAAATCGATCACTTTTCAAGAATCGAGAGGAGGGGGAGGAACACCTCGCCTATAAAATTTTTGATAAAATGCTATTTTTCATCTAGGGGATATTTTAATCGATTTTTCTCAATTTTTCTACAAATTGCCTCATTTAAATCGATTTTTAAATCATAAGCCAGAATCATTGAGTAAATTAAAACATCTGCAAGTTCGTCCGAAATCTCAGAAATTTTTTGAAAATTATTAGTTAGGTAGTTGCTGTCTTCCAAATTGTCCCAAAGAAAAACCTCTTCTAACTCACTTGCTTCAATGGAGATTGCACTTGCGAGATTCTTAGGAAAGTGAAATTTTTTCCAGTCTCTCTCATCTCGAAACTCGATAATTTCCCTTACACATTCAGAAAAATCCCATTTAGATTCCATTTTGGACTGCCTCAAGCACGTCGATAATATGTTTATGTGTTTCTTCATCTAGACAGAGTATTCTTGTTCCTTTTATTCCGCGGGTGAGGAGAACACGATACGCATTACGCAATAAACGCTCGGTATCTGCTTTTTTTGCCTTTACAGGACTATCTTTTGAGTATTCCCTCTGTGCTACCCACTGATCTCCTCTCCAGACCAGGTCTTTCCCCCAGATTACACCAACTCTATCAAATTCAAATCCCTGTGCACTGTAAATACATCCAATCTGATTCGCTCCCTCTGGCGTCTCAGCCCAGATTGTGTAGGGATGGTTTTCTGGGAGATATGTCTTTTTTTGAGGCTTTGCATTCCATGGCCTTCTCCAGTCTCCTATTATTACATCGTTGATGAGGCTGCCATCAGGGTTCTGATCACTCCAAGGCCAGCAGAAACCTGCAACGATCCGTGCAGTTTCACCGTTTGTAATGGATTGATTGAGAAATAACTCAAGATCTTGTGGTTGGGTAGCAGAATCAAAACTGTACTGGTTTCCCCATGGCTCTGGCCTCTTCCCACCGAATCCGAGAAGATAATCCACAAATTGCGTATATTGCGTACATCCACCGCAACGGAACTGAACATCCAAGTCATAGATGCTAAGATCAATCCCTGCCTTTGTCGTCTCTTCAATAATTAATTGCGTGCACCCGATCTCATCTGGTCTAACATACTGATTTTCATCAAGTAAGAAAACGACAACTTTTGCGGCATCCAACAATTCCTCCATCTGAGAATGTTTGTTGCGTTCTGATGCGGGTGTATACTGAGTATCACTTGTATATCTCACTCTATGCGCTTCATCGACCAACAACAGATCCAAACCCATTGTTGGCGCCTTTCGCATATTCATGTTCCATTTAAAGAGATTCTTTGCACCTTTGAATTGAGCCTGTAAATTGAGGGTAAATGCTTTGCCACCTGTGCAATGCACTGCTGTGAAGTTATTCCTGTTTGCATCTGCCAGAATTTGTGTAGCGATAACTGATTTTCCTGTGCCAGGCCCTCCTCGGATCAGGATAGCAGAATGAGGAGATTTCTTCCCTGCGCGATGTGTATTTACGACTTTTCTCCAGATTGCATTGTAAGCTAGGCGTTGCGAGTCAAGGAGATGCCACCGCTTGTTCTCATTTAAAACCTTGTCTAGAGCATCAAGCAATTTTTTATTGGGTTTGAATACTCCCATCGTGAATAGATTCATTAATTTCTCGCCATCTCCAAAACCAACCACACTGTTGAGGTAATTTATGAACTCTGGGAAGTCATTCTCTCCAAAAAGTGGGGATTTTTGAATTATTTCACAGAATCTCCCATTACTCAGCAGATCTTTATTTTTGAGGTTGTGGCAAAATGCACAAGGATAAGTATCTATTGAGTATTCGGTTATTGCACTCTGTATTTCAACAATATGTTCAGCATAATCCAAGGCTTGCTGTGATGGATGTACATGCTCCTGGTTCTGTACGACGACATTCAATCCATCATCGTCCAGAAGATCAATATGGCTCCACTGTTTCAGCTCAATTATTGCGGTGGCATTCCTTCCACTGATATTTTTTCCAAAAAACATTGCATCTATTCTATAACCAGAGTAAGGGAGATGATATTCAAGAACAACCCCAATATCTTTTGTTTGAAGTTTTCTTACGCATTGAGCAAGAACAGCGAGAGAGTTCTCCCAACTCCGTGTTTCGCTCTCACTGGGTTGATATCCGTGATGATTGTAGAAATTATGGAGCATATTTCCAGATATTGCTCCCGATTCACCATATTTTACGAAATCAGCAATATTTCCAGACCATAAATCCATATATGTTCTCTATATTGCATCATTCTAAATAAGTGTCGAAACGCGTCCTCTTATAGCGGGTTTATTAATCACTTGACAAAAACTTGGAATAACAAATTTCCGTCCATTAAAGTCTCAAAAATCCGTTTCTCCCTCAGATGTGCACCGAGTTCAACATCTTAAAAAAGTTATTTAATAGATTTAGAGAACACAGAGTGCCAAAATATCAATATAATTGAAAATTAAGGGCTTAAACCCTCGTTTTGCTTATTAAAATGACCCTATCCTCGTCTAAATCTAATATGTGCATTTTTTTGTGGCAATTCGGGCAAAGTGCCACAGTGTTTTCGATGCTATCTTCTCCACCATTTGATAGCCACTCAATATGATGTGTTTCAAGATACGGGGAATCATTCTTATCCTCAAAGGGAGCAGGCTCACCACAGAGTTGACAAATTCCCTTTGCCCTTCGTTTTGCATACTCTGCAACATATTGATCTCTTTCATATCTCGTTGTCATGACTTCACGTCTCCCCACAAATTTTCTGGAGAAGCGCGCCATTTTTTCTAACTCAGAATCATCATCAAATCTCCTCGCTTTTTTCCGTTGTTCTTCTTCTTTTCTCTGAATGATTTCCTCTCTTATGAGCGGCTTATTTTGATCCGATTTGATTTTTAAGGGAAAAATATACACTCGTCGAGGTTTTTTATCCTTATCAAGTTGTATCTCAGGATATGGCTCGCCAGAGCGATTTACTTCGCCCATATATACAAATTTCCCCTTTTCAAAAACCTCGAATAGATGGACATGTACTCCATTTTCACGAGATTCATTTAATGTCTCATTTTGATCAAAATTGAGACTCTGATCCCCTGAACGGCCCATTCCTGTGAAATGAAATGTATCATCAATCCATTTGTCCTCATAAATTGCCTTTGTATGATCTGAAACTAAAACGAGAGTGTTTGTTTTAAGTGAGCGTCGCATTCCCCCTTGGTATTTACAACCGAAGATCCTGCATAGTTCCTCGTTGTCTATAATCTCGCCTGTTTTAAGTGAGTTGATGAAGAGAGATGGACCATTTTCATTTTCGTCAGAAATAAATTCGATTTTGTAAGTATTTTTCTCTGAAGTCTTCTCAAACCTCATTACGGGAGTATCTTCTGAACTTTCTCCTTCTTCTTGGAAGTATCCAAGCCACTTGGGGAATTTACCTTCAATTATTGAATTAAAGTCTGTTTTCCAGATCAATCTGCTACGTGGAGGAACATTTACTGTCATCTCAATGTTAGCCGAGTAATCGTGATTATGAAAAATAAGAGTGATGGACCTTTTTTCACCCTTTTTCATATCATCAATATCAAAGAAATGACGAATTTCAGATGGAATGCCAGTCTCATTATGGATAAATATCGTTTTGTCTGTTTTTTTAAGTGCAACTGCATTAGATACCAATTTCCAAGAATACGAATATATTGGATATCGAGGGTTATTCTGGTTTTTCGGGGCGATTTCAAATCCTAACGCACGCAATTTATTATTTGCTTCTTCCCCTCCAGAAAACTTACTGACATCCAACACTTTTCCATTTGCGTACTTATTCGCCATACTGATAACATATTTTGGAGGATACTGTTTTCCTTTATAGATCAAATCAAATCCCGTGGATTTATTCTTGGAAGGATATCTTTGATGGTCAATTACCTCTATTGATTTTATTATATGTTCTCTTTCGATATTATGCGGGATTTTTTCTCTCATTTAACTCACAGACGTAAGATATGTGACTGAACAATTAATATTATCGAAATTAGTGCTTCATCGATTATTTGGAGAACATCTGGGATATAGGGCAATTTCTCTAGGAGAATGGAGGAGAAAATCAGGAGAAGAGAAGAGCAGATGGGGAGAAAAGGGGAGAATTACTACTCTCTAATCACAATTTCTCCTCTACTTTCCCCACACCTCCCGGCAATACGCGATCGTCCTGATGAATGCCTCACCCCGCAACGGCAACTCCTCATCGGCAAGGAAACCCTGCTCAAGAGCGATCAACTTGAAAATATTGCCGGACTTTCCCTTTTCATTCCCCCCGTGAAAAGACGTCCACGTCTCGCCGTCTCTGGATATGGCAAAGTTATCGCCATGCGTCGATCCATACACCGGGTGCGATCCCCTCTTGCCCGGTGCAATCCCGGTGTACGCGGAGAGGGAGGGCATACGGCGTTTCAACTCCTCGATCTCATCATCGTCCTTCTGTGGCTTCCCTGCTCTCCTCTGCCGGGCGAGATCCGATCGGTAGATCGTCGCCGCCCCCTCCCATTCCTGCCGCCGCTCCTCCTCCACGGCCGGGTGATCGTCGGCCGGGATCGCCGCCGCCAGGATCGGATCGAGATCCCCGCCTTCCCTCAGATAGTCGTTCAGGTCCACCTTCGCCACGCCTTCAGGACGCGGGAGGCTGCCGATAGAGACGCGGGTGATCCCGTGCTTCAGAAGTGCAAGGGCGGTCTTTGCCGCACCCTTCAGACCGGCGCCGCTCTCCTCGTTATCGTTGATGATACAGACTGACCCGGCGCGCCTGCAATATTCGACCGCCTCGTCGATCCTCTCCCGCTTGAACGCCGTTGTCACCGGGGAGATGCACGAACGGCAGTCCTGCAACACTGCAAGGGCATCGGCGATTCCTTCGGTGATGATCAGGGGCGCACCCTCCATCACCGACCAATAGCCAAATATCGGCTCCTTCGGGCCGTCAGGAGTGGCGATCTGCTTCACATACTTCGGCGGGATATCGTCGCCATGCGTCGGTGTGGCGTCGGTTGCGCGGGCGATGAAGTACGCGGGCGTCCGGGCTGCTGTCAGGTAGGGAAAGACGATCCGCCCCCTGAAGAGATCACCCGTCACCGTCCCGCCACTCTTCTCCCTGCGAAAGATCAGGCCGGACCTGACGATCTCTTCTCCTTCAAATCCCCGGTCCATCAGATGAAGGAGGAGGGCCGTACCATCTGCCGGTGCATACCCGATCCGGCTGGCCTCCACGAACTCAGGCCGAAAGCCATACCGGGAGAGGAGGAAAGCCCGGTGCTCCCCGATGAGGTGCTTCTCATAGAATCGGCACGCCTCTTCAAGAAGGTTGCTCCATTCTGTCATGCTCCCACCCCCACAAGAAACGGGCAGGGCGGCGCACCCCCGAAGTCCAGCAGAAGGAGCGCATCGGCGGCCCGCGTCGCGCCGGTGAAATAGATCCGCCGCTCTTCTGCCATCCGATCAGGATCGGTGAGCCCGTCGATCCGTCCTTTGAGATATCTGGTGTGGAGGATCACCACGGCTGCCTCAAGTCCCTTTGAGGCGTGGATCGTATCAATGATCACTGCGCCGGGTGAAACTGTATAGCCGCGCCGCTTCTCGCGTACGATGCAGACGTGGATCTGGCTGACCGCCCACGAAGGGAGGTTAAGCAGATCGAAGATCCCTTCACCGCGGGCGCCGCCCGTCCACCTGAATACGTCACCCAGGCGGACCGGACCGGACTTCGCCTTTATTTTCAGGTCGGTGAGGGCTGCGGTTCGCTTCTTCCCGGTAAGAGTCGAGAGGATCAGCGTTTCAGCCTCTGTCGCCGGGATGGCGTTAATGTCAAACCCATCGATATATCGGCGGACCGCCCGCGTCAGCGTCCACAGATTGATCATTGTTGCTTCCCGGTCCGCCGCCGTCCGGCCGATCTTCACCTCGCCCCACCGCTTCACCCGGCGGTCTTTCAGAGAGGAGCAGGGAATACCGGCCGCACTCACGGCGCGGGCAAGGCTGCGGACATACTTTTTGAACCTGCACAGGACGAATACCCGGCCTTCCTCCCCGGTGCGCCGCACATAGCGGATCGCCTCCTCGATCTGTGCGGCGAATCCCTCCGCTGAGGTCGGCCTGACATGCCGGACGATCCCGCGCCGGTTGCAGGGTGCGACATTCGCCGGGTGGCTGAGGATCGTTTCTGCCGCCTTCATCACCTCTGCCGGGCATCGGTGGGAGAACGGGCGGGTGCTGCCCTTCTGTGCGCCGAGATCGTCTGCCGGTATGCTCTGGAGGAGGGAGGGATCGCATCCCCGGAAACCATAGATACTCTGGTCCTCATCGCCTGCAACATAGACGCGGCTGGTGTCCGGGTGATCGATCCATTGCCGGATCAGGGCGTCCTGCAAGGGGCTCACATCCTGGTATTCGTCCACGATCAGGATCGGCGCGGGCGGGGGGAGGTTCTCGCGGAGGGCGAGGGCCACATAATCAGTGTGCTCCCATACCCCTAACCGTGCCTTGTGCTCTGTCCAGGCGTGCAGGAGATCGATGATCGGCCATGCGCCCGGCAGGATCGGAAGGCCGAGGGCTGCCGCTGCCGTCTGCCACTCTTCAGGCGGGCGCATCGTCGCCGAGAGATAGGCATTGAGGGCGATCAGGGCGTTGCCAATCGGAAGGTCGGCGCCGCTATCATACTCCTCGTCGGCGTCCGTCCCGATCGCCGGGTTGTATTCGAGGGCATGGACGGCCATGAACTCCGCATACACCCACGCCTTTTTCTGATCGCCGGACTGGATGATCACCTCACGCGGGTTGTCGATCAGTCCGGCAGCGCGGCAGGCGCGGAGGGCGATGGCGTCGATCGTCGCGCACCGGGAGAGGATGGTGGCGGCGGTTTCGTCAGGGAAAACAGTTTCATGAAGGCGTGCAGCAAGATCAGCGGCCTGCGCGCGGGAGAACGTCATCAGGGCGAAATTACCGATCGTTGCACCGTCCGCCACCTCTGAGCGGACATATTCAAGGAGGGCTGAAGACTTCCCCGCACCAGGACCGCCCCTCCACCGGATCACAGAGGCGGTCATTCCGATCGCCTCCCATTATACACGCGCGAGAGAGAATCGATCCCTGTTTTTCTGATTGGTGGTGTTTCGCGATCGGGATAAGAAGAGTGTGACGGGTGTGACGGCTGGAGGACTCCAACCCGACACGCCATATCTAAGAGTATAGACCGAATAAACCCATATTTTTCAATATCTCGATGTGATGTGACGGCGTGACGGGTGTGACACCCGATTTTTGTGCTGCGAAAAAAAATTGCACAATGTTGTTTCGCGCGCGTCACAGAGGGCGGGGCCGTCACGATCAGGATCATGGTCGGGCTCCCTCCTCCCCCTCAAGGCTGGCGAAGGTGACGATCGCCGGTTCGCCTGGTCGGAAATCCTCACGGAAACCCCACGCCCGCCGCCAGGTATTGCCAATCCGAAGTGATTTTGAAGGGTGAACAAGAGATCCGGCTTTCTTCAGGTATCTCGCAAATCCCGCCGGATCGCTATCTTTTCCAAACTGACGGAGTATATCGAGGATCAAGGAGTTTGAGATCCAGAGGGTGTTGTTTTCCCGATACAAACCTGTGCGGATCAGTCCTTCGGGCACGTCATGAAGAGCCTCCATCGAAACCCGATCCTGCAACTTCTCTGCGACAACCTCCCACGGTGACACCGTACCGGACGGCTCCACCTCTTCAGCGATGGACAACCAGAACTCGATCACCTTCTTGAAGTCCCGGCCGTTTGCGTTTAATGGCTGCCGCGGGTGCACTGATAACCATTTTTCGTTGAGCGTGATCGGGTGGCAGGCTGCGATCTCCTTTGCCGTGAAGGAAAGGGTGTTGCCGCCTTCGAGGGTGATGATGTAATAGGGAGGTTCGGACCGTTCGATCGATACGGACACGGTTTCACCGATCGCCCTGGCGGCTGGTGCGGAGACGAGGGCTGCCGCGTCCGGTGATTTACTGAGAGTGTCGAGGCACTCCTTCAGGCGTTCTTTCACCTTCTTTTTATCAAACTCCGGCGCAACGGAAAGAAGGAGATCTGAAAGCCGCCCTGGTGCGGTTCGGTCGATCCACGGTTCAATAGCGGCCACATCTTCCACGATCTTCTCTTCTGCTCGATAGAAGGAGATGATCCATCCCTCCCGCCCCGCGGCGATCTCGATCGATATATCGGCAATGAGGCTTACAGGTCCGATCGAGGCTTGTGCTTTGGCTCTTCCCGCTTTCAGGAGCGCACCGGAAGAGGATGAAGAGGGCGGTGTGGTCATTTTTCCTCCCCCTCGATGATGATTGGACACCAGGGGTACAGCCCGGCGTTGCCGCAAATAGTGCCGCCTGCACTGCATGGATAAGGAGGGCGGCGGGGGCCGAATGGATCACCTCTCGATCCAGCGCAACCCTCACAATCGGAAGAAAGCGTGCTGAGAGCAATTTCTTTCGCTATTTTCTGCGAATCAGATGCCGATTTGAAGGCAGTCGGTCGCTTTTCGATCATTGCCCTCCCTCTTCAATCTCTATACCCCTGTCCTGCAATTTTTTGATTAAAGCCTCCCCTAATGACTCTGAAAGGAGTATCTTTTCTCTTTTAGCAAGCGAATAGACATTTTCAGGGACATATACGGACGTTTGTCGGAAAACTCTCCCATGGGTATCAATTCTCTTCATACCAAATGCGTTGATATCCACTGATATAAAATGAGGGTGTAAAAAGCCAATATTGCGCCCAATATCCAAATTAAGACTTTTTGAGGCAATATGCACCACAATGAGTACATATGATATTTTTTGGAACAATATGGAACACTTTGGTATAATTTGTGGATATCGTTCTTGTCGAACAGAATATTATAATCAAAGTTTCCGAGTAAATCTTGAAAATAAGAGGAGATTTTTTTGTCACCACCTCTTTATCATCTGCGCGGTGCAGGAAATATTAGGGCAACCCGAAACTGTGCGGACAGATACAGAACTGTGCGGACAGTAGAAGAAAAAAGCGGAGAGAAGATAAAATGGCGAAAGAAAAGAATTACGAGCGCAAAAGGCGAAGACTGAACATCACAATCTCAGAAGAGGCGCACAAATTCCTGCATGAATCTGTCACGAATGCGTCTCGATTTATCGAATCTCTTATCATGAGTGCTCAATCACGAATAGAGCCCGTGTTGTTCACGGTTTCTCAAAACACGGATAAAACCAGGTGGGCCCGGAGGGATTCGAACCCACGGCCACCCGGTTATGAGCCGGGCGCTCCACCACTAAGCTACGGGCCCTGAAGGATGCATATACTCATTGCAT
>Ga0209269_1001583_pt1 | contig 11641 bp, 9 predicted proteins | sample MTBAKMMethaMetaG_FD_187455 | JGI IMG/M metagenome (GOLD analysis project Ga0209269, IMG submission 187455) | Enrichment culture microbial communities from Arthur Kill intertidal strait, New Jersey, USA, that are MTBE-degrading - MTBE-AKM (Arthur... | ecosystem: Environmental > Aquatic > Marine >... | reverse complement strand
GCGGTAATGCGACCAGGTCGCCTACGGTTTCCATCACCTGATCCTGTTGCACATCGGTCAGGTAACCGGCGCGGCTGTAATCGATCTGCACCGTGATCTCGGCTTTGGCTTCATAGACCGGTTTCTGGACCTGGTGAAACAGCTCGCCGCCTGCTGCTCCTAACACCATCAACAGGGCGACAAACCAGCTGTATCGCAGCGTGCGCTGTAACTCTTGCCAGAGAGAAAATTCAATTTCATTGCTAGAATTCATGCTTCCTCAGTGTGGCCCATCGGATAATCTTGAAATTATAACTGATCGGCCAAGAACTGTCCTCTTCCAGGCGGAAACCTGGAATTAAAACCTGATCTATATAATTTAATCAGACAGTTTTCTTTTTATTCGGTCGGTTTTTGTTGAAAGTTAATCAGAATCAAATTCTTCCCGCAATCCGCGTAGGTATCCAGCGCCACCCGGGGAGCCAATAGATTCCCCTCTAAATCGAACAGGGATAGCGTTATCCCCTTGTTGGATTCAACCGGCAGATTGGCCAGCACAATTTCATACCCGCCAGGGCCATATGATGTTGCGCTGCCGCTCAAGGACACACCTTCCACCGCGGCTTCTTGTAAGTATCCTTCCGCGACCACCACCAGACCCTGCATCGGTTTGGCTTGCGCATCAAACACCTGCCCGGCGATCCCCATCCATCCACACCCGGCTTCGGGATGGGCAAAATTTGCCGTGAAAACTGGCGAACCGGTAAACAATTCAAACTCCATGTCCTCAGCCGCGAGTGTAATCGCTGGCTGCGGCGTCTCAGTCGCGGCCACCACGACGGGTGTAATGGTCGCCGTGCTGGTTGGGATTTCGACAGTTGGGGTAGGGAATGCGGTAGGCGATTCGCTGGGTAAGCTCAGAGGGGTGGCAGTCTCGGTTGGATCAGTGGAAATCACCTGAGGAAGCACATCACAACCACTGGCCAATCCAGCCACTAAACTAAATAAAACCAATATTTTTGCCAAAGGATTCTTTGAAATCATCAATACGCGCCTTTCCCTCTTAACACTGTCCAAACCGTTTTCAGTAATATTTGCAAATCCAACCAGATGGAATAATGCTGCACATAGTATAGATCTTCTTCGGTGTGCAGGTGCATGGGTTTATCACTGCGCCCGTTCACCTGCCACCAGCCGGTCATCCCTTGTGGAACCGCGAAACGCTTGCGCTGCCATAAATCATACATCTTCACCAGATAGGGCTGTTCCGGCCGCGGACCAATCAGGCTCATGGTACCTTCCAGCACATTGAATAATTGCGGCAGCTCATCCAGGCTGGTGCGCCGCAAAAATCGCCCGACGCGCGTGACCCGCGGATCATCCTTGCGCTTGTGCACCAGATTCCCGTTTTCGTCCTTCACCTCTACCGTAGCTCGCATCATTTCGGCGTTTTGTACCATGGTGCGGAATTTGTACATTCGGAAAAGGCGGCCGTTCTCCCCCACTCGGGTGGGAGTGTAAAAAATCGGTCCCGGGCTGTCCAGCCTGATCGCCAGGGCAATCGCGCCCATCAATGGTAAAACCAGCGGCAAACTCAAAACAGTGATGAATAAATCAAACGCGCGCTTCATCATGCGCTGGTACTCCGTGAGCGCCGGCGCGCGCAGGTCCATCAAGGGTATACCGGCAAATTCCTCGATCGTAGCCTGGTGCAGTGCCAGGGAAAAATAATCCGGGATCACCCACACCCTTACTGGCAGATCATGCAGCTCACTGACCACCTGATTCAAGCGGTCGTGCGCTGAACGCGGTAAAGCGATCACCACCTCTTCGATCCCCTTCGTCTCAATCACCTTGCGCGCGTCATCCAACGATCCCAACACGCCCTCCCGGTCGTGTTTGACCGGGTCATCGTCCAGGAAGCCCACAAACTGCAGCCCGGCTTCCACATTGTCTTTCACATAACCTTGTAGCGTACGTCCTACTTTTCCCGCGCCCATAATCAGTACTTTATGGATCTCACGCCCGGGCCGGATCCCCGCGCGTAAAATCAAACGGTATAGCATGCGCCAGCCTACCAGCAGCAGGAAGGCCGAACCCACAAAGAAAAGGAACAAGAAACGCGAAATATCGCGGTAGGTCAGGAACAAAATCCCCGCCATCGATATCGTCGCCAGGAATGTACCCAGCGTCAGGCTGGCCAATTCCATCCAAACCCGCATATTTTTTCGGCCGTCATAAACCGCGAAGAGTAAAAACACCCCCACCCACAACATCGGGAAGAGCAAGTACAACTCCCAGGGCAATTGCACCGGCTCGGCGACAAATTTCACAAATGACAGCTGATTTAACGGTACGCGCAGCACACCGGCCAGATGCAGGCAAACAGCCATGATCAAAGCATCCAGAAACACAGACAAAACCGCGAAATTCGCCGAAAACCGTCTGAACATGCTTTCCCTAAGAAATCCCTTCGATCGGAAATTTTTTAATTCCGGTTAATTGCAAGAAAACCAAAACCACAAACCAGGGGTAGCGGATATAGCGCCGCCACAAACGCCGCGGCTCGCTGAAAAAGCGGAACAACCACTCCATCCCCATGCGCTGCACCCAGCGCGGCGCCTGGGGCTTGAAGCCGGACAAAAAATCAAACGCCGCCCCGACCCCAATCATCACCCCCCCTACCTGGTGCAGGTTCTGCGCCATCCACAGCTCCTGGCGCGGCGAACCCAGCGCCACCCAGATGATATCCGCTTCGGATTCGCGCATGCGCGCCAGAGCAGCCGGCTCCTCAGCGGAAAAATCCGCAAAAGACGGCGAATCCCAACCCGCCACCTGCAGACCGGGATAATCGCGCTGCAGACGATCCACCAGCGATTGCGTCACCCGCGGCGCGCCGCCGAAGAAATAATGCCGCCAGCCGTGCCTGACTGATTCCGCGCACACCGCCTGCAGCAGATCCGGCCCGTACACCCGGCTGACTTCTTTGAACCCAGCCAGCTTCAGCAGCCACACAATCGCCATACCGTCCGGTGTCACCATCCCGGACCGGTTATACACCCGCCGCACCGCCTGGCTGGAGACGCAATCCATCACCGCGTGGGCCGGCGTGACGCAAACGTATTGCCGCTGCTTGCGCTCCACCCAGGCCTGAATGGTGGTGACGGCATCCTGCAGGTTAATGGCAGAGACGCCGACGCCAAGAATATTGTGGCGGGGGGATGACGGAGAATTCAATTTTGACTATCCTTATTTCTTGTTATTAATCGCTTCCTCGTATATATCCAGTAATATTTCCAAATTTCTCTCTGGTGAATATTTTTCCTCAAAATCAGAAAGAGCGTTCCTACCCATAATTTCCATTTCGGCTCGATGGTCCCAAGCCCATTGAATTTTTCTAGCTAATTCATCTGGATTTCCAGGCGCAAACTTTAATCCAGTATATTCATTCTCAACAATCTCAGATAATGAGCCAATATCTGACACTATCACAGGCACTCCACAACTAAATGCCTCAATAATAACCAGTCCAAATGTCTCAAAACATTCTGAAGGCACAATCAGGGCAATTGCTTGTGATAACAAGTTTTCAATTTCATCTCGCAAAATGTGACCATTAAACCGACAATTATTATGGGTCACCGAGAATAATTTAATATAATCTTCTAAAGGTCCTGTTCCAGCTATTGAGAAGGAAATTTGGTTCATTTTGTCAATTACTCGTAATAATGTTCTTATTCCCTTTTCTGGTGAAAGCCTACCAACATAAACAAATTTATCTCTGATTTCTATTTTTTTTACCTTGCTTGAAGTAAAAAAATTTGGCTTTATCCGAAATTTATCACATGGAATTCCGCTTTTTAACATTTTCTTTTTTGTAAATTCTGAAGGTACTATGTATTTGTCAACAGATAGTAACCATGTGCCAATTAATCGATGAATGCTTAACATCAATACAACAACCAAAGTTGCTAATCTGTCATTTCTATAACATTTGTAAACTAATGATGGATAAGGAATTATTTTCCCGACACATGCTTCACATATATTCCCCGAGCGAAATAAAATGGCATTAGGGCAAATAAGCCGAAAATTATGTAAAGTTTGAATTACTGCTACGCCTTCTGATTTTGCTGCATAATAAGCTGAAGGTGAAATTAATGGAAAAACATTATGAAAATGAACAACATCAGGTTTTTCTTGACGAATAATATTCCTGATTTCTTTATTCGACGTGGCTGACCAAATGGTCCTCAATGCTATTCTGAAAGGATTTGAATGATCAATAATCTTATTATCCAGTAAATACTCTTTTACCTGAACATTGTTCTTTTCTAATAGTAATTTCTCCTGATTAAATACTACATCTTCCCCACCTAGAATTTGATATTTGTTATGAACCATGAGAATCTTAGAAATCATTACCTTCATACCTATTCCGGTGCTATTGCATTTGATTAGACCTTGTTATAGTTTAATATTATTAATTGATTAGCTCTTCTTTATCTACATTTTCTTTATCTACATTTTCTTTCTATTATTTTCAATATACCTAATAGCGCTTAAAAAACCATCAACCATGGCTTCTTGAGTCATTTTTTCTACCGAATCTTTTGCGTTCTGCTTAAAATCATCATAATGGTCAGACTCGAAAATTGTATTAATTGCATCTGCAATTGCTTCCGCGTCCTTTTCTCTTACAATAATTCCATTGTATCCATCAATGACCAATCCCCCAGCAGCCGCACCTACTGCTTCGGTGACAATTACAGGCAATGATTGATTGAACGCTTCATTTATTGTGAATCCCCATGGCTCTTTCCCAAAAATAGTTGTTATTGAAGGCAAAACAAATACTTTTGATATGGCATAGAAAAACCGAGCTTCATCAATTGGTATGTAACCTGTGAAAATTACCTTGCGGTCAAGACCTAATTCTCTGACCATATTGAAAAGCTTTCCTTCTTCTGGGCCTGCACCCGCAATGACACACTGAAAATCCAGGTTGACATTTATAAGAGATTCAATTAGGTATGCTGGACCTTTGCTTTCCTCTAATCGTCCCAAAAAAAGGATAATATTCTTGGATTCTGATAGATTATATTTATTTTTTAAATTATGAATTTCGAGTTCGGATACTGGCAATTTATATAAAGAATTATCCGTAGAATGTGGCGCAATGAATATTTTTTCTTCCGAAATTCCCTCAGAAATTAGATATTGTTTAACATGCGCTCCATATACAACTATTGCATCAGAATGTTGATAAATGTACTTAAGTATGGGGAAAAAAAAACTTTGAAATTTTGACCCTAATCTAGACCATATACCGGTCCAAATAATAATGGGCTTTCCAGAAACCTTTGAATATATGAAAGTTGCAGGTAATTCAAATCTTCCTGTAATTCCACTTATTATAATGTCAAAATTTTCTTCGGAAAGCCTCCTTAAAAGATTAAGATTCACTTCAAACCAAAATTTTCTATATGGAAAGGCATAGCAAAATTTAAAATTTCCTTCCCTTGTTCCATGATTGCTTGGCCAAAACCATTTATTTCCCTTAGAAACGAATATGAATTGAACATCATGGTACATTGACAACAACTCAAATAGTCTCCTTGTGTAATGAGTAGAGAATAAATGAACGAATGCTATCTTGCTCATCAAATAATTCCTTTACCTTTAGAGAATGAAACAAGTCTCTTGTTTTTTAACCATCGCATATAAAAAATAAATTCGAATACAAGAACAATTACTGTACTTGCTACCATACCCAATATTGCTCCAACCATTCCTAATTTATATATCAAATACACATTTATGGTTATGGAATAAACGGCACTAAAAAGGTTTGCAAAAAAAATGGCTTCTGGAAATTTTATTGCTCGTAAAACTAAAGATAAACCCGAAGTAACAGAAATTAACACACCAATAAACAGGAAAAATATTAAATTCCCTGAATATTCATTTAAGTTACTGTTTCCATAAATAAAATTGAATAATTGATTAGGTAATAATACAAAAGGAATACAATAGAATATTGATAATAGAAAGAAACTGCCCACTAATAATAACGAGGTTTTTTGCTTTCCATCTTCAAATTCTAAAGATGAAAACCAAGGAAGGAAGAGCATTGACAAGGCTGCGATTATTTGTTGTAATGGAAGAATTAAATTCTGCAATCCTTTATAAACACCTGATTGTTCTACACCAAGAAAAACTCCAACCAAAAGAATCGCAAGCCCAGTATTTGCCCAATAAAAAAAAGCCACGCCAACCACCCACTTTGAATAGTTCCATTGTTCTCTTATGATATCCAGTAAATTCAGTTCTTCTTGTTTATCATCTCTTCGAGTCCTCTGTATCAATAATCTCCAAACAAACAGACTAGAAATTAGACTCGATATTGACATTAAAAAAAAGGCCAAAGAGGGTGAAAGGATATTAAGAATATTTGCTAAATAAATACTAATCAACAGAATTATTGAATACAATACACTTCCTATGACTGCAATGAATGGACTTGATTCAATATAACAGAGCCGCCTAAAAAACCAATAACTTAATAAAAACGGTGCGGAGAGACCGGCTAATAATAGGCTATTGGCGAATTGATCAGAATATATGCTAACAAATCCAGCCCCTATTATGCATATCAAGCCAAGACTTATCATCACAAGAAAATTCAACTTGATTTGTATTCTTAGATATGCCCACAAATGATCTTTATGATTACCCGTAGCAAGCACACTAATTGGCTCTAGTATTAGGGCATTATGAAATCCTGATAAAAACAAAAAAACAGAGAATCCAAACGCAAATAATCCATACGATTCGAGTGATAGCCATCTAACTAAAAAAATATTTAACAAGAAATTTGATAAAGAATATAATCCTTGATCCCCAATACTCAAGGTAATCTTTTTTAATATGTTAAAAACCTGTTTCTTGTCAATTTTCATTATCGAATATTAGATTAATTTTTGAGGCAATCAAGTTTGTTGTTTTTTTTGGAGATTCATTTAATAAAGAAATTCTCGGTTTTTGATTCCATTTAGATAAAGAAATTTTATCGACTTCATAAATTTGGTATTTATTGTCCCAAAGAATTTCCAATATCCTATAAGGGTTTCTTCCATGTTCATTTGCTGCTGCAGGATTATATTCAAAAATCCATATTGGTGCTTCATCTGCAGGTTCTCTTAAAAGATTGAAAGCCCCTTTTAATACCTCAACTTCTACACCTTCAACATCCATTTTTATTATATCGATTTTCTCAGTGGGTCTAGAGAAAAACTTATCTAAACAAATTGTTGAAACTGTGATAGTTGTTTGGATTTTGTGATTTGTTACTTTTTCTTCATCAGGATTAATAATTGCAGACATGCTGGCTTCTTTATGTATTTGAAATGATACTTGTCCCTCTTGTGAAGCCACAGCCTTTTCACTAACAATAATGTTTTTGAGGGAATTTCTTTGGATATTTTTGGATAAAAAAGGAATAATTTCTGGGTTCGGTTCAAAGGCAAATACTTTCCCCTCATTCTTAACTAACGATGATGCCAAAAGGCAGTATTCCCCCAAGTGTGCACCAATATCCACAAATGTCATTCCGGGTTTTAATAGGGTTTGGATGAGATTTGCAATTTCTGGCTCTGAATATCCTAAATAATAAATCAATGCGCCTGTTCCAATTTTTGGAAATTCCATTATTAGGCCGTTTGGCAGTTTCAATTGCCAAGGGGTTTTCATCAAAATCCAACGAAATCTCCAAAAGATTCTTTTCCATATAGCTCTTAATGGATTACTCTGAAAATCTTCGCGTTCAAACAACATGGATAATTTCAAAGCTCTTCCCTCTCCCTACTCCACCAGCACCCAATCGAAATTCAAACTAGGCCGCCGGAACAAAAACGCCACGTACCCAGGATTCCACGCCGCACCGGGCAGTACCTTACTGCAATCCACGCTGGCGGTCAATCCGCTTCTCATCTCGGTCTCGGTCCAAAATGCTGTACAGCCGCATTTCGGGCAGGTTTGCAGCGCGGTCTGATAATTCTCTTTGGCTTCTGGCATATCTCCAATCGTCTCCAACAGGCGGCCCAGCAGCCAGTGGCTTTCATACGCCCTGGGCGCGGACGCAACCGCCTGCTGGTAAGCTTGCAGCGCGCCATCCACATCGCCCTGCGCTTCGCGCGTCAGCCCTAAATTGATCCAATTGAGCAGCCAGTATGGGTCCAGCTGCGCGGCGCGCGCAAAGGCGGCCTCGGCTTTCTCCAGGGCTGCCGCGTCTCCGAGCAAATAAACCTGCGAGGCTGCCAGTCCCAACTGCTGGTGCGTCACCGCCAGCCACGGATCACGCTGGGCGGCCAATTCAAATTGCCGCACCGCCTCCGGCCAGTCGCCGTTCTGCCCGGCCTGCACGCCGCGAGTCATGGGCAATCCCAGCCAGGCATTCACAAAAAAGCCCGCCGCGGCCAGCAATCCCAAAGCGCTTACCGCCCCTACCTGCCAGCGCGCTGACCGCTGCGCATCCGCTTCGCCAACCGCGCAGGCCGCTCCCAGCAAAATGGCCAGGTTCCAGGCGCTGGTGGGCACGGTATGGTGCACACTGTCAAACAGACCGTGCACCAGAAAAGCGGCGCAGGCCGCTAACGCGCCGGTCAGTACGGCCAGGTTTTCTCCACCCGCGGAATTCAACCCTCGGATGAATTTACGCAGCACAATCCATACCAGCCAGCCAAAGCTGGCCAATCCCAGTAGACCGCTGCCGCCCAACAAATCCAAATAGATGTTATGGGCGTAATCAAAAAACAAGCTGGGGGGGACTGAATTAACCCGCAGATAGAAACTGATGAAGGTAAAAGGTCCACTGCCCCACAGCGGTGAGCGCAGAAACGCGTTCCAGGCTGGCCGCCACAAATACCCGCGCGCCTGCAAAAAAGGAGAATGACCTGGGCGCAGGTCCTGCAGCAGCAATAAGGCCACAAAGCCGCCCACCACCCCCAGCACGGCCATGATCAGCGTGGCGGTCAGCCACTTCGAGCGGCGCACCCTTTGCCAACGATCTTTCCAAAATGCGGGCGCCAGCCGCAGGCTCACCAGCCACAGGCCGGCCAACCCGGCCGCGGTGCCAATCCAGCCGCCCCGCGAGGAGGTCAGGTAGATTAAGCCCAGCGCGGAGATAGCGAACAGCCCCAAAACGGCTTTCTCATGCTTGTCTTTACTCCACCACAGACGCGTCAGGGCGAACATCAGCCACACATTCAAGATCGCGCACAAGAAATTGGGCGCGGGCAGGCGGTAACTTTCTGTCGGGATCCACTGGCCGGGGTGCGTCTGTTGCCAATTGATCAGCCATTGCACCGCCTCTGACCAGCTCAAGACCATAAACAACCCGCCAGTGACCAGGACCGCGCCCACCACCCGGCGGGGTGAATACAAACGCCTGGCAAATCCAGCAAAATACACCAGCAGACTGGCTTCGATCACCAGCAGCCACACCTCGATCAGCGAGCGGCGCGGGTCAATCGACAGCGCCGCCGCCAGCCCCTGCACCGCTAAAAACACCAGCAGCGGCAGCAAAACCCCGGTTGGGATCAGTTTCCTGCCCAGCACCAGCCAGGCGATTCCCAACCCGGCCAATACCCCGCCAGAAATAACCAGCAGGCGCACATCAAACAGGCTGTATTGGGTCGAAGCCAGGAAATACAGGTATACCAGCACTATCACCAGCAGTGCGTCTGCTGTATGGAGCTTGAGTTGATTGGCTTTGGTTTGCGCGGGTTGCTGTACGGCCATTTTCTTCTCGGATCTAAGATGATCTGACACCGCTTTTAATTATACGAACATTCTGCTCGCAAGGGTTTTACAAAATCGCAAAGCGCCTGTTCCGCAGGGCAAAATAGCTCCGGAAGAGTCCGGAGCCTGATTTAACTTTATTTTGGTAAATTCTTGTCCGTGTGGGTAAATCTTTCCCCCGCGATCTCCACATACGCGCCGGGGTAACCCGGATAGGTCACCGCTTTGATGCGCCGGTGAACTTCTTCAGCGGGCATATCCGGGGTGATGCGCTTCAGTTCATTTAAATCTTTTAAACGGTAAGGTTTTCGCGTCCAGGTTTCATCTGATTCCGGCAGCGTCTCTCCCCGTGCGATTTTGCTCACAATATCAAAGAACAGGGCCAGCATGTAGGTGTAACAGCGCTGGGTCAGGCTGTAAACGCTGTCTTCTTCAAAAACCGGAAATCGGTTTACCGCGATCACCTTGCCTGAATCGACCTTGGCAGCCATATAATGACAGGTAGCCCCAAACTCTTTCACCCCGTCATAAATGGCGAAGTTGGTGCAGCCCGTGCCGGGATATTGTGGCGGCGCGGGGTGAAAATTAATTGCTCCCTGGCTGGCGCGTGAAAGCAATTCAGCCGGCACCACCCACGGACATAAATATGAAAGGATGTAATCCCCCTGCCAATTCAACGCTTCCGCGGGCATGGGTTCGCGCGGCAATCCCAGGTGCACTTCTACTTGAGGAAAAAGGCGCGTTGTGAAGTCAATTGCCTGCTGGGCGTAGAAATCCTCACGGCGCTTGCTGAGCAGTAAGATTTTTAACTCTTTCATCCGCACCCCATTTTTGATATACGCAACAACGAAGATACTGCGATTATAACATGCCTCAAAATTCTGGTTTATAATGAGAAAGTTCAATTATTAACAAACTTAAAATTCAGGAGGTCATTCCTCTATTATGAAGCAGCTTCTTCAAAATATGCGCGATGGTAAAACCAGTGTGGTGGAGGTGCCTGTGCCGCAAGCCCGTCCGGGCACCGCGCTGGTACGCACCCACGCTTCTTTAGTTTCCGCCGGTACCGAACGGATGGTGGTGGAATTCGCCGAGAAAAGCCTGGTAGGCAAAGCCCAATCCCGGCCGGATCTGGTGAAACAGGTCATCAACAAAGCCTTACGGGAAGGCATCCTGCCTACGATTGAAGCCGCTTTCAACCGCCTGGACCAGCCTATGACGCTCGGGTATTCTTCAGCGGGGGTTATCGTCGCGGTGGGACCCGGCCTGCAGGGCTTCCAACCCGGCGACCGGGTGGTCTGCGCCGGGGCGGGCGCGGCCGTCCATGCTGAATATGCCGTGGTCCCCCAAAACTTGCTCACCAAACTACCCGATTCGGTAGATTTTGAAGCCGGGGCCTTTACCACCCTGGGCGCCATTGCCATGCACGGCTTTCGCCTGGCTCAACCCCAACTGGGAGAATCTGTGGCCATTATCGGCATGGGACTGCTGGGTCTGCTGGCGGCTGGGATCGCGCGCTCGGCTGGCTGCCAGGTATTAGGCATCGATCTCGACCCGGCGCGCATCGAACTGAGTCACAAAATGGGCTTCCAGGCCGTGCAACGCGATGAAGCCGAACAAATCGCGCAAGCCTTCACCCAAGGCCGCGGGTTTGACGTGGTGCTGATCTGCGCCGACACCAAATCCAACGACCCGGTGGAACTGGCCGGCCTCATCGCCCGTGAGCGCGCCTGTGTGGTTGCCGTCGGCGCGGTTGGCATGCAGATCCCCCGCAAAGTGTATTACGAAAAAGAATTGGATTTTAAAATCTCACGTTCTTATGGCCCCGGCCGCTATGATCGCGAGTATGAAGAAAACGGCC
>Ga0209269_1001582_pt1 | contig 11649 bp, 10 predicted proteins | sample MTBAKMMethaMetaG_FD_187455 | JGI IMG/M metagenome (GOLD analysis project Ga0209269, IMG submission 187455) | Enrichment culture microbial communities from Arthur Kill intertidal strait, New Jersey, USA, that are MTBE-degrading - MTBE-AKM (Arthur... | ecosystem: Environmental > Aquatic > Marine >... | reverse complement strand
TACGTATAAGTTCAAAAACTTCTACTGTTCTTTTCGGAAACTTCTACTTAGAAGTGATCCACCTTTCTACTTAGAAAGATGGAAAAAGAACAGTAGAAAGATGGCAAGAGAAACGTAGAAGTTTTTGAAGAGGGTTTTTGGGGCAGGTGAAAAGCTCGTTGGATCATGTCCGGTCGGGCCTGCCGCTAACCTGCCGGTATATTCAGCTTTTAATACTTTTTATACGTTGTAAAAACCCGCATGGCGTATGCGCCACTGTTCTTGACGATTCTTTATCTATTTGATCGTATGGCCATTTTATATGCCCATGCCGCGTCGGGGCGTGGTGTCATTGTATCGGATAAAACAGAGTATGTTCCTTTTTCGGATAGTTCGTCGGCCACTTTTTTAATCAACGCTAACGTAGCTTTCATCAAACTTGACCCCAGGCTCAAACGGGCGACACCCAGGTCCTGCAATTCACGGACCGATGGAGGTAATCCGGCCCCGATTGTCAGATTTGAAAGAATATTGATGGGTGCATTAATTTCCTTAACCAATGTTCGAATCGTTTCTTTGTCCCACACGGGTTGTACAAATATGCAGTCGGCACCGGCTTCCCGGTATTTATTGCCACGCCTTATCGACTCAGCGAGTTTTTCCCGTGCCGAAGCCTGAGACGTGTAGAATGAATCGGTTCTGGCATTGATGACCAAATGAAAGCCCAGCGAATCGGATAAAGCCCGAATGGCTGCTATCCTTTCACAAAATTCCGTCTCGTCAATTAGCACCGGACTTAACTCAATGCTGTCTTCGATGTTGATTCCCACAACTCCGGTAGCAATGAGTTTTGTAACCGACTCTACAATTTCATCGATATTATTTCCGTATCCGGTTTCAAAATCGACGGTTACCGGAACCTGCACGGCATTGACAATCCCCGTCACAATCTGAAGCACTTCGGGCAATTGGATGACCTCACAGTCGGGATGCCCCAAAGAGGCAGCTATTCCCATACTTGTTGTTGCAATAGCTTTATAGCCACAAGCTTCAACTACTTTCGAACTTCCAGGGTCCCACGAGTTTAGCAGAACCAAAATTTCTTCGTCATGATGAAATTTCAGGAATGTTTCGGCCTTTTCTTTTTGAATACTTGAAACCATCATCCTGCGATTTTAATTGTTTCACATAAACATGACTACATTCTCATTGAATTGCTACTAATGGTTCGGTATTTATACATTGCTGTATACGGATGATGATTTCCCAGGGTTTATTTATTCCGAGGCAATTGTTCATCAGGGCTCTCCGCCTGGTGGCGGTGGAATTTAGCTTGGGAGCATTTGTTGAAAATTTGTGGCGTCTCCAGCCCTCTCTATGTTAGAGAAGGTTGGGTGAGTAGAAAAGTTTGCGCAGTTGGAAATGGCTGGTGTTCTACTCACCCCATCCAGACTGGAGTTGCTACCTTTGAATGGACATTAGGTTAAGGTATAATTGATTAATAATTATATCTTGAAAACATGACAAAGCAGCGAAAACAATTTACACGGGAATTTAAGCTCAAAGCAGTAGAGTTGAGTTATCAGCGGGATAACATGCGGGAGCTGGCAGAGGAACTGGATATACGGCCGGAGTTGCTGTATAGGTGGCGGAGTGAATTTGCCAGCCATCAGGAGAGTAGTTTTCCGGGTAATGGTAAGCCTATTATGAATGAAGAAGAGTCGGAGATTGCCCGCTTGAAGAAGGAACTGGCCGATATGCGTATGGAGCGTGATATCTTAAAAAAGGCAGTAGGCATCTTTTCCAGGAGCGGTGGAGGCTCTACCAGTTTATAGCAGAACATTCCCGGGAGTACCCCATCGAAAAGATGTGTAAAGTGTTGAAAGTGCACCGTAGTGGCTATTATGCCTGGCTAAAAGGGCGGCCCTCTAAACGAGCGATAGAAAACAAACAACTATTGGAACAAATAAAACAGATTCATCAGCACAGTAAGAAGAGCTATGGAAGTCCCCGGATTACAGCTACCCTGCGCAGCCGTTCGGTTCATGTATCCCGTAACCGGGTGGCCCGGCTAATGAGAAAAGCCAATATCAGGGCCATTAGTAAGAAGAAGTTTGTTGCCACAACCGATTCCGGTCATGATTATCCGGTAGCTGAGAATCTTTTAAACAGGAATTTTACGGTTCGAAAACCGGGTACGGCCTGGGTATCTGATATTACCTACATCCGTACCATGGAAGGATGGCTCTATTTAACCATCATTATGGACCTGGCGGACCGGATGGTGATAGGCTGGTCTACGGGTAAGTCTCTTTCGGCCAATGATACAGTGCTCCCGGCATGGAAGATGGCCCGTTTGGTCAGGCCAGTGATAAAACCGCTGATTTTTCATTCAGACAGGGGCATACAACATGCCAGTAATGAGTTCCGGAAAACAATTAGTCAACAATCAATGGTACGTCAAAGTATGAGCAGAAAAGGGAATTGCTGGGACAATGCCGTGGCAGAAAGCTTTTTTAAAACCTTAAAAACCGAGTGGACCAACCATCAGGTATACCGAACCAGAAAGCAGGCGGAAATATCCCTGTTTGAATATATTGAAACATGGTACAATACCAGACGGAAACACTCAAGTTTAAACTATATGTCGCCACTGGAATTTGGAAAACAGTTGGTTGCATAACCCTTATCCTTTTGTCCACTTTTTTGTTGCAACTCCATCTACTCACCCCATCCAGACTGCGTCTGAATTGCCCCTCTCTACAAGTAAAGAGGGGCGGGTCGGTGGTTCCATCAACGTTTGCTTCCAATAGCTTTGCCAGTTAAATTCTTATTTTTTTGAAATTGTAGCGTAGAGAACTTGCAGTGTCGTAAGCCCTTCTCTATGATTAGAGAGGGGTGGGTGAGTAGATCTAACGACGATTATGTTTCTTGCACCAACTCCAACTCAACTTCTCCATCTGGTGTTTCTCTTACTTCTTTGAAGTTGAGTCGTTCGAATAGCTTCCTTGCTTTATGATTTTCGGTTGCGGTGGCAGCCCAGATGCGTCGGAGCCTCATTTGCTCAATGCCAAAGTCGATGGCTAGTTGCATGGCGGCGGTCATAAAACCTTGTCCCCTGAACTGAGGCAGCAGGACACATCCGAGTTCTCCTGCGCCGCTGAGAAATCCCCGGTAATAGCCACACGTACCTACAATATCGCCTGATGCATTATCGAAAATACCCCAATGGATGGAGTCGCCCTGCTCATAGTCGTTGTTAATTTTCTCCTGCATTTCCATCGCTTCTTCCGTCGTTGAAGCTGCGACGGCATCATAGAACGAAATGTCGATAATGGCCGGAATATCGGACGGTTGAATTTGTCGCAAAGAGACTTTGTCACCCGAAATATTAGGAAAGATATCGTAGGGAGGTAGCTTCATGTAATTTTTTATAATGAATGAACAGGCCACTTCTTTAAGAAAAATCGTGCCCAGAGGATCGATAAGGTCGTTGGGATGAATCCAAAAAAGAAGATAATGCCATAAATTGTCTGCATTTCAGCGGATGCATTAGATTGAAAATAATCGGTAACTGGTCCGATAAACAAATTACCGAGGTAATGTACCAGTGCGACGGGCAGAAGACTTCTCGTCCGGAAAAACAGGTAGCCGTAAAATAACCCGATGACCGAGCTCCATACTACCTGCCCCAACACCCATATTAATTCATGATCGCCTGAGAGGTTTAACAAATGAATAACGCCAAAACTGATGGCTGAGAAAAAGATGGCTTTCGTGGGAGAATATTTGTTCAAAAACAGGGTAAGAATGACCCCTCTGAAGACGAACTCCTCAAGGATAGAGGGCAAGGCAAGTAACCAGCCATTCGATCTGGGGGGAAATACTCCGGAGAACCTGAACAGCTCACTGATGAATTTCCAGTTAACCGGGTCTCCCTGTGATAACCGGAATGTGACGGTTCCGGCAGCCTGACTGATGAAGAATATCAGATAACATGTTACCCCAATCAGCAGTAACCTCCCAAAGGGGTTCAGCTTTAGTAATCCGATGTCATCGAGGTAATGTTTCCATTTGACATTTCCACGAGGAAGCCTGAACAGGAACGGAACGACGACAAATACCAGTAATAAATTCGCAAGGGTTGCCGGAAGGTTTTGATTGATGGCGGCATTAGGAGCGATTTTTATAATCTCAAAAAGTACTGTCGATGAGACGGCAATGAGGAATACTAAGGTAATGAGGACAACGATCAACGCGATCCATGGATGATCTTTTAGTTGATATTTCGCAGTTTTCATTTTATTGTTTATTAGTCTGGAATCCTCACAATTACTGTCAACGTATTTATAATATGCAGCTTGTTTATTGTTCTTTTAGCTTGGTGAAAAGGGGTTCTTTCCATGGCGAAATAGACTGGGAAGAACCCCTTATTGTTGGATTCTATTTTTAGCTCCACTCGGGGAATTGTGTCTTATTCAGGTCGAGCGAGGCAATGGTTTGCATCTCGGATTGATCGAGCTCAAAATCGAAAATGTTGAGGTTTTCCATTCTGTGTGCTGTCTGAGATGAGCGCGGAATAGCGATGATGCCTCGTTGGTAATGCCAACGTAAACTTACCTGCGCATTGCTTTTGTTGTACTTTTTGCCAATAGCCGCCAGTGTTTCATTGGTGAAGAGTCCGTTGCGGCCTTCGGCCAGAGGAGCCCAGGCTTCCATTTGTATCTTGTGCGGCTTCATGTAGGCATGGGCTTTATTCTGCTGGAAGAATGCATGCGATTCGATTTGATTAACGGCCGGTGTGACGTCGAAACTGGCCATCAAATCATCCAGCTGGTGTGGTTCGAAATTACTGACCCCAATGGCCCTGATCTTGCCTTCCTTATACAGCTCTTCCATTGCTTTCCACGAACCTTTTACATCGCCCCGTGGCCGGTGAATAAGATAAAGGTCGAGATAGTCCGTCCCCAACTTCTTCAGCGAGGTTTCAAAGGCTATCTTCGCTTTTTCATAACCCGAGTCGTCGACCCACACCTTGGAGGTAATGAACAGTTCTTCCCGTTTAATGCCGCTTTGCTTAATTCCCGCACCCACGAACTCCTCGTTCCGGTAAACCGTGGCTGTATCGATCAGACGGTATCCAAGCGAGATAGCATCGGCAACAGACTGTTGGCACACGTCACCATTCAGACCGTAGGTTCCAAAACCAAGGATGGGCATTTTCACGCCATTGTTCAGCGTGACATTTTCAATAGATACTTCCGGCAGACTGGTTGCACCAAATAATTTAGATGTTCCCATCCCCATGAACATGGCTGTTCCGGCAAACGCGGCGCTGGTCTTCAAAAAGTCGCGGCGTTTGATTCCTTTCTTTTGATTCTTCTGATTCATCTTAGTCTTGTTAGTTTGATTTTGGCTCAAATTAGCGATTTTTCATTAAAAACGAAGTGCAAAATTTTGGCGTGGTGCTATTCCATTTCCCTGAAAAAGGCTTTAAGTCCATATGTGTAATTCGTCAGGATATGGGTAATCATAATGGAGTCGCTTTCCTCTGTATAACTCCATTTTAGGTTATTCGGGGCATCCGATTCAAGTTTCTTCAGGAGGTTATTCATTCCCGCAGGTTTATCCTTTAAGGTGGTCCACGAAACTTGATAAAAAGCGGTGTCATTACCCAGATTGGCAAAGCAATTCTGGTGCTCGATCTCTTTCTTCAATAGGTCCAATCGGGGTACATCGGAAAGATATCCGTCAAACAAACCCGGCCTCGACAATAAGATGAAGGTGGTAAACATGCCGGAATAATTTTGTCCCCAGATAATCTTCTTCGAAATCTTATACTTTGACGCTAAATACGGGAAGAGTTCTTTTTCATAGAACTCCATTGTTTTTCCTCCGTTTATGGCATCGGAAGTATCGTCAATAATTGGGGAATAGTCATTTTGTACGTTTGTTGGTACGGCACACACAACGATACAAAAAGGAATGGTCCGGTTATAAGCCATGATTTCTGTGATACTTGACAAGGGCTTAAAAGCCATAACATCGGCCAGTACGACTAAGGGATATTCTTTGCTTTTGTCAAATTTAAAAGGAAGATGTATAAATACCTTTTTGGTCTGGTTTAATATGCCGGACTCAATCTGTACCGAATGACCAATTGTCGTGAACAGCGAGTCCCTGTTACTCTGTGCGTATGAAAGGCTTAGTTGCAGAATGAGAATCGCCCATACGAATGCTATCTTTTTCATGGTTTGTTTTTGGTGTCAGTTAGTTAATGACATCCAAATTAGGGAATTTTCATTGAAAATGTGTCTTGTTGTGCCGGCTTGGTTCCATGATTTATTTTACTGATTTTTCCAGTTGATGCCTTGTACGATAATCTTTGGGCGTTACTCCCTTTAGTTTTTTAAACGTACGGTTATAATAGGGAACATCATTAAAGCCAACAGCGTAGCATATGTCCGCGATGGGCATGTTCGTTTCCTGTAACATCAGGCAGGATGAATCAATGCGGAATTCATTGAGGAAAGTGAAAAATGATTTTCCTTTTGACCGTTTAAAAAAGACACAAAATGACGAACGGTTCATGCCTACGTAATTCGCCACATCATCGAGTGCGATGGAATTTTGGTAGTTGTTAAAAGTGAACCGGTATATGTCCTGCATCTTCGCCGTACTTTTATTTTGCTTGCCAAGATAACCTACAATGCGTGTTTCATTAGAAGAAGCAATAACATCCAGCAAATTGAGCAAAGATGACAATTGCTCCATGTTGTTTTGCGACTTCATGGCCACCATCATTTTCTGCAATGTCCCTAAGGTTTTACCCCCAAAAGCTATTGCCTGCTGATATTGCCTGATTTGTGATATCACCTGTTCCGTTTCCGGGAATATTGTGGCGCATTTCTCCAGCAACGGGTCGGGAAAAATGATGGTGATATTTTCGATTTTTCCTTCTTCATCATAGTTGTGCTCATCAAAGGACCAGCAATGAGGAATATTAGGCGGAAGCAGCACGACTTCACCGTGGGAGAAGGTCTCCACGATATCGCCGGCAATGCGTGTTCCACTACCCGTTATTACATAGGATAGCTCCCATTCAGCATGCTGATGAAAGGTGATCTGTTCGTCCCAAACAATATGAACATGGTCGTAAAAAAAAGATTTGTTATTACCGATGGGAACCTGACAATATTTTACTTCTTCCGGCATACATTCAATTGTATGTGGCCAATATTACAAAAATCCGACAATAATTATTTAAAATGTGACAATAATTCAACGAAGCATTCAACTTTATTTGTAAAAATTACAATATCCTAATCTATGAATTATACTTCTGCAGCGTCTTTTAAAGACACCAAAAAGCACTATGAAATTCTTGACGGACTGCGCGGTGTAGCCGCGGTATTGGTTGTTATGTTTCACCTGTTGGAAACTTTTACCCACGGTGATAATGCAAAACAGATCATCAATCACGGTTATATGGCCGTGGATTTCTTTTTTGTCCTTTCGGGGTTTGTTATTGGTTATGCCTACGATGACCGCTGGAGTAAAATGAGCCTGGGAAACTTTTTTAAACGTCGGTTAATCCGACTTCACCCAATGATTATCATGGGGATGATCGTTGGAGCTGTTACCTTTTACTTCCAGGGCGGTGCATTCCCGATGATAAATGAAGTGCCGGTGTGGAAAATGCTGCTGGTGATGCTAATTGGTTTTACGTTGCTTCCGGTTCCTCCTTCCCTGGATATCAGAGGCTGGACGGAAATGCATCCCCTCAACGGTCCGGCATGGTCGCTCTTCTTTGAATACATTGCCAACATTCTATACGCGCTTTTCATTCGGAAGTTTTCCAATAAATTGCTGGCGGTGCTGGTTTTTATTGCGGGAGCGGCACTTATCCACCTGGCCGTAACCAGTCAGAGCGGTGATATTATTGGCGGTTGGTCGATAGAACCCACTCAGCTACGTATTGGCTTTACCCGGTTGTTATACCCGTTTTTTGCCGGCTTATTACTCTCACGTATCAGCAAACCGGGCCATATTAAACATGCTTTCCTTTGGACCAGCCTTTTGTTAATCGTGGTACTTTCTATACCTAAAATAGGGGGAAGTGAACATGTTTGGTTGAACGGACTTTATGATGCGTTGGTCATTATTTTTGTGTTCCCGCTCATCGTTTTCGTTGGAGCCAGTGGCGAAGTTAACGGAAGATATTCTTCGAAGATTAACAAATTCCTGGGCGATATTTCCTACCCTTTGTACATCACTCACTACCCGTTTATTTACATGTTTATGAGTTGGGTGGAAAAGAACCATATTTCTTCAACCGAATCGTTACCTGTTGCACTCCTCGTTCTTGTTGTAACCATTACCCTGGCTTATGTGAGCGTGAAGTTGTATGATATACCTGTAAGAAGGTGGCTGTCGAAGCGTTTCATGAGTCGCACCAGGGCGGCAAAATAGTCGGAAACATGTACGCAAATAGTTATAGACGGCTGACGGTATTTTTTCTTTTATGGATTGTTTTGATTAGTAATGGATACTCAGCAACTGTGCGATTTTATTCCGGGACTGATAATCGTCCCGGAATAAATAATCGCGAAGATACCGTAAGTCAACCCAAGAGAGAGTATCATACGCTGCGTATTTCGAAACCCCCAATAATCGATGGCAAACTGGATGACAGTTGTTGGAAACTTGGGGAGTGGCAAAGCGATTACACCCAATTTTCACCTACCTATAAGGCAAAGGCTTCTCACAAGACTGAATTGAAGGTCCTGTATGACGATAAGAGCATCTTTGTGGCTATTCGTGCTTATGATGACATGAAAAAGATGACCCGAAAACTGGGCCGCCGCGATAACTGGGAAGGGGATATTGTGGGAGTACATTTCGATAGTTATTTTGATCACCGGACTGCTTTCGAATTTGATCTTACTTCTGCCGGGCAAAAACTCGACGTGTGGGTTTCGAATGATGGCTGGGATGAGAACTGGAATGCTGTCTGGTACGGCAAAGTGGCCTATGAGGATTCGGCCTGGACAGCCGAATTTGAAATTCCGCTGAGTCAGTTGCGTTATAGTTCTTCGCCGAATCAGGTCTGGGGACTTAATTCGTGGCGAAGAATTGATCGGTTACAGGAAGAAGATCAGTGGAACCTGGTGGCGAATGACGGTACCGGTTTGGTTTATACTTTTGGTGAGTTGCATGGTTTGAAAGGGCTAAAAAAAGCTAAGCGAATAGAATTGTCCCCCTATGTTTCGGGTAAACTAACCACTTCCCGAAAAATTCCCGGCAATCCTTTTGCCAAAGGAGCAGAGTGGAAGGGGCAGGGCGGTTTGGATGCTAAAATTGGCATTACCAACAACTTTACGTTGGATGCGACTATCAATCCCGATTTTGGCCAGGTCGAAGCGGATCCGTCTGTCATGAATCTTTCGGCTTTCGAGACCTATTTTGAAGAGAAACGCCCTTTTTTCGTCGAAGGCAAGAATATTTTTGACTTTACTTTTGATGAAGACCAGTTGTTTTACACGCGCCGTATCGGACATGCTCCATCCTATATCCCTCCTTACGACACCATTAGTATGCCTGAAAACACAACGATTGGAGGTGCACTAAAGTTATCGGGAAAGACAGCCGACGGATTATCATTGGGGATTATTGAGTCGTTTACGCTGAAGGAAAAAGCTGATATTTACCACAACGGAGAGAAATCACAACAAGTAGTCGAGCCTTTGACCAACTATTTTATTGGTCGCTTTCAAAAGGATTTTGACAGGGGAAACACGCTGTTTGGAGGAATTATTACTCAGACGCACCGGGCGATTGAAAATAATTACCTCGATTTTCTTTCAAGGGATGCGCTGACTTACGGTCTCGATTTCACCCGGTATTGGAAGGACCGAAAATATTTTTTTGAAGCAAAAGCGATTGGAAGTAATATCAGTGGAGACCGGGAAGCTATCATCAGGCTTCAAACTTCATCGGCACGGTACTTCCAGCGACCTGATGTGACAGGAATCACCTTTGACACTGCCCGGACAACACTAAACGGGTACGGAGCATCGGTAAAATTAGGAAAATGGAGTAAAGGACACTGGCGGTATAACGAAGAACTGGTGCTGCGCTCACCCGGGTTGGAATTAAACGATTTGGGGTACATGACTATTTCCAACATCCTGAAAAATAACACCCATATCACTTATGACGAGAAAGAGAATACCCGGGTATTTAAAACTTATACTTTTAACCTGTTACAGCAAAATGCCTGGAATGCTCACGGCGATGGTTTGTATTCGCTGTTTTCACTGACAGCTGAAACTGAGTTGATGAATAGCTGGACCGCCCAGGTTGTGGGGCAGTTCAAATTCCGAACGATTGATGAGCGGTTATTAAGAGGAGGGCCTTCCATGAAAGTTCCTGATTTGTTGCAGTATTCCTGGGCTTTCTATACCAACCGGTCTAACAATCTCTACTTCGGGATTACCGGAAATTACCAAAAGGGGTTATCAGGAAACCTGAACTACTTCACGCTTACCCCTGATATTAGCTACCGGCCGTTGTCTAACCTGGTTTTGTCCCTGCAACCTACCTACCTTAAGAACAAAGATGAGTTGCAATATATCGGGCAATTCGAAAAAACATCTTCGGATAAAATTTATTTACTGGGAACTGTTGACAACCGGAACCTGGGCTTTACCTTCCGGGCTGATTTGGCCATTACACCTGAGTTGACGATTCAATACTACGGAAGTCCTTTTGTTTCCATAGGTAAATTCTCTGACTTTAAAGAGGTTGTCAATCCGCTTAATTCCAGATATACTGACAGGTTTAATATTGTAACACCGGAAAAGGAAGGATCCATGTATCGTTTCGACAGGAACGGGGATGGTGTTGCCGATTACAGTATTCCTAACCCTGATTTTAATTTTCAGCAGTTCAGGAGTAACCTGGTGGTCCGATGGGAATATAAAGCGGGGTCAACATTTTATTTCGTCTGGGCACAAGACAGGACTGCGTTTGAGTCAGCTGGACCTTTTGACTTCTCAAAGGGCTTTAAGAGAATGTTCAATATTTATCCCAATAATATCTTTATGATCAAGTTTAATTATTGGTTTTCCAGTTAGTGAGTGATAATGGGTATGTTACTATGCCTCGATTTTAAACGATTTCGATGCGTTTTTCTGGCAGATTTCTTTACGTATTGATTGCCTAAAGAGAGTTATTTCTCACCCAGGTTTTTCAGCAAATCATCTTTGTAGTTGGCTCCTATCGGGATGAGCTGGTCTGCTATTTTCACCTGGTTGCCGTCGATGTACTGGATTTTGCTCAGCGCGATAATGTAGGATTTGTGGATGCGCAGGAATTCTTCCGACGGTAATTGTTCCAGCATATTTTTCACGGTATCGTGAACCACCAGGCACTCTTCAGTGGTGAATACTTTGATGTAATCGCCGAACGATTGCAGATAGTCGATCTCCTCGAAATCGACTTTGTACACCTTTTTATCGGCCTTGAGTAAAATAAACCGGTTGCCCGCGGCAGTTTTCATATTGGCAAAATTGATTTTCTCGATAGCCTTGTTGATGGCTTTCAGGAACCGTTCGAACGAAAACGGTTTGACGAGGTAATCAACTGCATCCACTTCGAAACCTTCGA
>Ga0209269_1001578_pt1 | contig 11692 bp, 7 predicted proteins | sample MTBAKMMethaMetaG_FD_187455 | JGI IMG/M metagenome (GOLD analysis project Ga0209269, IMG submission 187455) | Enrichment culture microbial communities from Arthur Kill intertidal strait, New Jersey, USA, that are MTBE-degrading - MTBE-AKM (Arthur... | ecosystem: Environmental > Aquatic > Marine >... | reverse complement strand
TCCGAACCGGTTTTAATTATCGGAGGATGGGCCATCGATTCGCAATCAGGCAATCCGGCTGCAGCGGTTTTTATTACGTTTGATACGGGCCAGGAATTCCGGGCATACTATTCATTGGCGAGACCGGACGTAGCTGCCCACTTCGACCGCGAGGGTCTCCTCCATTCCGGTTTTGTTGCTCTCATACCCTCCGGGGAACTCCCTCCCGGTAAAAGGGCGTTCCGGGTCAGGATCGTCTCTCATGACCGGAGCGCGTACTATTACCCGGTCGATACATTCTTCGTTGATATCCCCCCGAAAAACCAGGCCGGGAATATTCCGGCCACGAAGCGGAGCCTCCCGGACAAGGAAGTATGGACTTCGTCGGTGATGGAAGACGTTCAGCGTCAGGCACTTCCGCAGCACGGCAACTGGTACAATCTTGCAGGATTTCTTGACTTCATCCGGGTTCAGCGGCCCCTGACACGTCTTTTAGGCCCTCAATTCAGACCGAACAGCCATAAGATCGAGATCGATATCACCTACGCATGCAACCTGAAGTGCTTCAATTGCAACCGGTCGTGCGGACAGGCACCGTCCGGTGAACGCATGACCGTTTCCCAGGTCGGGCGCTTTCTGGATGAGAGCAGGGCGACCGGAAGATCCTGGGACACCATACGTCTTCTCGGCGGTGAACCCACGCTCCACCCTGAATTTTTTGAAATCCTGAATCTCATGCTCGAATACAAAGAGAATGATTCCCCCCGCACATGCATTGAGGTAACCTCAAACGGATTCGGTTTGAGGGTTAACAAAATAATCACCCGGATACCGGACGGGATTTTTGTACACAACACGAAAAAGTCAGGCGTTCAGAATACCAATTTTTTCAGCTTCAATATTGCACCGGTGGACAGGAGAGAATATGCCATGGCCGATTATACCAATGCCTGCTGGGTCGCAGACGAATGCGGGATGGGACTCACCCCCTTTGGATACTATCCCTGTGCTGTTGCCGGGAGTATCGACAGGGTTTTCGGATTCGACCTGGGAATGAAACAACTTGCCCCCCTCCACCAGTACACCACCATTTCTTATCGGGCGTCTTGATATGGGAAGAATCCAATCAGCAGTTACGAGCACAGATCTATTCCTCCGTGTTTGATTTTTATTATTCCGAGAGAGCCTCAGGTTTCAGCAATTTAATCAGCCTGCCGGACAGATGTAGGCGTATCTGATTACAATTGCCTTGTGCTATATCCGATTCTCTTTAACTCAGGGGTATTATGCGTAGTTATCTGAAGCTGATACATTTTGAAAAATTTCCTTTATACATCGGTTGATTGCTTGAAAGCATAATATAGTCTTACAATTAATATTCAGATCCATGTTGAGTGTTCAACAGCTCTTCAATGAAGTGCAGATTGAGATAAATACTAGTTGCTCCCGAAGATGTTCTTGTTGTCCCAACAGTATTTTTGACCGGTCCCTTATCCAGAACGAAAAGTTGATTTCGGTGGAGCTTTTCCATAAAATTATTGACGAGCTGGCAGAAATTGGTTTTTCCGGAATAATCAGCCCCCATTTTTTTGGAGAACCTTTGCTTGACAAACGACTTGTTGACCTCATGGATTATGTCCGAAAACGACTCCCCAGAGCAGAGATTGTTGTATACACCAATGGGGATTATTTGACATTCGAGAAGTATATGGAGCTCGTGAGGGTAGGTGTTGACGTATTATTTGTGACGCAGCACGATCGGACAATGCCTGCTGGAATAAAAGATTTATATAGCCAGTTTGAATCCTCTGGCTCTTTACCGGTTCATTTAAGTTATCAGGTATTTGACGAATCCACATCTCTTTTTAATACCGGAGGGCTTGTCGATGTATCCATCAGAAGGCCCCTTCCAGACTGTCTGCTGCGTCCTAATTTTGTCATTGATTATGAAGGGAATGTGAAACTGTGTTGTATGGACTACCTGGGCAGTATTACACTAGGCAATGTGAAGGATAACAAATTACTGGATATCTGGTTTAGCGAATGTTTCAGGAATATTAGAAAAGATCTCCTGAAAATGGATTTCCGGTTGCCTATATGTAAACGGTGCGTTGAAAATCTCGACCCTGCTGAAATGAAAAGAATGTATATGAGTGCAAGAATCCATTATCGTGAAACGCCAGGTGAGGAAACCTTTCTCTACGATCCCATAGAACTCGAAAAATTGACGAAAACTCCGGATGCCACGGAATTCCGGGTGGAAATGATCAAGAGCGATAGATATAAAGAGAAATCCGAACCTGTTTTGCTGATTGAAGGATGGGCGATCGACTCTTCTGCAGGTTCCCCGGCTGCTGCTGTGTTTATCACGTTTGATACCGGCCAGGAATTCCGGGCGTATTACCCGTTTTCCAGACCTGATGTGGCTGTTCATTTCAGGAATGAAGGCCTGCAGGATTCCGGGTTTGTTGCTATTGTTCGTTCGTGCGATTTGCCCCCTGGGAAGAGAACATTCAGACTTAAAATTGTGACCCATGACAGGATAGGGTATTATTATCCTTGTGAAGAGTTCTCTTTTGAGAATACCCCGGAACAACTTCAATCTATGACCACTCAGAATAAGCAGAAATTAGATCCTGTTTTGATTATCGGGAGATGGGCGTTCGACAGAAACGGGGAGATATCGGTACACGGTAAGGGTTAACCAACACTTCATCCGGAATTTAGTGCAATTCTCAACATGCTTCTCTATTGCAGAAATAGTTCCCCTCCCTATAGACGACGAATGAAGTAGCCACGAATGGATATGATTCAGCAGCAGTCTTCCATCAATTTTACAGATTGCGGAAGGAATTGTTTGAGAGAATTCTAAGAAGAAAGGAACCCAGATTCTGGATTTTTTAAGCATGAATATTGCAACCTGTGATATGCCCGTGTACAGATAATTGATTGTAATCGGCGCTTTATAAGAGGAAAGATATTCCGATACTTAGTTATAAAGTGATTTGTAACAGGAAATTAACGATGGAGCCGCTGAAAAGAGATCATATCTATGCAGAATTGGAATGTCGCCTTACCGGATTGAATTTAATGGCAGGCGAAAATGTCACCATTCCCGTTCTGGTACGGAATATATCCCGGGAAACATTTGATTCCGACCCTCCAAATGGTATTTATGTTAGCTATCAGTGGTTCACCGAAAACAGAAAGATCATTTATCCTGATTCTGTGTTTTCAACACCCCTCCCTACGCAGATATTGCCTGGCGAATCACGCCGCGTCATGGCCCGTATGAAGGCGCCGGGAATTAACGGCACCTATCTTCTCAAGGTTATTCTTGTCCAGATAAAAGGCTTCGTAATTGCGGAGACAAAAATATCTAAAATCATGATAACTCAAAATCAGCAGCGGGAATATGCAAACCTCTTCGAAAATGCAATTAAAAAAGGCAATCTCACGGATGCTTTAAAATATTATAAAAAAGATCGCAATTATTTCGGGGTTGAGGACGATAGTGAAAATGTTTTCATCTGCAGGGTAATGGGGACAAAAGAATGGTGCAATGCGCACTCCCTACCATATAAAATATATGCAAAAGCAGAACCGATCCTGATTTCCCCTCCATATCGCCCTGGAAAATCCAAACCTTTACACAGCGAAGGAATATTAATCTTCCCGGAGCTTTATGTTGCAGAATTACATAATGCCTCCATCATAGGGGGGCAAGAACCTGTGCTTGTGGATAACAATATCGCAATCATAGACAACCCTCCGGAAAAAGATACTGATCCGATTTTTTTGGAGGATGGAATAGTAAGTATTGAATTTAGGGGGCTCACCATAATTCGGTTATGGAATAAAAACAACGAAAAGAGCATCCCCATTATCGAAAAAGGGATACTTTTCTGTGGTTGGCATGCCTCAAATTATTTCCACTGGATGGTTGATTTTCTATCAAGAATCTGGATAATCAATCAATGTCCGGAATTTAACGAATTTCCCTTCATTGTCGACCGTTCCGTACCTGAAAAGTTTCTCGATGCATTGAAGGCAATAGACACCAGGCATAGAGACATTATTCGGGTTGAATACGGTGTTCGATACAGGGTCAAAGACCTTGTTCTTCCTGCCAAAGTAACACAGTATAGTCCTGAAACATGTGGAACATATAAAGAATCCAGCATATCTCCTATAGCAATCAAATTTCTTCGGGAAAAGTTTGGAACTGAAAGAAAAATCCCGGTAAAATCTCCTCAAAAATGGCTTTATATTCAGAGAATAAATCCTCTTTATCGGAATCTTCTGAATGAAAAAGAGATTGAGGAACTTTTCGAAAGATACGGGTTTGAGTTTATTGATTGCTCAAGATTGAGTATATCAGAACAGATTGAGGCTTTTTCATTGGCTGACATCATAGCAGGCCCGCACGGTGCAGGGTGGACAAATATGATATTTGCTCCTTCTGATGTACAGGGGCTGATGCTGCTGGGTCCACAACCTAACTATATTTATTCAAATATTGTGCACATAATCGGTCAGGATTTAATTCACGTTCATGGCGAATGTATAACGATCGAACCCCCCCTTGATAAAAACCAGTGTGACTACGCAGTCAATGTTGAAAATGTAGAATTTGCACTTGATGCCCTTATTGGAAGATATGCGAGATCCCATGTGCATGAAATATTAGTACAAAATCCCAAAAGCATACGGCTAAATATCCAACATCTTCCTGAAATACCAGGACTTACCGAATATTCAGTAGATCAGATTAACAGGAAAGACATTTCTGATGAACCGATCACCATAGATCGTGGGTCAGATAGGCAAATTCTCATTGAAGGTTGGGCAATCGATTCTTCACCACGTAATCCTGCAGATGCCGTGTTCATAACATTTGATTCGGGCCAGGAATATCGTGCGTATTATTCCATCTGCCGGCCTGATGTCGCTGCACATTTCAGCGATGAGAAACTCGGATACACCGGTTTCGCCTCTGTCATCCCTTTGGATGATCTTCCCGCCGGAACCCGATCGTTCAGAATTAAAATTGTTTCTCATGATCGGGGAGGCTATTATTGTCCCCCTGAGCGGTTTTTTATCCTGATAGATTATCAGGGAAAAACTGATACTTAAAGAAAAAGGATTTACTAATTCTCTGTGCAATCAAAAAAAGGCAAATTCCGTATCCGGCTGAACGCGATGGCCATACAATCAGATTGGTGCCGGCTGCATACCTCGGAAAACAGGTGTTTTCAATTGGCATTTCTGCACTGCACAAGAAATAAATCAGGTGGAGGGGAGAATGAAGAATCACAATTTAGGTGGTATATGAAGACCGGTGAGAAGCTATATTTCTCTCGCGCTGTTGAAATCGACATAAATACCAGCTGCAACCGGAGATGTTTGTATTGTCCAAATAGCATCTATGATCGTGGCCTTGTAGAAAATGAAAAATTGATGCCAACAGGACTATTCCATAAAATTATTGATGAACTTGCGGAAATAGGATATAATGGGAGAATAAGTCCGGTTTTTTATGGAGAGCCGCTGCTGGATAAGAGAATTGTGGATCTTATGCGGTATGTCCGTAACAAACTGCCGAAATCAAGGATTGTGATGTTTACCAATGGGGATTTTTTAACCCATACAAAGTATTCCGAATTGGTACAGGCCGGTGTTGATGAATTTATTATCACCCAGCATGGCCAGGATATTCCAGACGGGGTAAAAGATCTTTACAAATATTGTGAAAGCAATGAATGTGACCTGAATCGGATTTCCTATCAAAAATTTTCTCCTGGAAGCGAATTGTTATCTAACCGCGGAGGACTTATTCATTTATCGGTTGTGTATTCAATTCCGATTTGTGCATATGACTGGATAACCCGAATTGTGATTAATTACGAGGGAGATGTCATTCTCTGTTGCAATGATTATTTTAGTGAAGTGAAATTTGGAAATATCCGTGAAAACAAATTGATAGAAATCTGGATGGATAAAACATACAGAAGCATAAGGGAAGATTTACGAAACCAGCGGTATACTCTTCCCATATGCGTGAAATGCCTGGAAAATTACGATCCGATAAAAACTAAGGAAAAAATTATTGATGCAAAGATAAAATCATTGGAAAAATATGCCAATGATTATCACGATTCCATCGATCTCAAAACCTTATCTGATATTCCCCTCTCTACAGCGTTCAATGTCGAGGATACCAAATTTTATGATAGAATTTACTTACTGGAAGGGCCTGCAGGGATCAGCCATGAAGTTGAGAAAATTCTGGTCATAAAAGGATGGGCTATCGATTCATCAGCATGCAGTCCAGCTTCTGCTGTGTTCGTTACCTTTGATACAGGTCAGGAGTATCGTGCGTATTATTCACTGCAAAGACCCGATGTGGCCAAACATTTCGATAGGAAGAACCTCAAAGATACAGGATTTGTGTTCAATATTCCTCTTGATGATCTCTCCCCCGATAGCAGTTCTTTCAGGCTGAAAATTGTATCTCAGGACAGGAAAGGGTATTATCATCCCCCTGAGCAATTCTCATTCAGGGCAGGACAGTGAAAACCTGATATGAATCAGGGACTCGCTAATAAAGAAGTTCGGAAAGTTGTCGAATGAAAGACAAAATCTCGGGAAACAGTCCGGGCCAGTATGAAAAGGAGTATTTCCCGAGCGCCATCGAAATTGAAACCAACACGAGCTGCAATCGTAGATGTATTCATTGCCCGAATAGTATCTATGATCGTGGCCTCATAGAAAACGAACAGTTGATGCCTACAGCACTTTTCAATAAAATTATTGACGAACTCTCAGAAATCGAATATGATGGAAAAATAAGTCCTGTTTTCTATGGAGAGCCACTTCTGGACAGAAGAATCGGCGATTTGATGAGATATGTGCGGAAAAAATTGCCGGAAGCTAAAATTCTTATATATACAAACGGGGATTTTTTAACATACGGGAAATATTCCGAACTTGTGGAAGCAGGGGTTGATGAATTTCTTGCCACACAACATGGTGAGGATATCCCGGCTGCAATGAAAGATTTATATGCACATTTCCAGGACAGTACCTGTCTGCCAGTCCCTATAACATATCAGGTTTTCACACCGGCAACGGAATTGTATAACAGGGGGGGACTCCTTCATCTGCCGGCGGTGAACCCTGTCCCGGGCTGTGCATATGAGTGGATTATGCGTATTGTCATCGATTTCAGGGGCGATGTCATTCTCTGCAACAATGACTATCTCGGTAGCGTTATATTGGGGAATCTTCAGGAAGAGAAATTAATTGATATCTGGATGGATAAAAAATTCCGGAATATCAGAATAAATTTACAGAATCAGAATTATACTCTTCCGATATGCAGGATGTGTACCGAGCATTACAATCCAGTAAAAACAAGTACGGCCCTTCTCAATGCTAAAATAGAATCACTGGAATTTTATGATGAAAATCCTGGCGATTACATAGATATCAAGGCAATACCAGAACTCCCTGATACCACAGAATTCAATGTGGAGTGCATTGAGATTCATGAAAAAAAGTACTTATTGAAAGGACCAGCAGGGATCAACCATGGTGTTGACAAAATTCTGGTAATTAAGGGTTGGGCAATCGATTCATCATCGGGAAATCCTGCAGCTGGCGTATTCATAACATTTGATTCGGGTCACCTCTATCGTTGTTATTACTCACTTGATAGGCCTGATGTGGCCGATAATTTGAAAAATAAAAATCTTAGGGAAACAGGATTTCTATGTACTATTCAAGTAGGTGATCTCCCCAAAGGGCTCCGTTCCTTCAGATTGAAAATCGTAACGAGGAACCTGAGAGGCTATTACTACCCAGAAACGAAATTTTTGATTGAAATTGCTTCCTGATTTTGGTTGGAAATCTGTGGATGGGCGATCGATGCCGATACGTTTGCTCCGGCAGATGCGGTATTTGTCGGTATTAACGGGGTATTTTATCCGACACGCTATCGCCTGAACAGACCGGATGTTGCTGAATATTTCACTAATAAGAGATTAAAGGACACCGGATTTTTACTATCTATCTCCTCCGATAATATCTCACGGGGAACCCACAATGTAACAATATCGATCATCTCCCATGATAATAAGGGAATATATCGACCGGAAAAGTACTACACCATTGAAATAATCGACTAATGGCAGAAAATCGGGCAAACTGAATATTTCTCCGAAAATTTCCCCGATTATCGTTGTTTCCGCATCCGAAGCCAGGTAATGAAACTTCTTTTCATAGCTGTTATCTGATCATCAAGAGACTGCGAATACTCGGTAGCCTGCAGGAAACGTGAATTGAGTTCTCTGATCACAATGTCTTTCTTGCGAGCCGTATCTTCGAGCGAACGTGCGTAGTGTGTGACGACACCGATCTCGGCATCCTTCCGGTGGATAGATTCCTCGAGGGATCGGGCATAAGTAGTGAGGGTATTGACCTGTGCCGCGATGTCACCGATCTCGGCATCCTTCCGGTGGATAGATTCCTCGAGGGACCGGGCATAAGTAGTGAGGGTATTGACCTGTGCCGCGATGTCACCGATCTCGGCATCCTTCCGGTGGATAGATTCCTCGAGGGACCGGGCATACTCGGTGATTTCATCGATCTTTTCTTCACGCCGGTACATGATCTTTTTCAGATGATCCAGGGATGCCAGAAATATCTGGACTCTCGTGCTGTTTTGAATCCTGTCGCCATATACCGTGAGAAAATATTCTCCCAGTTTTGTATAGTCCCAGTAGTGTCCCTCGCGGTCGACTGTTATGGTGTTCTTTTCATGAATCCGGTAGAGTGCGAGAGGTACAGGGATGTACCAGAATTTGTATAATCGTGCAATATCGACGTTAAACTGGAAATCATTCAGATACCTGAGATCTTCATTAAACCTGATCCCATCAAGGTTCTCATTTTTCAGGATAACGCTCGAACCGAAAATGAAGTTGCCCTGAATCAGTTCTTCAAAAATGTATCCACTCTTCTTCTTTTCCACTGTGTGATGGATCTGACTGAACGTCTCTCCGGAAGCCTTCCCTTCCCTGTCGATAACGAAGCCTTCCGACCAGACGACAAGATTTTCGTCTTCGGAAAGAATTTTCAGCTGCTTTTCGAGTTTTTCAGGCATCCAGACATCATCTGATGAAATGAATGCTACATATTTCCCTCGTGCCCGGTCAAGTCCTTCATTTACTGTTTTTGCTATTCCTAAATTGATCTCATGAATAACAGGGATAATTCTCTCATCCCTGCGTGCATACCTCTCGATGACGTGCAGCGAGTGATCCGTTGATGCATCATCGATGATGAAAAATTCAAAATCCTCTATTGTCTGCCCAAGCACGCTCTCGATTGCGTCTGCTATATACAGCTCATGATTAAAGGACGGCATAACAATGCTAATCAGAGGCATTTTTTCATCGTCTCCGCGATATACAAGAGCGACTCCTTATTCATCCACGGATGTAGGGGGAGCGACAGGATTTCTTTCGTGATTGATTCTGTAACCGGGAGTCTTGAAATCACTCCTCTTCCCCGGTATGCCGGTTGCTGATGCACCGGGACCGGATAATGAATTCCCGCTTCGATGCCGTGTTCCCGCAGTGAGCGGAAGAGACGGTCCCGGTTCTTTGCACGAACGACATACTGATGATAGACGTGGCGTGCATAGGGCATCTCAACCGGTGTGATGAGATCATACCGTTCCAGCAATTCGTTGTAAACCTTTGCATGGTTTCTTCGTTGATCATTCCACCGGTCAAGGAACTGCAGCTTCACGCTGAGCACTGCCGCCTGGATTTCATCCATGCGACTGTTCATGCCAATGCAGACATGTTCGTATTTCCCCTTCTGGCCGTAATTGCGGAGCATGCGTATTCTTTGATCAATTTCTTTGTCGCTGGTGACGATGCAGCCGGCATCGCCATACGCTCCAAGATTTTTTCCCGGATAGAAGCTGAAACACCCGATTGCTCCAATTCCCCCTGCCTTTTTTGACCTGTATTCAGACCCATGGGCCTGGCATGCATCTTCGATAATGGTGAGAGCATGTCTTTCAGCAAGCTCCTGGAGAGGTGCCATATCGGCCGGATGTCCATAGAGGTGTACCGGAAGGAGGGCTCGTGTCCGGGGAGTAATCATTTCGGCCACGGTAGCGGGATCGAGGCAATACGTCCGGGGATCGATATCAGCAAAGACAGGAACTGCCCCGTTTCTTACCACGGCATCAGCAGTTGCGATAAATGTATGCGACGGGAGGATAACTTCATCGCCTTGACCAATTCCGATGGCTTTCAGGGCGAGGATGAGCGCATCAGAACCTGAATTAACCCCGATGCAGCAGGTCGTGCCAGTATACCGTGCATAGTCGTCCTCGAATTTCCTGAGTTCATCACCGAGAACGTACCACCCCTGTTCCTGTACCCGTCTGAATGCAGCGCGTATCTCCTCACCTACTTCCTGATTTTCCAATTTGAGATCGACGAGGGGAATCATCAGTTGCTACCTGTATGAACAATCGGTATACAATTGAAACCAGGGTTTTTCCGTAGCCATTCTGGAATCTCCATTAAATTACCCACAATCCCACAACCAATAAGCTTTTCCTCCATGGTTAAAAAAAACCGTGCTGATCCTGGCACTTTCATGGATAATTGGGAATGTATTTTTCCTGATGATTGTTCAGTAGTACTATGTATGGTCAACCTCAACAATCTGATGCATCGATTCATCGGGTGATATGGTCATGATTGAATATGGGAAAAATTCTATCGGGAAGGGAGCAAGAATTTTTGAACCGGCTTCTCTGGGATTCCCCTCACAGGATCGTATCGGACAGAGCGATTTTCCCGGAGCTGTGATTGGTGAGAATGCCATCATCAGGTCAGGCGCAGTGATATACTGTGATGTGGTAATCGGTGAGAACTTTCGCACCGGGCATAACATTATCATTCGTGAGAAAACAAGAATCGGGGATAATACTGTTGTCGGCAACGGTGTCGCAATTGAAGGAAATTGTAGCATTGGAAATAATGTCACCATCCAGTCAATGGCAGGTATTGGTGCGCATACAAGAATTGGTGATAACGTCTTTATCGGACCAAAAGCAACCTTACTCAACGACCGGTATCCTCCTGACAGGAAATCTGTATTAAAAGGACCTATAATAGAGGAAAAGGCAGTTATCGGGGCAATTGCAATAATTCTCCCGGGAATCACGATAGGGGCCGGAGCAGCGGTGGCAGCGGGCGCCGTTGTCACGAAGGATGTACCGCCCGGTGTCCTTGCGATTGGCTCGCCTGCGAGAATACGCGAGCTGCCGAAGGAAATGAAAAGATAAATCGGATTTAGGCAACAGACCCTGATAATGAGTTTGCACAACCACAGCAGAGATCTCACCCGGAGGTTCATGAAATGGATAAGATAGAACCTGAAAAGTTGAGAGGGATAACTCTCTCCTGCCCGCTCCGGTTACTTGATCTTCAAACGGAAGAAAAGGTGAAAATTCCTTTAGTAATATCAAACGAAAGTAAAACGGCAATTGACTCTCTTCCGCCATTCCCGATCCACATTTCTTACCACTGGCTGGACGCCTCCGGGGTATGTCAAATTTTCAATGGTGAAAGGACGCCACTTATCCAACAACTTCTTCCTGGTGAAGTCAGAAAGGCAAAGA
>Ga0209269_1001577_pt1 | contig 11695 bp, 9 predicted proteins | sample MTBAKMMethaMetaG_FD_187455 | JGI IMG/M metagenome (GOLD analysis project Ga0209269, IMG submission 187455) | Enrichment culture microbial communities from Arthur Kill intertidal strait, New Jersey, USA, that are MTBE-degrading - MTBE-AKM (Arthur... | ecosystem: Environmental > Aquatic > Marine >... | reverse complement strand
CCACTAACTTCAGCGTCACCGGCGAGTACGAGTCAGATTTCAATGTCGGGGAGATCGAGATCACCTACGGCCATCCGAAGGATGGCCGGTGGGATCTCAAGCGGTTTGTCCTTGGCATGGCCTCGAACCAGTACGGTGTTCCGCTCTTCCTCCAGCCGTTCTCCGGGAACGAATCAGATCATAAAACGATCCTGAAGATCATTGAGGATCTCAAAAAAAACCTGAAATCCCCCTATAAAGTCTACCACGTAGCCGACTCCGCCTTTTACACGGCACACAACCTGCAGAGCCTGGGGCAGCATATCTTCTGGATCAGCCGGGTACCGGCCACGATCGCCGAGGTCCAGAACCTGACCCGCGCCGAGTGTTCGTTCTCTCCCTACTCCGATGAACGATACGGATACTCTGAATATTTCAGCGAGTATGCCGGGATCCGGCAGAAATGGGTGCTGTACCACTCGGCAGAGATGCACACGCGGCAGGGGAAAACGTTCGAGAGCAACCTGGAGAAGGATCTGGCCCGGGCGAAGACCGCCCTTCGAAAACTCCGGGCACAGGAGTTCGCCTGTGAACCAGATGCCCAGATCGCAGCCGAGAAGTGGCTGGAGGATCACCCGGGCTACCGGTTCAGCTCCCTCGATATCACCACGGTATCCCGGAAAATGGAGAAGAAGCGCGGGAGGCCAAAGAACAATGAGCCGGTTGTTCTCTCGTATCTGGTCGATGCAGAGATCGAACTCGATCCGCAGGCCGTTGAAAGGGAACGGCAGAAACTCGGGAGATTCGTGCTGGCAACGAATGATACCGGGATCTCTGCTGATGAACTGCTTGCGAATTACAAAGGGCAGGGAGCGGTGGAGCGAGGATTTCGGTTCCTGAAGGATAAGTCGTTCCGGGTTGCGGAGGTCTTTTTGAAGAAGGTGTCGCGGATCCAGGCACTGGCGATGATCATGGTGCTCTGCCTGTTTATCTATGCGATTACGGAGTTCCGGTTGAGGAGAGAACTGAAACGGTCCGGCGAAACAGTGACCAGCCAGACGAAGAGGCAGACGCAAAGGCCAACGATGAAATGGACGTTTTTCCTGTTCCGGATGGTGAGGGAGTTTGTGGTGGTCGAGGATGGGAGGAGGGTGAAACGGGTGACGAACTTGAATGAGGAGTTGAGGAAGATTCTGGGGTTGCTTGGGGCAGAGTACGAAAAATACTACTCATGAAAGAGGACGTGTGGAATGTCGGATAACAAAAACGAGAAGTCTAATTCAAGGCTTAAATAAACAATAACAATTATGATTATCCGCTGGAATAATCTTTACATTGTCAAATCGACCTGTGACCTGTCGGAAAGTATTAAATATTTCGTTTAATTCATCTAATTCTAGACCTGGAAATTTTTGTAGTGCATAGCGATCTGGTTTTATAAAATTGATTAACAATTTTTTTAAGGATTTATAATCATAGCATGCAGATCTGACCGGAAAACAAGCTTCGGTTAAATCTAATTCCAATTTGTCCAAATTTTCCATGATTATATCACTTGCTAGTTTCCCATCAATATTCAAGATATATTTTGATGCAAATGACCGTCTTATTTCAAGATCTGCTTGAATATCCTTTTCATAAAGTAAATTTGAGATACAATTAATGAGTTCTGTCTCAGTGGATACCGAATAACTTACTCTATCGGGCAGAGGATGCTCAACCACCTCATCTTTAACGGGTCGATAAGAAATCGCAGGTTTACCAAGCATAAAAGCTTCGACTCCAGTTGTGCAATTATTATGGATCATTACATCCGATGCCATTATCCACTCATTTGCGGTGCCCTCAAAAACAACTTCCACATTTGGTAAATCCTTTGCTAGTTCAAGCCAAGGGACGTGACTTTCCGAAGGATGCGGTCTGATTATAATAGTATGCTCGGGAAAATTTTCTGAGAGAGCGGGAATGAGATGTATAAAACTAGAAAATAGTTTTTTCTGCAACTCAAGCGCTCGATACATCAAAGATTCTTCTTCTTTGGTTTTAATGAGTCCGCGTGACTTCATCAAAGCAATGCGATCCACACCTTTTATATTTAAATTTACGAATGAAAACTTTGTATTTACGAGGATAATAGGACCATATTTTAAATGTATTTGTATTGCCCCTTTTAAGAAAATATTTCGCAATTCCGGCTTTAACAGATCAAACCTTGGATTTCCGGAGAGTACAATTTTATCCATTGGTCGATTGAGTGCGGAACAGATATCTTGTGCCTGATTGCTTCCCCACGCAAAAAAGAGATCAATAACGTCAAAAGACTCCAATTTAAGTCGTCTTTCGTGATAGTCATCCTGCCCATGATAAATAAGCCCCTCTTCGCACCATGCGGATACGCGGTTGCCGCAGGCAAGAGACTTCTCTATCAACTTTTCAGTACCTGGGTGAATACTTTTTTCGATCAGAACTCCTCGTGGTAATAATTCTTGCTGATCTCTAATTGCATCCATCTCTCCTAGGATAACACCCCATCCTCTCTCTGCAGCAACGCATGAGAGCAAGACTTTAGCATGAAGTTCTCTAGATTTCGTTTCAATCGGAACAAGGAGCCAGCGCCGGGGTGAAATGCTGATTTTAGTCATGAGATATCACCATCGTAATAAGGTTTGAATGTGTATAAATTAAAAGGATCTATCCAACAATAGAGAAAGAAACGTTTTTCTTTTCCTGTAAGGCTTTCAAGAACCTACAGATCTGAGCGAGATATAATCGAGGTTTATCGCCAGTAGCACGTTCAGATATGTACTTAATTTCAGGGATCTGTTCGAAAATCTCAGAAACATCTGTATCCTGAAGCCAATCTTGACTATAACCCTTGTTGATCGTTGTAAATTTATCTAGAAGCGCCCCCAACAAAGGAACACGCCCTATCAATCCAAATTGCCGTTCAGCAAAACTCATTGATGAAGTTATATGAGAGATTCTCATAATATTGGGATTCAACTGCCCTATTGCCCATTTAAGGAGCGTATCTTCCTCTTTATCCATTTGTGGTAAGGACATAAAATAGTCCCGAACCTCTCTATTTATACTGAAAAAGGGCATGCCATTTTCAAATAAAAACGTCGATCTGGTAGCTAACTTGCCCTGACGTGAAAGCATGCCAAATGCAATATCCATAGCGATATCTCCTCTTGGACACCTGCACTGAATTGAGTGAACGACACTCCGAAGAAAGTCCTTCCTCTCATCTATTTCAGAGCAGATAAGTGAATATTTCTCTGGAAAAAGTTGAACACATTTGATAAATGTTATTTCTTCATTTTTAATCCAGTAATCAAGCATATTGTTTGATTGCTCGTACAGGCGACCTCTAAGTTCCCCGAAACCCATGATTAATTTGCAACTTGTTGGGTACTCTTCTATAATCTTGGTGTATAGACCCGCTGAATATAGCGTTCCTGCTGCAAAAAATCCATCCCATCGGGTCAGATACCCAAGTTCCTTTAATACATTCCACCCCGGCAACATCATCTGCTCAGAAGGAAACTCATGAAATGATGCTCCAGCAATCTGAGCGACTAATCTGGCTTGTTTTGCTTCGTGCTTTGATGTAATATAGTGATAGCAGTGAACTTTTTTATTGAGGTTAGTAAGGATAGCCAGTTCAAGTCTGCTATCATACCCACCACTCAACGCCAAGCAAACCTCTGAATCAGCAAAGTATGTTTTATCATATTGCTCAACTAAAAGTTTCAAGAATCCCTCTTTTGTGGCGTTTTCGTGAAATTCAAAATCAATATCAGACCATGAAATTGAAAGGACACCATTTTCAACAGAGATTCGGTAGCGTGATGAAGGCATTAATAGGTTAATATCTTGTAAAAGATGAGAGAAAACACTTCGAATCCCTTCAGATCCAGATGCAGCAAATAATATTTCAACCAACCGAACAGAAACAACTTCGTCTCGTCTAACTAATTCAGACACGTCATTTGACAACCAGACCTCACCGTCCACAACCCTTGTATATAGTGGAAGCAGATTCCTGTGAAGAGTCCTGATGATCACACTTGAATTTTCAATCCATCCAATTGTATCAATATTGTTCTCATAGTTTAAATGGATATTATTTTTATCTACAGATATTTTACCTATTTTTTTCACCAATATCTTATCAGACTCATCCTTTGAAAAAATTAATTTAAAGGCACTATTTTCTGCTGCCTCTATACTTCGCATATATTCATAGCCTCTCTTCAAAATATGACTTTAGTTTTTGAGCAATAAAAACTTCCGTTTTTTCCATAGATTCACACGTACAACCTCCAAGGTGTGGGGTAATGAGGAGTTTTCGATGGTGCTTAGCATACTGGATTAGTGGATCGTTTTGAAGCCAATTCAAATCCCCGATATTTTCACCACTCATTACGTCCAGAGCCGCTCCGGCAAGATGACTTCCTCTCAGCGATTCGAGCAACGCGGATTCGTTTAATACCTCCCCGCGAGATGTGTTAATCAAATAAGAGCCAGATTTCATGACTTTGATCTCACCCTCTCCCAGAAATGCATGAGTTGTTGTATCGTATGGGACATGAATTGTCACAATATCGGCGCGGGATAGCAGTTCGTTCAGGGGGACAAGATCAACACCAGATTCCACCCTAACTGGTCTAACGTCTGTAGCCAGTACCTCCATACCGAAGGCAACTCCATATCCTGCGACTTTTTTCCCCAGTCTTCCATAACCGATAACACCTAAAGTCTTTCCGTATAACTCTGAACCCTTGAAAATATCCCTACTCCAACCATGGTTGTTTACATGCTGTACAGCAGTAGGAACATTGCGGATAAGAGAAAGGATTAATGCCCAGGTGTGCTCGGCTGTGGCGTGGATCGTATCTAAAAACTCAGTCTCATTCCTGAGTGAAATTATATCTATTCCATGTATTTTTGCATAAGTACAATCAATATGGTTTAAACCAGTCGTTGCTGATGCTATGACATTTAACCTTTTCGCGGCGTCTAAAACAGTTTCATCGATCTTGTGCCCTAAGCGTACAATCACTGCATCATACTGCGATATGCAATCGAGTAGTTCTTCCCGAGTAAGAGGCCCCTCATCAACATCGGAAAAACCTTTCAGTATTTCCAGAGCTTTTTCACTATATCCTTCTGGTTCGAGATTGAGTAGCCTTAACGTCATGGTTGGTCGTTCTTTGTTTGGGAAATAAGGCAATCTGCTACCATAAGATCGAACGGCTCATCAATATTGACAGATCGCTCCTGCGGCATAATATATGCAAGAGGATTCTCATTAACAAGAGTATGCTTCTCCATGATTAACGATCTCGTGGCGATGTACAGAGCACCGTTGCGCATATACACAGGCTGGAAGTCCTGGCGTCTTCTCATTTGCTTTCCCTCTTCAAGGACTGGACTGAGCAGCCCCTCATTTAGGTAATACATCACGCTAGGGTGTGTTGATTTTACATCATATACGCTAATCAACGATTCAGCCTCTTGCAGAAGGAACAACTCAACTGAGTTATCAATATCCTTGGAAGTCCTCGTCGGCACTGTAGGTTGTAGAAGCACCACTATATCTACAGTGAGGCTGTTCTTCTCTTCATACTGTAAGATCTCATGAATAACGACGTCGATGCTCTTTGCATTATCCGTGGCTAATGCCGCTGGCCTCAATGAATTGCAATTCAGTCCGCACATTGCAGCACACTTGGCAATGGCTTCAGAGTCGGTTGAAATAATAAAATCGTTCAATCGCTGGCTTCCCTTTGCGGCATCTATGGTGTATGCAATCAGGGGCCTGCCTCCCACGAGGGCAATGTTTTTTTGGGGAATACCTTTAGATCCCCCACGCGCGGGGATGATACCCAGAATGAATGTCATCAAATCACCTTCCTAAAGTGTGTCGTCATCACAAGTCGCTTCAAGATGATTTCTCACTACTGAATCTGCTGAATGAATAATATGTATTATCTAAATTTTCTTTTCGGATGATCCTTGGTTTTTCCATAACTACGACTGAATGATCTGGAATGTTTTGAGATACAATGCAGTTTGCACCGATTCGGCAGTTATTACCGACAGTTATACCACCAACAATAGCCGCTCCAGCCCCAATATAAACATTACTTCCTATTGTTGGTGCTCCTTTTGTTTTTGAGGTCGGAATTGTGTTAGACCCTATCGTAACATGCTGGAAAATCACACAGTTTTCACCAATTTTTGCTCCCTTGCTAATAAAGATACCCGTGGGTCCATGAGGGAAAGTAGGTTTATTTGCAAATGTTGCCTCAGGTTGAATCATACTCCCATTTTCTTTCATATATTGAAAATAGATTTTCAACAAAATTGGTTTGATAATTCTAGATTTTGATTTTAGCATCTGCTCTCTCATTGGCCAAAACTCTCCCAGTGTGGAGGTTAAGAACTCACCGATCATGCCCAATCCCCAAGTAATATTTTATTCTTTACACTGGCGGGTAAGTACATAATGTGTCCAAAGAGAGGGTGCAATGGAGTATAATCATCCAGCACAACCTTTGATTACGAATTAATACCGTCCCCTAATTTGTTTCATATTTTTGATCCGCAATGCAGAATTTTTTCCTGATATCCAGATCGTGTTCCGCTAGTATTTCCGCCATCTTTATCCCTGCATTCCCGTCGCCAAAGAGATGCTCAGGTGCATAATAACCGTGCTTTAATTGAACCTGGATGGCCTGATATATCTCGTCTGCATTATGACCGACATCTACGACATTCATCCCGCGTTCTCTCTGGTTTTGCCGGGATCCGACGTTAACTGCAGGGGTTCCCAGAAATGACCCTTCCCTGATTGCGCTGGAAGAATTGCCTACAATACAGGAACACCTCTTCATGAGATGTACATAGTCATCGGGAGAGAAATTCCGGTAGAAATGAATCGGTGTGGGATCGTCTGAGTCGAGGAATAATCGAAGAACCTTTGAAACAGCATCAGAACCAGCGTCAACATTCGGCCAGAACCAGACAGCCTGCATGCCTGTGCGCTTCACTGCTTCCAATGTTTGTTGAGTCTGGAAAAAGGCCTCATGATATTCAGTGGTTACAGGATGTTGTAGAACGATGATAAAAGGCTCCTCCCAGTCCAGAGACTTCCCTGTTCCACCATATTTCTTAAAAAGATTGCCACAATTCTGCTTGCAAGCTTCCGCTGCCAGATCCATCGCTGGACAACCTGTTACAAATATACTGGCGGGATCCTCACCCATCTGCTGGAGGATTCTGCCTGCCTGTTGAGTAGCTGGAAAATGGATATGAGCCAGTTTTGTTATAGCATGCCGCACAGACTCGTCAATGGATCCAGTCAACTCACCGCCTTGTGTGTGGGCTAAAGGTATATTCATGTAACTGGCTGCCACTGCTGTGGCGAGTGTCTCAAATCTATCTGCCACAGTGAGCACCACATCTGGTTTCAGATTCTCAAATTGGGTAGCCAGTTCCAAAATACCCATACCTGTAGACTTGGCCATTGTCGACGGAGTCTCTCCCTCTACAATTGAGTATACCACACTAACTGGCTCAAATCCGTCGTTTCGAATGATATCGATTGCCGATCCGAAACGGTAGAGCAGAGCGGACGCGCCTACAATAAGTTGCAATTCAAGCTTCTCATGTTCCTGAACTGCTTTGAGAAAACTTTTTATCCGCCCGTAATTCGCTCGACTATTGACCACAACACAGATTTTACGTTTCTTCATAGATATCAGACTCACTAATAAATTCCCACTTCTGCAGATCCCTTTTGAGTCTTTTCCCGATTATCTTTCGGTGTTCCCTTGCATCTATTCCGCAATGCTTGGGTTTTTTTGCCTCCAGAACATCAGCTGTGATGATGTCGTCCTTTTTGAGATCTCTGCAGACCGCTAGAGATTTTCCAAATATATCTTTCATGTCATCATATTTTGAGATGTCGCTTTTATCTACGGCAGATCTACGTGACTTATGAATCTCACGAACCCCCTTTACAAGGCTTTTCACTTCCTCTATTGTTAAGGAGGCGCTTGCATCCGGGCCGAACATGCGCTTATCAAAGACAACATGGAACTCCAACACCTCTGCCCCTATGGCACTCGCTGCCAGACACGCATAGATATTGCCTGAGTGATCGCTGAATCCGATTGGCAACTGGTACCGCTCTTTCAGCTCTGTGATAACATTCAGTCCCCATTCCTCAGGTTTGGTAGGGTATGCAGTCGTACATTGGAATATTGTAAGCGGGTTTTTGAAGGGTTGTAAGAATTTTATGGCTTCATCGATCTCCTCAAACGAGCTCATACCCGAAGAGAGAAATATCCGCTTTCCGGTACGTGCGATCTTTTCTAACATCAAAAAGTTACTCACTTCCCCTGAACCGATCTTGTAACTTTTAACCCCTATTTGCTCCATAAGGTCAACAGCTGCATTGCTGAAAGTTGAAGGAATAAAGTCCAAGTTCCTCTCTTCACAATGTTGTTTTAAACCAGCCCATTGTTCTAGAGTGAACTCCATCCGTTTCCAGTAGTCATACCGGGTTTGGTCCTCATAGGAAAAGTGTACACGAAAGGGTTCATGAGGGCTACTTTCCGCGTCAGCTATATGAACCTGAAATTTAACCGCATCGACGCCTGTTTCAGAGAGTGCATCGATGTAGGAGTGAGCTATACCAAGACTTCCATCGTGAGCCTGCCCTATTTCAGCAATAATATATCCGTATTTCCTCATGGGTTTATACTCCTTGATATTCCTAATGTATCTCTAAGGATTTTCCTAAATTGCAGTCCTTCCAAACAGTCAAACCTAGTTGCATTGAGAAGCAAGGCAAAAGTTGTCTTCGAATGTGGATCCTACCTTCATAGGGTGGATTGCGCTTATGTCTCTGCTGTCTACCGTCCTTAAGATGGGTTAGTTTGATCTGAATCACTTCATCGATTCCCTGATTCATAGATCTCATAGTACCGTCCCTTTTTACGTATTAACTCATCGTGAGTCCCACTCTCTACAATTCTACCCCTGCTCATCACATAGATCCTATCCGCCATCCTGATCGTCGAAAGTCGATGCGCGACGACAAAGGTGGTAATATTTTTCGAGATCGCATTGATTGACTCCTGTACATACGCTTCCGCCTCGTTGTCGAGTGAACTCGTTGCCTCATCAAGCACCAAGATCTCTGGTTCCTGCACCAGTGCTCGTGCAATGGCGATTCTCTGTTTTTCCCCGCCGGAGAGAGTAATTCCCCGATCCCCAACCAAAGAGTCATACCCCTTGGGTAAATGTGATATAAACGTATGGATATTCGCCTTTTTGGCCGCTTCGACTATCTTATAGTTGGATATATCTCTCCCAAACGTGATGTTTTCCCGTATGGTCGCATTATAGATGAATGCATCCTGGCTTACGTATCCGATCTTCTTGAGAAAAGTCCTTCTGTCATAGTTATGAAGATCGGTGCCATTGATAAGAATGTGACCGCTCTTTATATCGTAATATCTGAGGAGCAGTGAAATGACTGTTGATTTCCCAGAACCGGAGAGTCCTACAAGGGCAGTAATCTTATTCTTTGGTATCGTGATATTCAATCCTTCGATTAGTTGTTGATCCTGTGTGTAGGAGAAACTAACGTTTTCAAAGATTATTTCTGAATTTAATGATTTAAATTGGATTTTTCCGTTTTTCATCGTAGTATATTGTGAGTCTGTAAGGAAGCGATACACCTGCTCAAGATTGGGCCAAGCGTCCATCATTTTCATATTGTTAGTGCCAACAGTGGATAGTCTGGGAAGGATCTTTATTGCTGAGAAAGCAAATGTACCTATAAGCGGGATCATAAAAGTAAATTTCTCCATATATAAGTAGTAGAGTACGAGGGCCACAAAACCAATAGTACTTAAGAAAACAAACTGCAGTGCCGCCGCGGGAAGGTTCTCTGTAAATCTATATTTTATAAACCTATTCCAGTAATCCCAAAGAGCGCTATTGTACTGTTTTTTCCAGAAGTCATCTCCGCACACAGATCGTATCTGCCGAACGCCATGGATATAATCAGTTACCACAGTATTTTCGGATTGGATTGACTTCACCTGAAAAACTCCAATATTATACGATATTCTTTTTCCAACGATCCGCACAAGGGCTGCAAAACCGATGCCTAGGGCCATAAGGAGAACAGTTCCAGATGGTGAGAGAACGAAGAGCATTACTATGATCGAGAGAATGACCACAATCTCGGAGGCTAATATTGTAGCAAGTTCCAGAAATTCTCTGATTCTTCCTGGAGCCGAGACTACCGTGTAGAGTATATCCCCCTGCTTATGATCAACGAAATACTGGAGGTCGTTCTCAATAAGTTTGTCAAAAATCGCCTCTTTAGTACTAATGACAATTGCTCTGGTGAATTGTAAGGAGAGCAACTTGTAGATGAGCGTAATTATGAACGACAAGAAGACACAGGTGATGAAGAGGTAAGTGAACACTACAAAATCCGGCAAATTTAGGCTATTTGATACAAAGGTATAGAGTGGCTCAAAAGAAGTAACTCCTGCATCCTCCAAGTCCATCGAGTTAGAGAGGATCGGATAGAGGAGAACGATCTGAAATGTCTCCAGCAACCCAAGCAGGACACTGAAGCCTAGTAGGGCAAGTAGTCGGAGTTTCAATACTTTTGTATAAAAATGCAGGATATTAACTGTCTTTTGATATCTCTTCGCCTCATGGTCCAATCGACGTTTCATTCCTTTCTGTAAATCTGTGATAAGATTGGGGGTTATTGTCTGCTCTGTCATGTTGTTTCCGTATTTTATTATTCACGGCACTTACTTTCCTTATTTTACATGTGTGTGTGCACTGGGGTCTGTTTGACGTCTAATCTCTCTCTCTCTCTCTTCAAGATGGTTCAATGAGTACATCCTTTAAACGGCCCTGCTTTAATCGCTTGTGTCGTTATATTAACCCAAAATGATCTCATAGAGTGCGCCTACAGCGTGCGGTATACGCACCCCCCCTTCACCCCCTCATTCCTCCGTAGCATCCCCGTCACATCCACAATAATCGGCTTCCCATTGCAGATCTCGAGCACCTCATCCAGCGTCAGCGACTTAAACGCATCATGCGGCGAGTTGATGATGATGCAGTCCACCGGACCGCCGACTCCCTGCAACGAGGCGATCGGCCGCGCCCCGAACCGCTCGATCTCAGCAGCCCCGAGCAGCGGGTCATACCCGTACACGTCCACGTCGAACTCTTTCAGCTCGTGGATCATCTCGCTGACCGGGCTCTCCCTGGTGTCAGGGACGTTCTCCTTGTAGGTGAGGCCCAGGATGAGGACCTTCGAGTCCCTGATCACCTTGCCGGCCCGGTTCAGCTCCTTGATCGCCATGTCGGCGACATGCCCGGGCATGGAGTCGTTGATCGCGCGGCCGGCCAGGATCACCTGGGGGTGGTAGCCGAGTTCCTGGGCCTTGTGGACGAGGTAGTAGGGGTCGACCGGGATGCAGTGGCCGCCGACGAGGCCGGGGCGGTACTGGTGGAAGTTCCACTTCGTGCCGGCGGCCTTTATGACCTCCTGGGTGTCGATGCCCATCTTGTGGAAGATGAGGGAGAGCTCGTTCATCAGGGCGATGTTCAGGTCGCGCTGGATGTTCTCGATCACCTTCGCCGCCTCGGCGGTCCT
>Ga0209269_1001575_pt1 | contig 11707 bp, 12 predicted proteins | sample MTBAKMMethaMetaG_FD_187455 | JGI IMG/M metagenome (GOLD analysis project Ga0209269, IMG submission 187455) | Enrichment culture microbial communities from Arthur Kill intertidal strait, New Jersey, USA, that are MTBE-degrading - MTBE-AKM (Arthur... | ecosystem: Environmental > Aquatic > Marine >... | reverse complement strand
CTGAAAACTCAGACCGGTCAGCGCGTGAATTTCGAGCGGAATTACAAACACGGTATAAGCGCAATATTGGTGTATTGATTATCGATTCTCATGGTCGGGCATGGCGAAATGGCACGGTTGGAATAGTTATTGGTCTTGCAGGGGTTCCAGGTATTGTAGATATGCGCGGTCAATCTGATATGTATGGTTATCAATTACAAAATACAATAATCGCAGCTGCCGATGAACTGGCAGGGGCTGCGTCTTTAATGATGGGGCAGGCGGATGAGAAATCACCAATCGTTGTTGTGAAAGGTTTTCCTTATCCTTTGCGTGACTCATCCAATATGCTTGAAGTCATCCGTTCCAGGGAACAGGACTTATTCCGATGATGTATGCGGTAGCGTCATTATTAGATTTAGAATCGGATGCATTCACACGCAAAATGTGGGATTGGATTCAAACTGTTTGTGGCAAGGCTGACATAACACTTTCTCCGATTCCTCACTTTTCATGGTTAATCGGTGAGGAACTTGATCTGGATCAAACCAAATCAATCCTGGAAATCCTCTCAAAAGAGACAATGCCATTTGAAATTGGCATCAATGGAATTGGTATTTTCACCGGGCAATATCCGGTAATGTATCTGAGTCTGATGAAAAGCAAGCAAATGTCTAAGTTACACCAAACCATCTGGGACCAAATACCTATTTTAAAAAGTGGTTCAGGGGAATACTATCACCCTGACAAATGGATCCCCCATATTACTCTTGCGTATCATGCTACAGATCAAGATCGGTTGACCTGCGCGGTTCAAGGTTTAGTCTTCGATTTTCGGGAAATTAGAATATCGGTGCAGCAGATTGGGGTAATTTATCAGAATGAAAATGATTATGGCATAGCGATGAATTTCAACTTTGATGGGAGTAATTGATCAAGATGAAAATTGTGGCATTAGCGGGTGGTGTTGGAGGAGCCAAACTTGCTCATGGTCTTTCTATGGTATTGCCCGCAAATGATTTTTCTGTGATCGTCAATACGGGCGATGATTTTTCGCACCTTGGATTATTTATTTCGCCCGATATTGATACAGTTATGTATACACTAGCCAATATTGAAAATCCAGCTACCGGTTGGGGTCGAAATGGCGATCAATTTCTGGCACTCCGCATGGTCGCAAAATTAGGCGGACCGGATTGGTTTAACCTGGGTGATATGGATCTCGGATTGCATCTCGAGCGCACGCGCAGATTATCAGAAGGGCAAAGTCTTACCGAAATTTGCCTAAGTTTCACAAACGCATTCGGAATTAAAAATAAGATTCTTCCCATGTGCGATCAGAAAGTTTCCACGATTGTTAATACTTTGGAATATGGAGAATTAGCTTTTCAAGAATATTTTGTACACCGGCGGTGTGATCCTACCGTGGTTGGGTTTCGATATGATGGGATTGAAAGAAGTGGTTTGTCACAACAATCTATTGAAGAATTGGAAAATTGTGACGCTATTGTCATTTGCCCATCCAATCCATGGGTCAGTATAAGACCTATTCTTGCCGTAAAACACATGCGTGAGTATCTAAGAAAAAAGATTGTAGTAGGGGTATCTCCGATTCTACATGGAAAAACAGTTAAAGGTCCGGCTGCAAAAATGTATCAGGAATTGGGAATCAACCCAAGTGCAATGGCGGTTCTCATGGATTATAAGGACTTCTTAAATGGTTTCTTAGTGGATCATGGAGACTTAGGACCTAATGATCTGGAAGATCAGTGGAGTATAATGATTCAAGAGACTGATGTCTTGATGCGTGATCTTCAAGACCGAAAGCGGTTAGGAATGGTCACTTTAGAGCTTGTGGAAACTTTGCTTGAAAGGAACATGGTTGAATGACCATTTGGGCTGTGTTGCCGGTAAAACCAATTCGAAGTGGCAAATCCAGGTTGGCTGGTGTCTTGTCTGAAGAAAAAAGAGAAATTTTGAATCAAAGGATGTTTGAGCACACATTGGCAGTTTTGAAGGAAATTAAAGAGATCGATAAAGTATTGGTAATCAGTCGAGATTCAAAAGTTATTTCTTATGCACGTAAACATGGAGCGCATACCATTCAGGAGGATAGCGATTCCGAGTTAAATATGGCAGTCCGTAGGGCTACTATGGTAGCCAAAAGCTTTTCAGTTCAATCCTTGTTAATTTTGCCTGCTGATATGCCATTAATTCAACCTGAAGATATTGTGGAATGTATAAAAAAACAAGGAAAAGGGAAAACATTAGTGATTGCTCCCGATCGAAGGGATGAGGGTACCAATGTTTTATTCCTTGATCCCGTAGATAACTTCGAATATTTATTTGGGCATAACTCTTTCCAGTTTCACACCCAACAAGGATTTGAGAAGGGATACGAGGTGATTATTGTAAAAAACGAGCATTTGGCGCTGGACCTCGATATTCCTGAAGATATAGAATTACTAAAAACGGTATCACCGCTCAATCTTGAGCATTTATTGCAAAATCAAGAAACATAAAAAAATGTAGCGGAGGATTAAATGACAGATCGAGTAGCTTTATATTTGCAAGACGCGCATGATCTACGTGATGGACTGGAATACGTTAAATATGCCGAGAAGCGTGGATTTGAGGCGGTCTGGCAGGCTGAAAGCCGTTTAGTTCGAGATGCAATTGTGCCAATGGCGGCTTACGCAGCGGTGACGGAAAAAATTAAAATTGGCTCAGGGGTAATTAACAACTGGACCCGAAACATAGGGTTGCTGGCTGCCACATATTTGACTTTGGATGATCTGGCTCCTGACCGAATTATTTGTGGTATTGGCGCCTGGTGGGATCCGCTTGCCGCAAATGTGGGTATTGATCGAAAAAAACCGCTTACCGCGATGTATGAAACGGTTACTGTTCTGCGGAAGTTATTGAATTTGGAGCACGTATCATTTGACGGTGAGTTTGTGCATGTCAAAGACATTGAACTTGACGTAGTTCATGGCCGACGGGAACCCCGTAATGTTCCACTGATGATTGGTGCCACCGGTGATAAGATGATGGAATTGACTGGTGAAATCGCGGATGGCGTTGTTTTGAATTACTGTGTTGAACCATCTTATAACGCCAAAGCATTGGAACTTTTAGAGAATGGTGCCAAAAAAGCAGGCCGAAAGTTGGAAGACATTGACCGGCCTCAATTGGTGGTTTGCTCAGTGGACCACGACCACGACAAAGCCTATGACGCAACGCGGATGCTGCTTACCCAATACCTAGCACAACAACCACATATTGCCAAGGCTTCCAATGTTTCAATGGATATTGTTCACGAAATTCAATCCATTTTGGGCTGGCCAGCAACACACGAACAAATTCAAAAAGCCAAATATCTGGTACCGGATGAACTGATTGATAGAATCACTGCATCCGGAACACCTGAAGAAGCACGCGCCAAAGTGCAAGAATATCGCAAGAATGGATGTACTTGTCCGATTCTTTATAGCGCAGGTGGGGATATTCGGTTGCTGATCGATACGTTCGCACAAGAATAAAATGAGATAGTATTGCAGGCATTCTCAACAAATGGGAATGCCTGCTTTGATAATCCTATGCAAAAATTGCGCATAGACAAAAGTTGTAATTGAATAATCTTATTGATTAAGATAATATAAATAATCAATTTGTTTTACGTCAGTTTTGAAATTCGAAATCTCTTCGGAGGGCTTATGTGGAAGAATTACATCAGTGCAATTGCCGTGGAAGAAATTCTTGAAGCGCTTTCCAAGTATCAACAAAACGCACGAATCGTTGCGGGTGGCACTGATATTATTTTGGAAATTGAAAGAGGTGTGCGAAAGGACGTGGACACATTAATTGATATTTCGCGCACCCCAGGGTTAGACCAAATTGAACTCGATGAAGATGGTATTATCCATATTGGTCCCAATGTCACTCATAACGATTGTGTTGAGTCCAAAATTATCCGTGAGAATGCAACTCCTTTAGCTCAAGCGTGTTGGGAAGTAGGCTCTCCCCAAATTCGTAACCGGGGGACAATTGCCGGCAATCTCATCACAGCTTCGCCTGCAAATGACACCATTACACCGCTGATGGCCATGGGCGCTTCTGTCGTTCTGAAATCTTTGAGCGGTGAAAGAAAAGTTAGCCTGAAAGATTTTTATCTTGGTGTGCGTAAAAATGAGATGAAACCCGATGAATTTCTTTCGGAAGTTCAATTTCCTTCGATGAAAAGAAATCAAAGGGGTTATTTTATCAAACTGGCTCTTCGACGCGCTCAGGCTATCTCACTGGTAAATGTGGCAGTTTTAATTGGTATGAAAGACGGATTGGTGACAAGTGCTGCAATTGCATTAGGGGCGGTAGCACCAACGATCTTTCGTGTAACCGAGGCGGAAGAATTTCTCGTGGGAAAATCGTTGAATGAGCAGACCATAGAAGATGCCGCTCAATTAGCTATGGAAGCCGCAAAACCGATCAGCGATGTGCGGTCCACGGCGGCTTACCGAAAAGCAATGACCCGTGTGATTACGCGCAGGGCATTGTCTGCAACCATGCAAGATAAGATGACCACCATAATACCCGAAGCCCCGGTATTTCTCAAAGGCAAAGATTCTGAAGCCAAACTGGATGAAATGGTGGTATTCCCAGGTAATGAAATCCATACGACGGTCAACGGTAAGGAATACAAAGTCACAAGCGGCTACAACAAAACTTTGCTGAGATTCTTGCGGGAAGATGTTGGACTGACAGGGACAAAAGAAGGTTGCGCTGAAGGCGAATGTGGTGCTTGTACTGTGATTCTGGATGGAAAAGCGGTAATGAGCTGTATGGTGCCTGCTGGTCGGGCGCACCTGGCAAAAATTGAAACAGTAGAAGGTCTCGCGGATGAAAGAGGTCTGCACCCGGTACAAGCGGCATTTGTTGAAGCGGGGGCGGTTCAGTGCGGGTACTGTACACCAGGATTCTTGATGTCCGCGGCAGTCCTCTTGGAAGAAGTGAAAGCACCTTCAAAAGATCAAATTAAACAAGCATTTACAGGTAACTTATGCCGGTGTACCGGCTATTATAGCATTATTGATGCTGTGGAACGCGCGGTTGCTAAAGGAGAGGATTAAAAGGGGAGGACTAGCGGATGGGCAAGTACAGTAATTACTCGTCAAATGATATTCAAAAAAATAGAGAAAAGGAAATGCACCCAATTTGGCGTGGCGTTGGATTTGCATTAGCAATTCTTACTCCCATCATATCTTATTCGGGTGCATTAGTACTGCTAAGCGCCAATGCGCAAAATGGATGGGTGGCAATCCCTGCTGACTTGATGGCCCCATTTGCTGACCGCATGTTGTATGTGAAAATCATCCTTACCTTGGTGTTAATGTTTTTCTTCTATACCATTTTCTCGTTTATTACCTTTACACTCTATGGAATTTTTGGACCGCCTCGCTATGGGCCCAAGGATGTGCCCCCCTCAGAGTATCGTGGCGGTAAGTATCGACGTTGATTTGAACTATTTCGCACATTATTGAGGAGCGATGATATGTCTTATGTAGGACAATCCGTTCAGAAGTATGATTCTGTATCAAAAGTAAAAGGTGAAGCTTCATATCCTGGCGATATCAATATGCCTGGACAGGCATATATGAAAATATTATTTTCTGATCGAGCACACGCTATCGTTAAAGAGGTCAATACTCAACAGGCTGAGCTTTTGGATGGCGTAATCGCGGTGTTTACAGCCAAGGATGTCCCTGTAAATGAGTATGGCCAGATTATTATTGATCAACCTGTTCTTTGTGGACCGGGTTCAGGCAAGCCTTATGCAGATCGAGTTCGCTTTGTTGGTGATCAAATAGCGGTGGTAGTTGCAGAATCAGAGGAAATTGCTGCTCATGCTCTAGGTTTAATTGAAGTAGTCTACGAGGATTTACCCATTATTTCCTCAATTGAAGAAGGATTCTCAGAAGACGCGGCTTTGTTACATCCTGATCGCGGTTCAAATGTCTTGTCTCATATTCAAATTCACCATGGGAACGCAGATGAGGCTTTTCAGAAAGCGGATGTAATTGTGGAAGGTGTTTATGATACACCAGCTCAGGAGCACGCATTTCTTCAACCTGAAGCCGGTCTGGGGTACATAGACGAAGAAGGCCGGGTGACTGTTGTAGTGGCCGGCCAGTGGACCCACGAAGAACAGGAAGAAATCGCGCACGCATTAGATTTGCCAATGGATAAAGTGCGTGTGATTTATCCGGCAATCGGTGGCGCGTTTGGCGGGCGTGAAGATATGTCGGTTCAAATTGTGCTCGCGCTGGCCGCCTGGAGATTGCATCAACGCGGGATTAACCGTCCAATAAAAATTATTTGGAGCCGTGAGGAATCAATCGTTGGACACGCCAAAAGACACCCTTATCACATAAAAGCAAAATGGGGCGCGACGCGAGATGGAAAGGTAATCGCTGCGGATATGCAATTGTACGCAGATGCTGGCGCCTATGCATACACTTCCACGACAGTATTAGGGAACGCGGTGATCATGTGTACCGCCCCATACGAGATTTCAAACGCAAAGATTGATGGATATGCCATTTATACCAATAATGTGCCAAGCGCCGCTTTCAGAGGCTTTGGTGGCCCCCAGGGAGCATTTGCAGCTGAACAGCAAATGAGTAAATTGGCTGTAGTTTTGGGTATGGACCCTGTTGAATTGCGCGCCCGGAATGTGGTCAAGGAAGGCTCCGTTCTAACGGTCGGAACTGCGTTACCGGAAGGTGTTTCCATGCCCGAGGTGCTTGAAGCCTGCGCACTGAAAGCAGGTTGGGAAAAGGCCGCCGAGGGCTGGAAGAGGGAACAGAAACACCATCAGGAGTTACCTGCTCACATCAAACGCGGAAAAGGTTTGGCTTGTTCGTTTAAGAACATTGGTTTTAGTTTTGGCTTCCCTGAAGAATGTTGGGCAAAAATAGAACTCCACGGTGGTGCTGAAGTTGAAAAAGCGGTACTCTACCATGCGGGTGCAGATGTGGGGCAGGGTGGTCATACAGTGCTAAAACAAATGGCTGCGACGGCTTTGGGATTACCGATTGAAAAAGTAGAGGCTCATTATTCTGATACCGCAACTGCATTAAATTCGGGGAGTGCATCTGCTTCCCGTTTGACGTTAATGGCGGGCAACTCAATTATTGGGGCTGCGAACCTGGCTTTAGAGAAATGGAAAAATGAAGAACGTCCGGCGATCGCGGTGTATCAATATTTGGCGCGAAAAACAACTCCATTTGAACCTGTGACAGGCAAATCTTTCCCCAATATCACTTATGGCTATGTTGCTGAATCAGTGGAATTGGAAGTTGACACCGATACCGGTCAAATCAAGTTAGTTGAAGTGATTTGTGCCGATGATGTTGGGAAAGCAATCAATCCCGAGTTAGTGCGTGGGCAAATAGAAGGATGTGTTGTGCAGGCGGCTGGGTATTCCGTTCTTGAAGATTTTATTCAAAAGAATGGGCAGGTTCTTACGAAAACCTTATCAACCTATTTGATCCCAACCATTCTGGATATCCCTGATAAAGTTGATAGTTTGATCTTGGAATACCCAGATCCAGCAGGTCCATGGGGAGCACGCGGAATGGCGGAAATGCCTTTCCTGCCATTGGCACCGGCGGTAACTGCAGCAATTTTTGATGCGATAGGCGTTTGGTTGGATCGGTTCCCAACAACGCCCGAACGGGTTTTAAGCGCATTGGGTAAGTTGCCCGACTAGTCGATTGGTGAGGATATGATCGCTGTAATGGGCTTACCTGGTGATAAGGTGAGCCCATTACTTTGATCAGGAAAGTGCAGGTGGTAGGATGCAAAAAAAAGCAAAAATCGCAGCAGTGATTCTGGCTGCTGGTGAATCCAAAAGATTTCAGGGAATTAAACAACTGGCAATGATCAATGGACAGACTTTTATTGAGCTGATAATCAAAAAAGCCAAACAATGTGGCCTTGAACCAATTATTGTTGTTCTGGGGGCAAACAGAGATTTGATTCATGAGGTGATCACAAATTACAACGTTTCGATGATTGAAAATCCGGATTGGAAAAATGGAATCAGCACCTCTGTTAATTATGGATTAGGGTCTTTGCCAGCCTCTGTTGAGGGTGCAATGATGCTGATGGTGGATCAACCTAATCTACCTTTAGATTTATTGAAATTACTGGTTTCAGAATTCGACAAGGAGCACGATTTTTTTGTACCGGAGGCAGATGGTCAATATCGAAATCCAGTAATCATCAGTCGGGTTGCCTTTGAAAGGGTCAACCAATTACAGGGAGACACAGGCGCAAAAGTGTTATTCAGTGCCGCAAAAGTCAAGTCCATCCATTGGGCAAATGCGGATTCTTTCACTGATGTAGACACAACTAATGATTATAAGGATATTGAAATTAACAATAATTGCGCGTAGCCATGTATTGATACAAGATTTCTCATCTTTTGCTTAAAAAATAGTGCTATAATCCCTGATTATCAATCAACAGGAAGTCACAGAGTATGGCCCAGATTTGGAAATTAAACGGTAAATACGAGATTCTCAACACCGAACAATTTGGAGAGTTCACAAATTCCACTTTGGATGAAATTTCAAAACGACTGCCTGGCGGGGCGTATACTACTTTCCGCACATATGAGCACTTCAAAGCGGTCTCTATTGAAAATCATATTCAGCGACTCGAAGAGACTGCAGCCCTTGCTGGCAAGCCAGTCAGTATTGACCACCAAAAATTACGGAATACAATTCGAGAAATTCTTAATCACGAACTTACTCCCGAGTTGCGGATTCGGATAACCGTGGATTTAGTGGATCAACCAGGACTAATTTACCTTACCTATGAACCTTTAATCACACCGGCGAAGGATCTTTATAAAACCGGTGTGGAAACAATTACTGCGAATTTTGAACGAAAAAACCCAAAAGCAAAACTCACCAAGTTCATAAGCGACTCACAGAGTTTGAAAACTTTGATTCATGAGAACTTGAACGAAATTCTTATGGTGAATGGCAATGGAGATATTCTAGAAGGATTAACGAGCAACTTCTATGGCGTAATTGAAAGTAAGATTTTCACGGCTGACGAAGGAGTTCTTTTAGGAATCACTCGAGAAGCCCTGCTGGATGAGGCGAAAAAATTTGGTTTTGAAGTTGTTTTTCGACCGGTGAATTTGAATGAGATTGAAAATTTAGAGGAAGCCTTCCTTACCAGTTCCAGCAGAAATGTTTTACCGATTCGAAAAATCAATCAAACTTCCATAGGTAATGGTGCTCCTGGTGTAATTACCAATAAACTAATGGAATTGATGAAAAAGAGAATCATTTCTGAATATGAAATAATCTAATCGCCTGATGGCTCATCTTCAGAAAGATCTTCGGAATCCATTTGTTGAATTAATTGGATCGCTTCGTCTTTTTGGTTTTCAGGAACCAAAATTTTTGCCATACCCAATGAGCCAACTGTAAGGCCATACACCAGCCCCGCGCTTTCCTGGTAAACTTTAACCTGTATACCTGCTGATTCAAGATAAAGTTTAATCATTTCCGCAGCCAGGTAACCTTGTGCTTTATAGATTTCAACATATGCCATAGGATTTATCCTTCTCCTTTTTGAGATTTTATCATTTCAAGTAATTCGCGCAGATGATTAAGTCTGTCGATATGGTTAGCGTATTGCTTTTGTTTTCTGCTTGGTATGCTTGATGATGGATCTTCTTGGATGATCATATGAAAACGCTGATCATCAAATTTTTGAGGAATTTGGTATTCGTAGTTGCCCTGGATTGCCTGGATAACAGCGATGCTGATTTCTTCTTCAAGTTTCACAATCTCCAGATAAACTTCATACAATGGGGAATTGGTCTCTTCCGGCTCAATACGCGCGGATTTTTGGGCGATTACTTCTTTCCGCAATTCCTCAAGGGGGTCGGAAATGGGAGGCATCTACAGTTTCTTTCTCGCGACAACTTGCGCGACACACTTTTGTTTATTCGAGTGGGTTGGCAGCCAACCTTCAAAATAGTGCAGTATCTCCAGGTTTGAGAAGGTTTCGGCCAGCTCACCCTTTGAAACCAGATAATCTCGGTTAATTTCTGGTTTGATACTGAGAAAATCTTCATGGAGAGTTTCAACAAAAAGTAAACCGCCGGGGTTTAGCATAAGCGGATATTGCTGTACCAAGTTTCTTTGAAAGTAGTAAAAATTTAATATCAGATCGAACGTCTGGCTGGATAAATCGAACTCCTCTAAATTTGCAACAATAATCGATAAATTTGGGAAATCCCGTTTCGCAATCAAAGCCGCTTTGAAGGATATATCGATGCCAATTACATCGATTCCTCTTTTTTGGATATAGTTGGCATTGTTCCCTAATCCCATGGCGATGTCGACCGCGCGACCTTGTATCGGCAATATATCTTGATAATCAATTAATAATTGCCTGGGCGTTTTCAAACCAGGTTTGATTTCGCCAGAATATCTGTTATTCCATTTTTCCGCGGCTTCTTGTGACATTGGGTTTCCTAATCGACTTTGCTCTTTTTAATCAGCCGATTTAACCTTTTTTGATACTCTTCCATTCTTATTTGTTTATAGAAGTAAGATTTATCCTCTTCAAGTATGACAATTGCTTTTCTTGTCCAAAAAATGGCCATTTCTATGTCTTTGCTGGTATGTTCAAAATATTTTGCCAATTCAATACACGCATCCAGACTCATTAACCCGGCTGCTTCCTCCCACAGGGCAATCGCATTATCCCAATTCTTATCTCGTTTATATATGGCCGCCGCAGTCATAGCAGCTTGAAGTTGGTGCTCTTTTGGCAAGTCTTTGTGAAGGCAATTATCATAAATGTCCAAAGCCTGGCCTTTGAGCCCTATAGATTGATAGATTTTGGCAACCCCCAAGCGATCTAAATTGTGTATCTCCATCGCGTTAGGATTGTTGATTACCTCACAGGCAAGAGCCGTGAGACCCGCCAATGAAAGTATGTCAATTTGATTGTGGTAAAAGACGCCTAGAAGAGGTCGCGGATCCTGGTTAACAAGGTAATCAAAATACAATTGAGGAACAAGCCATCCGGGCACCTCTTCTCCACTACGGAAAAAGCCCAGTAATTGGTTTTCAAGGTTTCCTAATGAACGACTGGAAAAGCGATTGGACCAAATTTTTCGAGTAATTTGTAACAAATCGATATGGATCAAATCTGAAAAGGGTGTAGAAAGCCCATTTAGAATATATCGGTTATTGAGTAATGGAATATCAAAAGTTTTTCCATTATAGGTCAAGACGGCCTTAAACCCGGAAACAATTCTGATTAATTCAGTCAGCATAGACGCTTCTTCAGCAGGATTATGAATAAACAGCTGTTCGACTCTGAAACCAGATTGTTCATAATAACCCAGCCCAACCATAAATGCGAAGGTACCGGTTCCTCCGCCAAGCCCACTGGTTTCTGTATCCAAAAAAAGGATCTCACCTATTTCAAGATTTTCAACAGAAGCATTTCCAGAAAACTGACATAAAACATCTAAAGAGACTGGTTGAGATAAATCAGATTTTCCATGGAAATATGGAAATTGATAATCCTTACCGCAAGTTAATGACTCGCCAAAAAGATTGGAGATGGTTTCACCATTCACCAAATCTTTTATTTTTGGATGATTCGTCGCTTTTTTTTGTTCTTTATG
>Ga0209269_1001574_pt1 | contig 11712 bp, 9 predicted proteins | sample MTBAKMMethaMetaG_FD_187455 | JGI IMG/M metagenome (GOLD analysis project Ga0209269, IMG submission 187455) | Enrichment culture microbial communities from Arthur Kill intertidal strait, New Jersey, USA, that are MTBE-degrading - MTBE-AKM (Arthur... | ecosystem: Environmental > Aquatic > Marine >... | reverse complement strand
GGAGGGGCTCTCCTTCAAGACCGTGGTCGGCGGCGCCCCCTGCACGCAGCGCTGGGCCGACCAGATCGGCGCCGACGCCTACGCCGAGGACGCAGGCGACGGCGTCAAGAAGATCGACGCGCTGCTGCTAGCCGGAGCCATTGTTACGGGCGACAAAGAGTCACAACGAGGAGGCATTCGATGACACGCCTTGCGGCAGTGGACGCGGGGGGAACGTTCACCGACCTGATCGGCTATGACACGGAGAAGGGCGAATGGGTCCTGTCGAAGGTTCTGTCGACTCCTTCGGAACCTTCGGAGGCTGTCTTCAATGCCGTGGAGCGGGTCGGGTGGCATGACGCCGAGATCGCTCGACTCGTTCACGGCACGACGGTCGCGACCAATGCGTTGATTGAACACAAGGGCGCCTCTGTCGCACTGCTAGCGACAGAGGGTTATAAGGACATGCTCCGTATCCAGAGGACCAGCAGGCGAGGCCACTTCGACCTGCACTGGATTAAGTCGCGTCATTTCGTGCCGCGCTCCCGGTGTTTCGACATCCCCGAGCGCGTTCTGAGCGACGGTTCGGTGCTCGTGCCACTTGACGAGAGTGTCGTTCGAGGAATCATTGCCCGGCTGCGTGATGAGGGCGAAGTCAGAGCTATTGCAGTGTCGTACCTCTTCTCATTCATGAACCCGAATCATGAGCTACGTACTCGAGAGTTGATCCAAGAGGTTTGGCCAGAAGTCGAAGTATCCCTGTCTTCGGAGGTCTTTCCGCGCTGGCGGGAGTACGAGCGTACCTCCACGACGGTCATTGATGCGTTCCTCAAGCCTAAGCTCGGTGCCTACATGAAGGAGCTGCAGGCAAAGGCCACCAAGCACGGAGTCCGTGAATTCGCCGTAATGCGGTCAAACGGCGGCTGCGTCAGTCCCCGGCATGCGGCGGGTCGACCGTCAACTCTCGTTCGGTCGGGCCCCGCGGGCGGGGTGAATGCGGTAGCTCAATTGAGTCGTCTGCTCGGGCTTGGTGACGTCTTCGGCTGCGACATGGGGGGAACGAGCTTCGAGGCCTGTCTCGTCAAGGACTCCAAACTAGCTCTGACGACGTCTGAGGAGATCGAGTTCGGGATTCCCGTCGCCATTCCGGTGGTGGATGTGCGAACAATCGGCGCCGGTGGGGGAAGTATTGCGCAGATTGACTCCGCGGGCATCCTCCGAGTTGGGCCAGAGAGCGCAGGTGCAGACCCTGGTCCCGCATGCTACGGACAGGGGGGAGCAGAGGCCACGATAACGGATGCCAACTTGGTGCTAGGTCGCATCGCGCCCCAGTTCCTACTCGGGGGCTCGCTCAAGCTCGATGTGGATAAGGGGACGGCCGCCGTAGCCTCCCTCGCCTCGAAACTTGGCATGACGGTGGAGGAGGCTGCCAAAGGCATCCTCGACGTGGCTAATGCCAATATGTCGCAGCTGCTCAGAGTGGTGTCGACCGATCTTGGCTACGATCCGAGAGACGCATCGGCCCTTGTCTGCCACGGAGGCGCTGGGCCGATGCACGGATGCGACCTTGCAGCCACACTTCAGATTCCCAAGGTAGTCATTCCAAGGTATCCAGGCGCCTTCTGCGCTGTTGGCGAGATCGTTGTAGAAACACGACTGGACTACAGTCGAACTCATCGTATGGTTCTTGATGATCTCGATCTCGACTTGGTCAATGCCATCTTCGCCGAACTCGAAGAGAACGCTGCTGTTGACTTCAAGCTTGAAGGCATTGAGTACGAGCCCGAGCTTGAGCGTTCTATCGATCTGCGCTATGTGGGGCAGAACTGGGAGCTAAGCGTAGACCTGCCCGGCGGCCAACTCACGGACGCCGTCTTTAGGGATGTTGCCAGGCGGCATGCTGAGGCGCATGACAAGTTCTACGGCTATTCCCTGCCGGCAGAGCCACTGGAGCTGTTGACCTTCAAGCTCACGGCGCTGGGCCGGACCGTGACGATTCCCAACGACGCTGTCGCCAGCAACGGCAAGATTAGCCGGCCTCCGGTCCTGGGCACGCAACCCATCATCTTTGATCTCAATGACGGACCGGTGGACACGCCACTCTTCTGGCACGAGGACTTCGCTCCCGGCTTCAGCTTCGAAGGACCTGCCCTAATTGGCCAGGTCGACGCTACAGTCCTGGTGCCGCCAGCTGTGACCGCTGAAGTTGACGACTATCGGAACATCACCATCACGCTGGCCTAGGAGGCAACAATGACTGCAAGCAGCGCAGCTGAGGCCGTCGTCATCAAGAGCGATCCCTTCCTCCTGGAAATCATCAGGAACTACCTCAGGAATACCTGCAGGGAAATGGGCGTCGCAATGATGCGCACAAGCTACTCGCCCATGTTTAACGAAGCGCTTGACTTCTCTTGCGTTCTGTTCGACTCCGATCTTGAGATGATTGCACAGGCCAACTTCTGCCCTGCGCACATTGGAGCGACTGTGCATTGGATTCCAGCAGCCATCAAGGAAATCGGCGCTGAGAACCTCAATCCAGGAGACATTATCTTCACGAACGACCCCTATCGAGCCGGAGCTCACCTTCCCGAATTCCTGTGCATCAAGCCTTTCTTCCACAAAGGGGAAATCAAAGCGTATAGCGCCAATATCGCCCACATGACTGACATTGGTGGGATGGTTCCGGCAGCATTCGGCGACCACCAAAACACATTTCAGGAGGGCATTAGGTTTCCTCCATTAAAGCTGTACGAGGGCGATACAGAGAAGTCCGATATCTTCAGAATCATGATCTCGAACGTAAGGACTCCAAAGAGTTCATACGGAGACATGAAGGCGATGATCGGGTCACTCTACCTGGCAGACCGGCGGCTCGAAGAGATCATCGAACACTACGGGCTGGAGACGTTCCAGCAGTGCTGTAAGGATAGTCTTGATGTCTCTGAGACGCTCATGCGTCAGCAAATCGCGAAATGGCCCAATGGTGAGTATCTTGCTGAAGGCATCATGGAAGATGATGGAGTGGTTCCTGGAAAGCAGTGGGCCATTAGGGCCACATTGGTCGTGCGCGACGATGAGATCATTGTTGACTATACGGGGTCCGATCCAGCGGAAAAGGGACCTGGCAATCAATCGTTTGGGTGCACCGCCTCCGCCTCCTACAATGGAATCCTCCAAATGGTGGAGGGCGATATCCCATACAACGGAGGATGCTATCGGCCTCTGACTATCATCGCGCCGCCTGGGACGATGGTGAATGCGGTGTATCCGTCGTCAACGGTTGCCGGCAACTCCGATACACATCCCACCAGTGTGGACGTCGTTCTAAGAGCATTCGCACAGTTCTCCGACAGGTCATCGGCAGCCGACGGTGGCACTTGCGGTTGCATCGGGTTTGGCGGAATCGATGCGAAGGCTGGCGGTGCGTTCGCACATCTGCACCTGGAGGGCGTGGGATGGGGCGGGCGTGAGGACGCGGACGGAAACGATGCTCTCTTCGTGAAGAACGGCAATTGCGCGAATACGCCGGTAGAAGTGGCGGAAACCCGTTATCCGCTGATCAACATGGAGTATGCGCTTGACGTCAACGGCTGCGGACACGGCAAGCATCGTGGCGGCTACGGAACTCGGCGCGTCTTCCGATTCATTGGGGACGAGGTCGAGGTAAGTGCTCACACGAACCGACATATCGTCCGTCCGTGGGGGCTAAAGGGAGGATTGGAGGGTTCCAATACACAGATCAAGTTTCGCCGCAATGGTGAGAGGAATTGGCAGGGCGCCAGAGAGATGTTCGGAACCGTGTCTCCAGGGAAGTTCTCGAACTTGGTCATGTATCCAGGCGATGAGATGCTCTTCATTACCCCTTGTGGTGGAGGCTATGGGGACCCACTAGAGCGTGATCCTGACCTGGTGCGTCAGGACGTGTTCGAAGATGACCTGATGAGCCTTGATACGGCTCGCGAAGTCTATGGCGTGGTGCTGGATCCGGCGACACGAACCGTCGACGAAAGTGCGACCCGTGTCGAGCGTGAGACGCGGTGTAGTGGCGCTGAAGCGGACCTTACCCGGGGGTGAGCAAGGTATGACCTATCGCGAAGTAAACGAGATGAATCGTTGCGCATGCTGCGGAAAGTTGTTGCCTACCGGTGAAATTCGCGCCATTCGTTTCGGCAGAGAAGTTGAGTTCTGCTCTAGCAAGTGCGAGCGCGTGTTCGACGACTACAAGGTCCCCAAGTACGGGGAGGGGGCCTTGGAAGGCATACCACGAGTCGTGAACTACTGAATCCGAAGTGGGGGAGGGGCAGAAGTGCCCCTGTAGGTCCTGTCTCGCAGTTCTTAGCCAAGGGGATGTCATGGATGATGCAGGAGTTGGGGGATTCATGAATCAGGAAGATGCACCGAAAGTAGATGGTCTGCTCGACCGGAGAGTAAGCAGGCGCCAGGTCATCAAGGGCGGCATTCTATTGGGTCTGGGAGCAACCTCTCTTGGAACGCTCGCTGCTGCATGTGGCGGCAGCTCTAGCGGTACAGCGGCTGCCGGCAGTACTCCTGCTGGAGCCGTCATCACTTATGGAGGATCGGGTGTCGCTGACCGCGCTATTGCCGGAGCGCGCGCTCTGAATGCTGCCGGCAGTTCTCTCACACTGGTGTATCCCTCCGGAGCTGGTCCGAACTTCACTCCCTTCCTCGATGAATGGACGAAACAGACGGGCATCAAGGTCGAGACCTTCGAAATCCCTATTGACTCGATGCAGGACAAAGTGTTCGCTGCCGCTACCGCCAAGACCTCATCTTGGAATGTTGTGCTTGTGCACCCGCTGTGGTACGGCGACTTGGCGGCAGCCGGGGCAATCGTCGACTGCACGGCCTGGGAGAACAAGTACGACCCGATGATCAAGGATCCAAAGTACGGCATGGTAGGACCGCAAGCTGAGTATGGCTGCAGCTTTGGAGGCAAGTTCTACGGGTTTGACAACGATGCCGATATCTACATCATGGCTTACCGTGCTGACCTGATGAACGACCCCAAGGAACAGTCAGCCTTCAAGGCGAAGTTCGGGTATGACCTGAAGCCAGCTGAAACCTGGGATCAGTTTAGGGATCAGGCCGAGTTCTTCACTCGGAAGCCCAATATGTGGGGTGCGGTTGAACAAGTCTCGAAGTACTACGCGTACTGGTGTTGGGAACCACGCTTCGCTTCTCTCGCCGCGCCCAATAAGTACTACTTCGATGACGATATGCATCCTCTTCTTGAGTCGCCGGAGGGTATCAAGGCAACGCAACTTCTGGTGGACCTAAAGCCGTATATGCCTCCGGATATTATCGGATGGAACTACACTCAGATCTATCCCACCTTTGCCAACGGCAACGGATTCATGCTGTGCATCTGGCCTTCGATCGCGAAGTTCTCAGAAAACAAGGAGACTTCAAAGATTGCTGGGAATGTCGGGTATGCTGAGATGCCGGGCAGCGACATTAGTGGTCAGGTGAACAAGCGCACAATCTACGCTTTTGGCAACTCGCTGGCGATGTGGAAGCATGGAGACAACCAAGAGGCCGCCTACCTCTTCAGCCAGTGGATGACTAGCCCTGAGGTTGGAGCACGATCGACCGCAGAGCCGGGCTACAGTGACCCAACTCGGTTGAGCTACTATTCCGACCCGAAAGTACAAGCTGTGTACAACCCAAAGTGCCTCGACGTCTTGAAGGCTGCTAGCTATCACGCTGCACCCGACGTCTTCCTGCGCGGCGCCCTCCAGTACACGCTCGAGCTTGATAGCAACGTCCTCAAAGCCTACACGGGTGACATCAGCCCTGAGGAGGCCATGGCGAAGACGGCTCAGAAATGGGAGCAAATCACTGACAACCTCGGCAGAGAGACGCAGAAGGAAGCGTGGCAGGTCCTGAAGACCTACTACCCGACGTGAAACATTGTCATTGACGACGCCATTCGGTTTCCGTCTAGCGCCGGAATGCGCTAGTCGAAGGCGAGCCACGTTTTGGGGGGAGGAGGACAGGAGTGAATACATCGGTTTCGGAAAGACCTGACGTGGATCAGAAGAACGTCGTCACTGCAGCGGGTGTAGCAGATGTCCAGGAGCGAGATATCGCCTCGACATCCGGTGTCGGGGTTAGGGCATCACGGAAGAAACCTAAGCTGCCCTGGGTTCTGGGCAGCCCCTTGATCATAGCAATCTGGGTGCTAGTCCTGTTCCCGCTGGCGTTCGAACTCTATCTATCGTTCACCAACTGGCAACCCAGTATGGGCGACTGGTGGCACGCCACGTGGATCAATCTAGCCAACTACGTGGACCTACTGTCGAGTTCTCGGTTCTGGGCAGCCCTAGCACGTACTCTGGCAATTGTGGGGATTGGCGTTGTGATTGAAGGAGGCCTTGGCCTTGCTCTAGCCATGTGCGTGGCAAAGCCATTCCACGGAAGACGCCTCGTCATTTCCTTCATCCTCGTTCCGATGATGGTGCTTCCGCTAGTGAACGGCTTCATCTTCTTCCTGCTGTTCCAGTCTCAAGGACCCGTCAACGCAATCCTCTCCACGGTGACTGGGAGACAAGTTGAGATTGAATGGCTAACCAACCCCAGCACAGCGTTTTTCGCTGTCATCATCGCCGACGTCTACCAATGGACACCATTGATGTTCCTGATACTTCTCGCTGGCATTCTCGCTGTGCCTGAGAATCAAATGGACGCAGCTCGGGTCCTCGGTGCTTCTGGATGGCAACGCTTCAAGTACGTGATTCTTCCGACAATCAGACCGGTAATTGTCATTGCGGTAATCATCCGCGCCATTGAGATATTCAAGATCTTCGACCCCATCTGGATCATGACGCAAGGTGGACCCGGAACGGAATCACTGAGTACCTATCTCTACGACATCGCCTTTCGAAACTTCGCACTCGGCTTTGCAGCGGCTGCGGCTCTGGTAGTTCTGGTTGTAGTCACACTTCTAGCGATGAGAGCGACCAAGATCATCTATGCAAAAGAGGAAGGGGGTGTGAAGGCATGACACGTACAGATCGAGTGTTTAGTGTACTCCGCTGGGTTGTCTTGGTGTTGTGGCTGGCCATTATCGCCTTTCCCCTCTATTGGACTCTGTCAACCTCCTTCAAGCCGTCCGATGAGTGGGTAACGACCCCTATACATTGGATTCCCGAGAGCTGGACGTTGGAGAATTACAAGCAGATCCTGATTCCCAATTATGTCGCCGAAGGGCAGAACTTGATGGTGCCGACGTCTACGGGGGCTATCAGTGCGATTGGGGATAGCGCTATCGTTGCGGTGGGAGGCACTCTACTGGCGCTGATTCTTGGGCTTTCGAGCTCATATGCCATTAGTCGGTACAAGTTTGGGGGCGACACTTTGCCGTTCTCAATCCTCAACGTGAGGATGTTCCCTCCGATTGCCGCATTGATTCCCCTGTTGGTGATGTTCTCGACCATACGGCTCGTAGACAGCTACTGGGTTCTCATTCTTGTGAACGGTGTCTTCGCAGCGCCATTTGCGGTCTGGCTGACCAAGGGATTCATTGATGACGTGCCGCGTGAATTGGAGGAAGCAGCAAGAATCGATGGGATGAGCGAGCTGGGGGCAGCTGTGAAGATTGTGCTGCCAACGATTGCTGGTGGTCTGGCTACGACGGCCCTGTTCGTGTTCATCGTGATTTGGTCGGATTTTGTGATTGCGTTTACCCTTGCTGGGCAAAATGTGGTGACTATCCCTGTGCGGCTGCAGTTGCTTAACACAGCGACGGCCGGAGCGTTGTATGGGCCAAAGGCAGCGCTGGGAATCATTGCGGCGATTCCGGTGGTTATCTTCGGCATAGCCATTCAGAAGTATCTGGCAAGAGGGCTCACGTTTGGGGCGATTAAGCAATGAGCGGCAGTCATACAGTCATAGATGCGTGTTCCGGTGGAATTGAAATCAGGAATCTAACGAAGCGTTTCGAAGAGTTTGCAGCTGTTGAGGATTTGACGCTCGATATTGCTGGGGGCTCGTTCGTTGCCTTCTTGGGTCCTTCAGGGTGCGGGAAGACTACGACGTTGAGAATGCTCGCGGGGCTGGAGGTACCGACGTCTGGTGAGATCCTCATCGAAGGAGAAGACGTTGCGAGGATGTCGGCGGGTGCTCGCCCGGTAGGTCTTGTTCCGCAGGACTATGCAGTGTTTCCCCATATGACCGTAAGAGAGAACCTGGGCATTTCGCTGACGCTGCAGCACAAGCCTGCGCATGACGTGACTAGCTCGGTCAATGAGGTTGCACAGGCGCTCGAACTGAACGACGTGCTGGACTCATGGCCGAGGTCCTTGACGCAGAGCGAGCTTCAACGGACCGCCATTGGGCGGACGCTGGTTGGCCGGCCTCGCTTTGTGCTCCTGGATGAACCCCTGTCGAATCTGGAAGCTGGGATCCGAGCCCGGATGCGCGCAGAGCTGGAACGCATCCATAGACGCCTTGCTTGCACATCCGTGTACGTCACTCACGATCAGGTCGAAGCTCTGGCTCTTGCGGACATGATTGCGCTCATGAAAGATGGTCGCCTCGTACAATACGGGACACCTGATGAGATCTACTCCAAGCCTGCCACTACATTCGTTGCTGGCTTCGTGGGCTCACCGCCGATGAACCTCATTGATGGACACGTGCAGTCTGAGGAGAGCCGTGTAATCGTCCGCTGTGGAGACCTCAGTGTGCCCGTAAAAGGGAATGATGTCGAGAGGGGGCAGGGAGTCACAATCGGCGTGAGGCCTGAGAGCATTCTCATAAATTCGGAGGAACATCCGACGAACGGAGATGTCTGTGTCTCGGGACGAATCTCGGTAGTTGAACCGATTGGGTCAGAGACCATTAGTCTGGTAGTTGGTAACGGATGGAGGATGACCGTTCTCGAAGATGGTATGAGTACAAGGCGCGCCGATGAAGTGGTCAGTCTGCGCATCTCGCCTCAGCTTGTGCATCTATACGATTCAGCCACGGGAGATCGATTCGATTCGGGTCTTGCGAAGGAAGGCGAGTGAGTGATGGCCGACTTGCGATTCGTGAATGTTGAGAAACGGTACGATGAGACGGTCATCGCTGAAGATATGACGTTCACCATCGGGGACGGTGAGTTCTTCGCGATTCTTGGACCGTCGCGTTCAGGGAAATCAACAATCCTCCGCATGATTGCTGGTCTGGACGGCGTGAATGCCGGACAAATCATAATCAATGGCCAAGACAAGACATACGCATTGCCGAAAGATCGTGACGTGGCCATGTTCTTTCAGAATCTAGCTCTCTACCCGCACAAGAATGGATTTGGGAACATTGCTGCACCGCTGAAGATTGCAGGCGTCCCGCGGCAAGAAATCGCCAAGCGGGTACAGGAAGTGGCGATCCTCCTTGGCATTGGCCATCTCATGAAACGACGTCCGTCGTCATACTCTGGAGGGGAAAGGCAGCGAGTCGCCATAGCTCGCGCCTTGGTGAAGAGAGCCGGGATCTGCCTATTCGATGAGCCATTGTCCAATCTTGACGCAGTGGTGAGATTGCGCCTGAGATCCGAATTCAAACGGATTCAGAGAGAGCTAGGTGCGACCATGGTCTATGTGACACCCGACCAGGTCGAAGCGTTGGCGATGGCCGACCGCATCATGGTGTACGGCGACGGTCGCGTTCAGCAAATCGGGACCCCGCTGGAGGTGTACTCGAATCCCAAGAATGTGCAGGTAGCTGGATTCGTGGGCTCCCCTCCTATGAACTTGCTGAGGGGGAGCCTGAGAGATAGAGATGGCAGCGTCGAGTTTCGCCACGATAACGGTGACTCAATGCGCATCCTTCAGACTGGCGTGCGTCAGTGGCCGATCGGCAAGCCTGTGATTTTCGGTGTTCGTCCGGAGGACGTGCGCACCGTCGGGCGTGAGACTACAGGACAGAGGGTCGAAACGATTGAATCGGTCGGCCGGAAGAAGATCGTGGCGATTGCGTACGGCAGAGACACGTGCAAGTGCTTGGTGGATGCGCGACGTCCGGTTCATCTTGGGGAGAATGTTGCCCTTGAATGCGACGCGGGCAAAGTGCGACTGTTCAGTCCAGAAGACGGCTCGTCACTTGAGATGTCTGAACCGGTGTCGGTAGGCGTCGGAAGTTGAGGCACTGGTTCCGGTAGCATGGCGGAGCCGACGAAATGCGAAGTGACCTGATAGAGAACCATGGCTATGGGCCTGCGCGGGAGATCCTAGATGGAGCAGAAACCGAACAATAGGCGTGCTCTCCGGCCCCTCGCCGAGCGAGTGACCATCGCGGAGGCTGTGGCCAGTCGTATCCGAGAAGGCATTCAAGACGGCCTGTACCAACAGGGGGAGCGGCTCAGTGATTCACGAATTGCGGAAGAGCTCGGCGTCAGCCGCGGATCCGTTCGCGAGGCCCTCAAGCTCCTGCAGGCGCACAGTTTCGTGGTTCAGAAGGCACACCACGGGACACGTGTCATCAGTCCGACGGAGGAGGATGTCCACGGGGCCTGTCAGGTGCGTCTGGCCCTTGAGGGCTACGCGGTTCGGGTGATAGCTCGCCGTCAATCCCCCGAAGACGCTTCCGTTCTTCGTTCAATCGCAGCCAGGCTTGATAAGGCTGCTCTGGCCGGTGAAAAGGGTCTGGCCTCACGCCTAGACGGCGAGTTGCACGAGACGCTGTGCCAGCTTGCGGGTGGGGACCGGATGCGAGAAGTCTTCGTTCGAGAATCTGTGTCTATGCTTGGGTTCTTCTTTACGGATCGTGATGTGTACGAGCCGGTGTCAGAGCTGGCCAACGAGTTGCAGCCGTTCCTCGACGCGCTAGCGGGAGGTGATGAGGAGAAGGCGCTTGCGTTCATCGAAGCTCACATCAGACGCTCCGCCGAGGTCGTCATCACCCGCCTCAAGACTGACCGCCGAGCAGCGGAACTCAAGGCTGCAGGCGTGAGCCGCGAATAGGCTCCTGTCAGCGGGCGACTGTATTGGGAGTGGGAGACCGTCGGCGAGTGGTCGCATTATCGCGGCGGCGCTTGGGTCTCAGCTAGCGGTTCTTTCCAATAGACCAGGAATGTCCAGGCTGCCTTGGCTGCCGGTGCGGGGCAGTCTCGCGCAGAAGGTGCTCAGCCCAGTCTCGGCTGCTGCACGAGCAGCTGGCCGAGAAGGTTCAAGTCCTGCACGGCGGCTGGCTCCTCCTCGATCACTGGGGTTTCGGGACCTCAGCGTGGCCGCCAGTCGCTATTCATCCGGAGTCCCCCTGTGCGAGTGGGCAAACTATCTTGCTCGTGGCCATCGAGTTCGATTCAGCAGAGACCAGGCCGTGCCAGCAGGCGCGAGTCGAGAGAGGTGGCCGGGTTCGCCTGGACAGCTGAACCGAGCTCTTAGGCTGGCGTTCCGCAGCTGATCCGCCCAATAGTCCACGAAACGTAGCCCATTTGCAGGAAGAAGGCGCCGCGCGGCGCAGACACGGCGTGTATCTATGCGGCGAGAGGGCCTGTGGGGCCCTCAGGAGGCCGGCGCCAGCTCCGTGATGCGGGCCGGCTCGGGCAGCTCCAGACGGCTGAGGATGGCGCGCTGGGCGCTCGTGAGCTCGGTGCGCTGGCGGAAGCTGCCGGCGGGCCCGGCGAAGCTGCCGAGCTTGATCTTCTCGAGTTCGCGGCTCAGGGCGGGCCACGAGTCGCCGCAGGCGTTCTCGATGGTGCGCACGAGCAGCAGCGCCAGCCAGCAGAGC
>Ga0209269_1001573_pt1 | contig 11714 bp, 14 predicted proteins | sample MTBAKMMethaMetaG_FD_187455 | JGI IMG/M metagenome (GOLD analysis project Ga0209269, IMG submission 187455) | Enrichment culture microbial communities from Arthur Kill intertidal strait, New Jersey, USA, that are MTBE-degrading - MTBE-AKM (Arthur... | ecosystem: Environmental > Aquatic > Marine >... | reverse complement strand
ATTCGGTATCGGCAGGATTGTCGAGTTGTTGTCAAAGGCTTCTGAAGTGATTATCAAAGATTCAAGTCAGGATCTTCTTCGGCTTGACTTGGGGGATTGACCCCTCATATTCAATTTTCATAGGAAATCATTTTTCCGAAGAAGAGTCCGCCCTAATCGACCGCAAGATCTAAGGTACGGTGTCTCCTTACCTTGTTATGCTAACAACGAGAAAGGAGACGAAATAATGTCGACAAACCGGTATATCAGGTTTGTTGAATTATCGTCCGGACTCATCAGAGACTCAAGAATACCCCTCTATTCATCGAAATACTCCAAAAAGACCTACACCCAACACCAATTACTCGTTCTTTTACTCCTGAAAGAATATCTGGCTGAAGATTACCAGGATACCATCGAGCTGACAGAAATTATGGATTCTGTCAGGGAGAAGATTCAGCTCAAGGAAGTACCTCATTTTACGACGGTTCAAAAAATTTGTCATCGAATCAAGTCATTTCTCTTCGACCGATTACTCAACCGACTTGTGAAAATGTTCTATGATTGGGGCGAACGAATCCCCTGTACCGCCATAGATTCATCGGGATTTACCAGTTCCTATGCGAGTCACTATTATTCATGGAGAACTGGAAAAACGAGGAAACGATTCCTGAAAACCTCTATTTCAGTCGATACACGACAACAAATTGTCACTGGATTGAAGATCTCCCAGCATCCGGTCCATGATGTCCCTCACGCGGAAAAGCTTCTCAGGCAATGTCACAGAACCAGAAAATCTGATCTCTATGTCATGGATAAGGGGTATGATTCGGAAAATATCCATGAATTAATCCGGGATACTCTGCACTCATGGTCCCTTATTCCGGTCCGAACCAGAAAGCGGAAACGTATTTCGGGATACTACCGAAAGAAACTCTCTCAATTGTTTAATCTTGAAGCGTACCACCAACGAAACAAGGTTGAAACTGCATTCTCGGTCCTGAAAAGAAAGTATGGTGAATCTCTCAAGGCCAGGAAATACCGGCTCCAGGTCAAAGAGATTAAAATGAAGGTGATCCTCTATAACCTCTCACGAATGATTTCTTCTTGTGTTCTTCTCATTCTTATTGAGGAATTCTACAAAGCCCTTTATTTTGCAATTGATTATCAAGTGTAGATACCGGAACCATAATCTGCTCAACAATAGTAAATCTTTCAGTTTTCTCAAATGGAGCCAAAATACTATAATTGGGCTCATAAGTAGAAGACATATCTGAACCTTTGCAGATATTTAATTTAATCTCCCCTGTTTTTCTCCCAAAAGCAAGCGGAATAACGCTATAATTTAAATCAACATCATTGTTAGAGATTACCTCTGCACTTGGGTCTGCATCACAAAGAATAAAGTGGATTTTATCTTTAAACGCATGCCAGCGGGAAGGGATGCCCCCCCTTGCTCCAATATCCGCTAATATTACCCTATTTTCACCCAAGTTATTGACATCCATCCATTGTACCTCCAATCATACTATAAGTTCATCCGCTTAGCTCATACAACTCCCAGTACTTCCCCTTTCTCCCCATCAATTCATCATGGTTCCCGCTCTCCACAATTCGTCCCTTACTCATAACATAAATCACATCCGCCCGCCTGATCGTCGATAACCGGTGGGCAACAATGAACGTCGTAATCATCTCCGAAATCCGGTTAATCGATTCCTGAACAATAGCTTCCGATTCATTGTCAAGATTGCTCGTCGCCTCGTCCAATACCAGGATTTCAGGCTCCCGGATGAGCGCTCGTGCAATTGCGATCCGCTGCTTCTCGCCTCCGGAGAGCTTCAGCCCCTGGTCGCCTACTATGGTGTCATAACCGTGGGGGAGCCCTTCGATGTAGCCATGGATGTTTGCCCTTTTGGCAGCGGCGATGATCTGGTCTTCGGTATACTCGCTGCCAAATGCAATATTCTTCCTGATGGAGTCGTTATAGATAAATGTGTCCTGGCTCACATATCCAACTTTTCCAAGGAACGTCGCGAGATCGTATTCCCGCAAATCCATGTCATTTACGAGAATTCTCCCCTTTGATACATCATAGTACCGGAGGAGAAGCGAGACGACCGTCGACTTCCCTGATCCCGAATGGCCGACGAGTGCTGTCACCTTATTTCTGTGAATGGTCAGATTCAACTCGTCGATGAGGTCCTGACCTTTATAATATTCAAATCCAACATTCTCGAATAGTATATCGGATTTGAGCGAGTCGAACTGCGCCGTACCATTCTTTATGGTACTATACCGGTAGTCGTTGAGGAACTCGTAAATCCGCTCAAGATCAGCATATGCATCCATCATCTGCATATTGGAATTTCCAATTTCTGATAATCGCGGTAAAACCTTCAGTGCCGAATAAGCAAATGTACCAATGAGCGGAATAACAGTGATGAACCGTTCCTTATGAACATAGAATAGCACGATTACGACTATTGCTATTGCGATGAAGAAGAGCATCTGCAGGAACACTCCGGGGAGAGACTCAGAGAATCGATAGCGGACATATTTATCCCAATAATTGCGAAGAGCTTTTGAATATTGCCTCTTCCAGTAATCATCGGCATGAACGGACCGTATCTGACGGAGCCCCTGAACATACTGCGAGATGACCGCGTTCTCTGATGCAATAGACTGGAGTTGGACTTTCCCGATGACATATGATATGCGGTTCCCTACAAATCGGATAACGAGAACGAAACTGATACCCCCGATCAAGAGGATGATCGTCGCCCAGGGACTTAAAAAGAACAGCGTTATAATGATTGTGAGAATCACAACAATATCGGCAAATATCCTTGTCGATCTGTCCAGAAAAATATTAATTTTTCCGGGGGATGTAACAACATTATACAAGATGTCCCCCTGCCGGTTCTCCACGAAATAACGGTAATCACTGTCTCGTATTTTATCGAAAATCGATTCCTTCGTTCTGACGATGACGGCCTTTGTGAATTTGAGTGAAATGATCTTATACGTGATTGTTGTAAAAGCGGTCAGAATAACAAAGAAGATAAAGAGAAGACAGAATACAACGACCTCGGGAAGCTCTACAACGCTTTTCACTATGTTGTATAATGGCTGAAAGACAGGTATTCCTGCATCCTGAAGGTTGAATGAAGCGTTTAGTATTGGATAAAGAAGAACAATCTGGAAGGTTTCCATCAGCCCAAGCAGAATGCTGAATAAAACAAGAGCAAGAAGATGCAATTTGAAACCTTTTGAATAGAATTTCAAGATTTTTAATGCCAGTCGATACTTCTTGGACTTCCGGTGTATGCGATGTTTCATCCCTTTTTTCATGCGAAGGGTATAATTGGGATTCGTTGTCTGTTCAGTCATATCTCTTCTGCTATCTGGTTGATCCACTTGACATATCGCTCCAAACCTTCATCGATTTTTACCCGTGCGTGCCAACCTAACATTTTTTCCGCTTTTCCGGTATCAGCCAAGGTATCTTTCACATCCCCCTTCTGTTCCTCGATGTAATGAAAAAGTGCAGTCTTTCCGGTAACATCCTCAATTGCCCGGATAAGGTCAATGACGCTGATGCAGTTTCCCCCACCAATATTAAAGACATCTCCCTCAACATCACATGTTGCAGATAAAACGTTCGCCTGGATAGCATCATCTATGTAAGTGAAATCACGGGTCTGCATGCCATTTCCATAGATGGTAATTGCCTGTCCATGCAGGATGGCCTGAACAAACTTATTGATTGCCATATCAGGCCTCTGACGAGGGCCAAAAATAGTAAAGTATCTGAGCGACACCGTTGGTACACCATAATTCTTCCAATACAATCTGCAAAGATGTTCTGCCGCAAGTTTCGTAACACCATAGGGGGATACCGGTTGGACCATTCGGTCTTCACGCATTGGCAGTTCCAAATCCCCATACACAGACGATGAAGAGGAATAAACAAATTTCTTGATCTTCTGATCTTTATAATACTCGAGTAATCGCTGAGTAGCTTGAATATTGTCCCGGATGTAGACATCAAAATTCTGCCCCCATGACGATCTCACACCGGCCTGGGCCGCAAGATGGAAAACATAATCGACATGGGGAAATTTTTCCATCTGAAGTATGTCTTCTTCCACAAACGAAAAGTGACGATGGCGCATCGCAGAAGAGATGTTCTGCTCCTTGATTTTTCTGGGATAATAATCTGAGAACCGGTCGATTCCGATGACCTCATAGCCATCATTGAGTAGCCGGTCAGTTAAGGTACTCCCGATAAATCCTGCACACCCTGTGACAAGTGCCTTCATCCTCTAAACCTCATTTTCGATAATTCGCCAACGTGTTTTTCTCTATTCCATCTTGAAACACGGTTTGCCTTATAAATTGGCATACCATACAAATCTCCAATTGTTGATAAATTTGGTTTATATTGCCTTTATTTCTATGATAACTACAACCTCACATACCGAATCCCATTCTCCTCAGCTTTATCTCCCTCATACACCCCCCTCACATCAACAATCACCGGCTTATCCCCCATCATCCCTGCTAGCTCCTCCAACGAGATCCCCTTAAATTCCTCATGCCCAACAGCAACAACAACCGCATCCATCCCATTCTTCAGCCCATCCACCGGCTCAACACCGAATCCTGCCACCTGGTCCTTCGTAAGCAGCGGATCGTACCCGAACACCTCCACTCCAAACTCCTTCAACACCCTGATCAAATCAACCACGGGAGTCTCCCTCGTATCAGGCACATTCTCCTTGTAGGTCAGCCCCATGATCAGGACCTTCGAGCCCTTGATGACCTTTCCCGCTTCATTCAGCGCCTTGATGGTGAGCATCGCCACATGCTCGGGCATGTAGTCATTGATTGCCCGGCCGGCAAGGATCACCTGCGGGTGATACCCGAGCTCCTGGGCCTTGTGGACGAGGTAATAGGGATCGACGGGGATGCAGTGGCCGCCGACCATGCCGGGCGAGTACCGGATGAAATTCCATTTGGTTGCGGCGGCATCGACGACGGCCTTCGTGTCAAGGCCCATCCGGTTGAAGATGATCGACAATTCGTTGAAAAGCGCGATATTCAGGTCCCGCTGCACGTTCTCGATGACCTTCGCCGCCTCGGCGGTGCGGATGTCCCGTGCGATGAAGACGTTTGTGATCAATCCATAGAGGTCGGCGAGGATCTCCGTCGTCTCGGCATCCATGCCGGCGACGATCTTTGTTATCTTGTCGATGGTGTGCTCGTCGTCGCCGGGATTGACACGCTCCGGTGAGTAGCCGACCGCAAAACCGGTCCCGCACTTCATCCCGGATTCCCGCTCGAGGATGGGGACCATGATCTCCTCGGTCAGTCCCGGCCAGACGGTGGATTCCCCGACAACGATTGCACCGGGCTTGAGGTTCTTGCCGACGGTCGTGGTCGCATCGAGGATGGGTTCAAGGTCAGGCAGCTTGTTCTTCGTCACCGGTGTCGGGACACAGATGATGACGATGTCTGCCTCTTTGATCTGCTTTGGGTCGGTCGTGGCGAAAAAGGTGCCTTTCATGGTTCTATTGAGTTCATCGACCGCTGCCTGGCTTCTCCGGTAGCCGATCGTCTTCAGGTGTTTTGAGAAGGCCTCTGCCAGTGGCAGGCCCACGTAGCCGAGCCCGACCACGCAGACGGTCTTATCGGTTATCGTCTTCCGAATCATTCTATCGTCTCCTGTATTCCTGTTTTTCCCGAACAAATCAGGGAATAATCAGATATATTACCCATCCTGTCATCTCTGCAATCCTTTCCACACCGCACACTCATATGAATAGCTGAATGTATCATTGTCCCCTGAACCATTCTATGGTCTCCTCCAGTCCGGTCTTTACCGTGTATTCGGGGGAATAGCCAAATGCCTTCCTTGCCGCAGAGATATCTGCAAGGGAGTCTTTAATATCACCGGGCCTGGCGGCTTCATGGAAAGGACGAACATTGATTCCCGTGTATCCCATGATAAGATCAGCCAGTTGGAGCAGGTTGATCCGCTGGTTGTATGCCACGTTGAATACTCCGCATGCATTGCTCTGCATCGCCTTCACATTCGCCTGGACAACATCCTTCACATAGGTAAAGTCCCTGGTCTGTTGCCCGTCCCCGTAGATTATCGGAGGCTCGCCATCCAGTATCCGGGTGATGAACCGTGGGATCACCGCAGCATACTCGGATTTTGGGTCCTGCCTGGGTCCGAATACGTTGAAGTACCGCAAAGACACGGTTTCAAGTCCGTAGACCTCAGTAAATACCCGGCAATAATATTCCCCGGCCAGCTTGGATACGGCATACGGGGATTTCGGGTTGGGTGTCATGCTCTCCACCTTTGGGAGAGTCGGCGTGTCGCCGTACACCGATGACGATGAAGCATACACGACCTTCTTTACTCCACAATCCTTTGCGGCGATGAGAACATTGAGAGTCCCGGTAATATTTGCCTCGTTTGTGGCAGCGGGATCTTCTATGGATCTGGGGACAGAGGGAATTGCAGCCTGGTGGAATATTCCATCTGCGTTCTGAAACAGATCATGCAACAGGGAGGAATCAGTAATGCTTCCCTCAACAAATTCAATAGTAATCTTGTCAAGAAGAGACTCGATATTTTCACGCTTTCCCGTGAAGAGATTGTCGAGAATTATCACTTCATGTTTTTTTGAGAGAGACTCAGCAATATGAGAGCCGATAAATCCTGCTCCTCCCGTAACAACGTATCTCAAATGTATGTCCCCAAATCAATATTCACTGGTGTCTGATACTGCGTATTTTGTCAGGATATTCCTGATTTTTCATTTAAACCTTGGATAGTATAAATATTTGCCATAATGGTGGTTATTTCCCCTTTTTTCATACAGGAAACTTTTATTTATGAAATAAAACAACATATGGTTTTGATCATCCTCGGCACCCGGCCAGAAATTATCAAGCTCTCGCCCATAATCAGAGAGTGCGAATCCCCTGCTTCACCCTCCATACCGGCCAGCACTACTCCTACGAGATGGACCGGATCTTCTTCGAAGAGCTGGAGCTCCCGCAGCCAAAATACAACCTCGATGTGGGTTCCGGGCGAGCAGACAGAACAATCGCACCAACACCGGTTCCAGGAGAACTAAAAGACTATAAGAACACCGGAACTATGGTATGTACTGGAAGGCGGTTCTGATTCAGGAAATAACAGATGAAGAGATCCTTGCGACGGGAATCAGGTCGGTTGCGGAGGATCTTCGTATCCGGGACGGTGTCCTTGCACTTATCCTCTTCGGATCGGCAGCACGGTGCCAGCAACGACCATTTTCCGATATCGACATCTGTATCGTCACTGCCGGAGATATTCCCGAGAATGAACGCCTGGACCTGAAAGGATATGGTTCCCAAACGATTGAGATCCATCTCCTTGACGAGCTGCCGATTGCAATCCGGTTCAGGGTCATTCGAGAAGGGAAACTGATCTTCTGTAAAAACGGCCTGGCATTCCATCGGATCATCGCAGATATCATCCGGGAATATCTTGACAGTGCATCGCTCATCGACATGCATAGCCGTCGTGCGATAGGAATTTCCCGGTGATATTCATGAGAAAAGACGTCCAGTACGATATCGAGCGGATTGGATTGATCTGTTCGGATATCAAAAGATACCTGGACGACCTGGACCAGCTCAATATCAGGAAGGCCGCCGATCTTTCAGATAAACGCAATTTTTATGCAGTTTCTATGATCCTCTTTTCACTCCTGAACCGTATACTCGATCTTGGGAGCGAAATGACAATTGCACATGATCTGGGGGTCCCAAAGAGCTACCGTGAGATATTCGTCCTGCTCTGGAAGAACAATTTCATAGATGAAAATTGTGCAAAAGAGATGAGCAGGCTGGTCACATATCGCAACCTGTTGTCCCACGAATACCAGGGAATCACTCCGGAAAAGGTATTTGAGCTGACGAAAAAAGTCGTTATAATAAAGAAATTCGCACAGTTAATGAAGGAACAAATCAGGGAAACACACATCTGACCTGGGCTTCACCCAATCTCCCTGCCTGGTTGACCGGTACATTCAATTGTTCCCAGAGAAAATACCACATCACGCATGTTATCCCTCATCCTCGGCACCCGGCCTGAAATTATCAAGCTCTCACCCATCATACGTGAATGCGAATCCCGGAACATCCCCTATTTCACCCTCCATACCGGCCAGCACTACTCCTACGAGATGGATAAGATCTTCTTCGAAGAGCTGGAACTCCCGCAGCCGGAATACAACCTCGATGTCGGCTCCGGGCTGCACGGGGAGCAGACGGGGAAGATCCTCGAAGGAGTGGAAAAAATACTCATCCAGGAGAAGCCGGACGTTGTGCTTGTCCAGGGAGACACGAACACCGTGATGGCCGGAGCCCTGGCGGCGGCGAAACTCCACATCCCGGTCGCCCATGTCGAGGCCGGCCTCAGGTCCTTCGATCGGAGGATGCCCGAGGAGATCAACCGGGTGGTGGCGGACCATGTCTCGGATTTTTTGTTCGCACCGACAAAGACCGCCTGGAGATACCTGGAAGACGAAGGGATCCCGGACGAAAAGATCTATGTAACTGGGAACACCGTGGTCGATGCCGTCTTCCAGAACCTGGAAATCGCGAAGAAGAGACACAGTATCTCTCCTGGGCTGGAGGAACTGGAGATCGCAACGGAGAAACAACGTGTCTCGCCAGCGCATGGGGATCTTGAGAAGGGAGAAAGGAAACAGCGGGTCCCCTCCAGGCTGGAAGACTTAGAGAAGGGACAATACATCCTCGTCACCGCCCACCGTGCCGAGAACGTCGACGAGAAGGACAAGCTGGAAGGCATCCTGAAAGGCCTCGACGGCGTGCACCGGGAGACTGACCTTCCGATAATCTTCCCCATCCACCCCCGGACAGAGAAGATGATGAACCACTTCAACCTCAAAACACCCTCAATCGCCTTCACAAAACCCCTCGGCTACCTCGAATTCCTCCGCTTGGAATCAAATGCCAAATTAATCATCACCGATTCCGGCGGCCTCCAGGAAGAGAGCTGCATCCTCGGCGTCCCCTGCGTCACATTAAGAGAGAACACCGAGCGGCCGGAGACCCTCGACGTAGGATCAAACATTTTAGCAGGGACAGATTCACAGATCATCGTCGATAAGAGCAGGATCATGCTCGACAAAAAACCGGGCTGGAAGAATCCCTACGGCGACGGGCATGCAGCGAGGAGGATGGTGGATGTGTTGGTGGAGGCAGGGTTGGGGTGAATAAAAAATGAAAATGTATATGTCAATTTTCTGATCTCTTTCGCTTGTTCTGGCAGTCTAATAATGCCTTTTCGGAATTTTCCGGTTTTAAAATGAAAGGGTTGTCCGACTTGACGTATTACTTTTCTATACCTGTAATAATCAGGTGAGCCTGTCCTTTCTAAGGAAATATCATAGTTAAAGTGGCCGCATACGGACTCTCTCTTCCTCGATGACAGACATATGTCCTTCCCAGTCCTCGCGTGATTGAATAACGTTTTTAACGTATTCTGCAATTTGATCCGGACTTTTCTTCGGAATTCGCAACAATATCACGCCCCTGCAGGGTATTGCCTTTTGTTTAACTGCAAGTTCACCGAAATCCTTGTCAAATGTCAGAATAATCCGGGATTCCTTGTGGGCAATTCGCATTACCCCCATATCGGAAATACCAGGAGCTTTAGCTCTCACCTCGACGACATCGTGGCCATCTTTAGCTAATGCTCTTACAAGGGAGGCCGGGATATTTTCATCGGCAAGGAACTTCATCCGGCAATCTTTTCCTGGTTGGAGGTGGAAAATACCCGCTCGGACTGAACAATCTCCTGTGCATATCGTATGCAGGCTAAAATATCCTCGTGTTCGAGCCCGGGATACTCATCCAGGATCATCGCTTCTGACCATCCGGATGCAAGGAGTTCTAAAACGAGATCAACTGCGATCCGTGTCCCCCGGATAACCGGCTTGCCTACCAGAATTGAGGGGTCCAGAATAATCCGTGAAACTGGATTCATGTTGAGACAATTGAAGCCAGGGACTATTATACTTATGCCGTGACCTGGAACTGTCATTTTCATGGGTTTAACTTTTGGATACTGTCATTTATACCGCAGGCATGATATGCTCTTCAGGAGACCGGCCTTCCGATAATCTTCCCCATCCATCCCCGGACAGAGAAGATGATGAACCACTTCAACCTCAAAGCAGACTCGATCACCCTCACCAAACCCCTCGGCTACCTGGAGTTCCTCCACTTATAATCACAGGCCCGCTTGATCATCACCGATTCCGGCGGCCTCCAGGAAGAGAGCTGCATCCTCGGCGTCCCCTGCGTTCCACTAAGAGAGAACACCGAGCGGCCGGAGACCCTCGACGTAGGATCAAACATTTTAGCAGGGACAGATTCACAGATCATCGTCGATAAGAGCAGGATCATGCTCGACAAAAAAACGGACTGGAAGAATCCCTACGGCGACGGGCATGCAGGACGGAGGATGGTGGATGTGTTGGTGGAGGGGGGGTTGGAGTGAAAGATGATACAAAGGCTTCAAAGATCTTTTTTATCAGGTTCAAGTCAATATTTTTGGTCTGGAATATCGCGTGTTTATCCCGAATGAAAACATCCAAATAATTCACACATAGCGGTCAAATTCCCCAGGATCGATCTTTGCGAGCCTGAGTATTCCATGCAGGGTTCCTGTTTTCAATTCTTTGTGCATCGGTACTACTGTACCAACTTTCATGCCATTTTCTTCTTTTGAAAGACGGACATGACTTCCTGAACGACCCGTTATTTTAAAATTGAATGTATTGCAGAGTATTTTTACGACTTTTTCGCCTGATATACTTCTATGTTTTGGCAGCCGGCACCACCTCAAAGGTAGTGATAATCGATCTCCGGTCTTCTGTGAGAGGGAATTCCTCCAGATATAACTCTGTTGCTTCTTTGAGATTATGAACAGCTTCATCAATAGTTATACCCTGACTCACTGTACCAACTTCAGGACACTCGGCAACATACATCTCATCCTCCTTGTGGAGGACTGCAGTAAAGGTATACATGATCTCCAAATAATCTCTCTATCCTCCGACTACAATTAGGTTTTGGATACGGAGGGCAGAAGAAAAAAATCCCTCAATGTAAAAATAATACTCCTTTACTCATATCAAGAAGGTAAGATCATTGAACAGTATAGGTGATGCCATCATGCATCGATCTCGATCGTTGCCTGAAACCGTTGTGATGCAGTCAGTGCCGGACGAATATCCTCAAGCAGTCCAAGCTCCCGTGCGTTCGCAAGATACAATGAGACCGCCTCCTTCAGATTCGCGAGAGCTTCCCCGGGAGTATCTCCACAACTTGACACATCAATCTCGGGGCAGACGGAGACATATACTCCGTCTTCCTCCCATATCGTTGCACTGAGTGAATATTTTTCCATAGGATGAAGAATAGTATAATTCCCTTAACCCCCTCCTCCTCTCACCATTCAGCCAAGGCCTGTAATTGCTTCTTTGAGTTAAATCCCAGCAATATAATGATCCCGGCTAAAAGTACATTCACACAGACGAATTTATGAACCGATCGACGAGAATATCGGTGTAATCTCTTCATGGCGAATGCATTTTTGGCTAATTTGAATATATCCTCTATAAGAGATCGAA
>Ga0209269_1001571_pt1 | contig 11718 bp, 12 predicted proteins | sample MTBAKMMethaMetaG_FD_187455 | JGI IMG/M metagenome (GOLD analysis project Ga0209269, IMG submission 187455) | Enrichment culture microbial communities from Arthur Kill intertidal strait, New Jersey, USA, that are MTBE-degrading - MTBE-AKM (Arthur... | ecosystem: Environmental > Aquatic > Marine >... | reverse complement strand
TCTCCGGAACCGGCTGCTGGTGGTCCCGATCTTCGGCCACGAGGTCCCGGTTATCATCGATGAAGCAGTTGACCCGTCATTCGGCTCGGGAGCGGTGATGATCTGCACCTTCGGTGACAAGCAGGACGTCCACTGGTGGAAACAGCACAACCTTGACCTCAGGAAGGCCATCGACCGGCAGGGGAGAATGACTTCAGTTGCCGGAACATACCAGGGAATGAAATCGGGAGAGTGCCGGGAGGCCATCCTCGCCGACATGAAGGAGCAGGGCATCCTGCTCAGACAGGAGCCGCTCGAGCAGCGGGTGGGAACATGCTGGCGGTGCAAGACCCCGATCGAGATCATGAGCGAGCGGCAGTGGTTCGTGAAGATTGTTCCCGATGAGATCATGGCCGCCGCGCAGCAGGTCCGGTGGACCCCCCGGCACATGTTTCTCCGGATGGAGAACTGGATCAGCCAGATGGAGTGGGACTGGTGCATCTCCCGACAGCGGATCTTCGCAACTCCCATTCCGGTCTGGTTCTGTGCAGCGTGCGGGGAGATGATCCTTCCGGACGAAGCAGACCTCCCGGTTGACCCGACTGCCATCCGTCCGCCACACCCCTGCAGTTCCTGCGGATCATCGGAATATTTCGGGGAAGAGGATGTTCTTGATACCTGGATGGACTCTTCCATCTCGGTCCTGAACGTTACCGGCTGGAACGGGACGTCCGTCCCGGACATCTTCCCGGCCCAGCTCCGTCCCCAGGGGCACGACATCATCCGGACCTGGGCTTTCTACACCATCCTCCGCTCCATGGCCCTGACCGGCAACCGGCCCTGGGACGAGATCCTGGTCAACGGCATGGTGCTCGGCGAGGACGGGTTCAAGATGAGCAAGAGCCGGGGCAACATCATCTCCCCGGAAGAGATCATCGGGCAGTACGGGTCGGACGCCTTCCGCCAGTGGGCGGCGGCCGGTGCGACGACCGGGTCGGACATCATGTTCAACTGGAACGACGTGATCGCCGCTTCAAGGTTCCAGACCAAGCTCTGGAATATCGCACGGTTCGTCCTGATCCAGCTTGGGAAGCGGTCGTTTGACCGGGGAGCCGCTCCGGGACCCATCGCCGACCGGTGGCTCCTCTCCCGGCTCTCGGAGATGACCGCTGAGGTCACTGAAGCCATGGAGCTCTACCAGTTTGACCGGGCCCTGAAGGCCATACGGGAGTTTTCGTGGAATATCCTTGCCGACAACTACATCGAGCTTGCGAAAGGAAGGCTCTACTCGGATGATCCCGGCCGGGACAGCGCCTGCCGGGTGCTCTGGGAGACCCTCGATACGCTCTGCCGGCTTATGGCCCCCTTCGCCCCCCACTTTTCCGAAGAGATCTCGTCCTACCTCGGGCAGGGTAGCGTCCACAAGATGGCATGGCCTGCTCCCGCTCCCATCGATCAGGAGGCCCGTGAGAGCGGTGATCTCCTGACCAGCCTGGTTGCGGCGGTCCGCAACTACAAGCATGAGCAGGGACTGGCCCTGAATGCCCCCATGGGCCGGATCACCATCTTCACCCCCCGGATAACTGGCGACGCCGGCGATATGGCACGGGCGCTGAACGGTCCGGTGGAGTGGCAGCGCGACCGTTCGGTGCTCGAGAAGAAGGCGGGCGAGGTCCAGTTCAACATGGCCGTGATCGGCCCGGCGCTCCGCAGCGAGGCAAAAGCGTTCATGGACGCAGTGCAGGCGCTCCCACCCGATCAGCTCACCACCCCGCCGGCTGTTGTCAATGTCGGTGGAAAAGATGTGGCGGTTCCGGAGGGTGCGTTCTCGCTCCAGTTCAATTACATGGTCGGGGGAGAACGGGTGGACGTGATCACGGTCGACGACGTGATCGTGACGGTCCGGAAAAGTCCCTGATGCTTCCGGCCACGAAGTCCGCAATCTCCCCCTCCTTTTTCAGGCCGTCAATAAGGATAAAACGTGACGGCTCCTCTGCCGCAAGCGAGAGGTAGTTTTCCTGCACCCGGGCGAGGAAGCCTGCTTCCTCGAAATGCTCCCGTATGCGGTCGTCCCCCATGCGGGAGAGGGCTTCTTCAACCGGAAGCACGATCAGGAAGGTAAGATCCGGGGGAATGGTCCACCCGTCGTGGACGGCCCTGAGCCAGGCCAGGGGTTTATCGACAAACCCCTCGAGCATCACCTGCTGGTAGGCATAGCGGCTGTCCGAATACCGGTCGGAGATGACCAGCTTCCCTGCCGAGAGAGCCGGTTGGATCACGGTCGCGATATGAGCGGCATGGTCGGCGACAAACAGGAGCGCTTCGGTGATCGGGTCTGCTTCATCGGCAATGGCCCGCCGGACCGATTCGCCCACCCACGTCGAACCCGGCTCCCGGGTGATCACCGGGTCTTCGTCCTCCAGCAGGTGACCCAGTGTTGAGACCAGGGAGCTCTTGCCGCTCCCGTCAATACCCTCGATGGTGATCAGGACCATGATCCCCTCCGGACCGCATCAAGGGGGATGAGTCCCCTGTGCACCGCGGTGGCTACGACCGCTCCGTCGAATCCTTCCCCTGCCAGGAGGTCGAGATCCTGCTCACCGGCAACGCCTCCCCCAAAGAGGAGGTATCCCTGGTAGGCAGCCCGGTAACCGGCAAGCCGTTCTGCGGCGAGGCCCGCCTCCGTCCCGACCGCCCCCAGGTCAAGGATCAGGCAACCCTCGAACGGGAGCCCCTCCGCTTCCCCGAGTATGTCGAGAGGGTCCTGGTTGCCGGGGATGACCCGGCCATCCCTGATGTCGAGGGAGAGGATTCCCGACGCATACCGGGAGAGATCCGCGCCTGCGGTCTCAGTCCCGATAACGTTCACGATATTCTCTCCGGACAGCAGGTCTTCCGGGGCTCTGCACCCGCGATCGACGTAGCACCGTCTCACCTTCCGGGCACAGGCCCGGATCTCCCGGTCATGGGATCCTGTGCCCGTGATCCGGTCCAGGTCTGCGATATAAAGCAGCGCAGGCCGTATGGATTCGAGAGAGGAGACGGGCTCTGCAGAGGGAGAGAGTCCCCAGGTCAGGGGGCGGTAGCTACTGCGTTCTCCCCGCTTCCCGTGGACAACACGGCCTCCTTTCAGGTCCATTGCCAGAACCAAATCCATGGTCAGCGTAATCACTATTAGCCTGCACGATCATTAAATCCTATGCGATTGCTGGTCAGCCCGAGGGATATTGAAGAGGCGAAGCGATCACTTGCTGCCGATATCATCGATGTGAAGCGCCCGGCAGAGGGTTCTCTCGGCGCCAATTTTCCATGGGTCATACGCGCAATTACCGAGCTTTCCGGCAAACCAGTCAGCGCTGCAATCGGGGATTTTGATTTCAGGCCTGGAGGAGCGTCGCTTGCCGCCTATGGGGCTGCACACGCAGGTGCCGATTTTGTGAAAGTGGGGCTGATGTTTGACGGGACGGCACGCGCCGAAGAGTTCATCCGGGCCGTGGTCCGGGCGGTCAAGGAAGAGTTTCCGGAGAAGTACGTGGTGATCGCCTCATACTCGGATTATGAGCGGCTCGGCACGATCTCCCCCTTTGCCATGGCCCCTCTGGCCGCTGCCGCCGGTGCGGACGTTGCCATGGTGGATACCGGCATCAAGGACGGGAAGAGCACCTTTGAGTTCATGAGTGAGAAGTCGCTCAGGGAATTCACCACGATGAACCGCGATGCCGGGCTGATGACCGCGCTTGCCGGTTCTCTCGGATTTGATCATCTCCCTGCCCTGAAACGGATCGACCCCGATATTATCGGTGTGCGGGGCATGGTCTGCGGGGGTAACCGGGATTCATCGATAAAGGAAGACCTGGTAGACCGGCTGGTCAGGATGGTTGGATAAACTATGTTCGTTGAGAAACTGCAGGTGCCGGTCGCCCTCACTTTCGACGATGTGCTCCTCGTGCCCGCCCAATCACACATCGAGCCGAACGAGGCTGACATCAGGAGCCGGTTCTCGAAAAACATCCCCCTGAATATACCGCTGGTCTCTTCTGCGATGGATACGGTGACCGAGTCCTCTATGGCTATCGCCCTTGCACGGGAAGGCGGTATCGGGGTCCTCCACCGTAACATGCCGGCAGAGCAGGAAGTCGCCGAGATCCGGCTGGTCAAGCAGGCCGAGGAGCTGATCGAACGCCAGGTTGTTTCTGTCGGCCCCGACACCAGCGTCTCTGACGTTGAGCGGCTCATGAACGAGCACCGGATCGGCGGTGTCCCGGTCCTTGAAGGGGGGAAGGTGGTAGGAATTGTCAGCCGCCGGGACGTGCGGGGAATCGCCCGCCGCCGCGGAAGCGAGAGTGTCCGGAAGATCATGACCCAGGAGCCAATCACCGCAACCGAGGATATCTCACCCGAAGAAGCCCTCGAGGTCATGTACACCAACAAGGTCGAACGCCTCCCGGTTCTGGATCATGAAGGGAAACTTGCAGGGATCATCACCATGCAGGATACCCTCGAGAAGCGCCAGTACCCGTACGCAAGCCGCGACCGGAACCGGAGACTGCGGGTGGCCGCCGCTGTCGGTCCCTTTGATTTTGAACGGGCCATGCTGCTTGACGAAGCCGGTGCCGACGCCCTGGTGGTCGACTGTGCCCACGGTCATAATATGAACGTTGTCAAAGCGGTCCGGAACATCAAGAGGAGCGCACGGGCCGATGTCATCGCGGGGAACATCGCCACTGCAAAGGCTGCGGAGGATCTCATGGACACCGTGGACGGTCTCAAGGTCGGGATTGGTCCCGGATCCATCTGCACCACCCGGATCGTGGCCGGGGTCGGCGTCCCCCAGATCACGGCTATTGCCAGCGTTGCCGATACGGTGAAGGACTCGGGAATCCCGGTCATCGCCGATGGAGGGGTCAGGTTCTCAGGAGATGTTGCCAAGGCCATTGCCGCCGGTGCGGACAGCGTGATGATGGGGAGCCTGCTTGCCGGTACCGATGAATCCCCCGGCCGGGTCATCACCATGAAGGGGAGGCGGTACAAGCAGTACCGCGGCATGGGATCCCTCGGGGTCATGAGCGGTGGGGTCTCGAGCGACCGCTACTTCCAGAAGAATGATATCGGGAGGACCAAGTTTGTCCCGGAGGGCGTGGAGGGAGTCACACCCTACGTCGGAAGCGTCTCCGATGTCATCTACCAGCTGACCGGCGGGCTCAAGTCTGCCATGGGGTATACCGGTTCACGGACCATCGCCGAGATGCATACCGGGACCCGGTTCGTCATGATCACCGCAGCAGGACAGACCGAGAGCCACCCGCACAACATCCTCATTACTGATGAGGCGCCGAATTACCGGCTTTCTGACTGAACCCCCGCCTTTTTTTCCCGACCTCCCGTTCAGGGACTGCCTCCAGTACGTGACAGGGTTTGACAGCCGCAGCGCCGGACTCTTCCTTCTCATCCCACAGGCCTTCCCGATCGTGCTCGGGCCGTCGTCCGGGCGTCTCCCGGACCGGTATCCCCCGTACCGGGTCGCTGCCGCCGGGGGTCTGGTCAATGCGGCGGCAATGCTCCTCCTCGTCAGCCTCGGAGAATCAACCCCCTCCTCCTGGTCATCGCCACACCCGCCCTGAACGGGATCGGTATTTCCCTCTTCATGCCAGCGGTGGTCAAGTTGTCGCTCCGGGATGTCAGGCGCGAGGACTCCAGCCTGCTGATCAGCCTCTCCGGAACTGCCCCGCTGACTGGAAACAGCCTCTCCACCACGGTAATCATCATCATCTTCTCCATCGTCATGGGCGGGGTCCCGGTCAGCCCTGAGACCCTTCCATCGTTCCTGGCCGCATCCCGCTGGTCGGTGCTCGTGTATTTCCTGATGGGGCTGACCAGTGCCCTGCTTGCGGTGGTGAGCATCAGGAAGAGGACCACCTGAGCACGGTCCCGTCGGGCACCTCAGATATCCAAAAACATAAATCTATATATATAAAAAACCCTAACATAAAGTAATTAAAATGCTGGATCAGGCAGAGGTCGCCCGCATTCTGGACATCCTGGGAAACAGAAACCGCAGGCGCATCATCGAATTGCTGAGGCAGAAACCCTGTTTTGTGACCGAGATCTCTGATCGGCTGATGCTCTCGCCAAAAGCGGTGATCGAGCACCTCCATCTGATGGAACGTGAGGAGATCCTCTCATTCCGGCTCGATGAACGGAGGAGGAAATACTACTTCCTGGCCAATGATATCAGCATCATCGTCAATCTCCAGAGAAAGGAGGAAACGGGGGATGATCCCGGTGACCGGAGCATCAGGTTCAGGCAGTCCCTCGCCACCCTGAGGAGGCTGGTGGACGCCAGGGAAGAGATGAATGAGAATCTCCGGACCCTGGAAAAGAATATCGACATGCAGATACGCGATATTGTCCAGTACGGCAGGGACCTGCTCGACAGCGATACCGAGATCAACCTGCTGATCGCGCTTGCTCACTGCGACCTGACCGAACCGGAGCTGACGGAGCTGACCGGTCTGCCCCAACCGGTCCTCTCCGAGGGACTGCGGAACCTGACCATGAAGCAGATGGTGTGTGTGGAAGGCCGGACCTTCCGCCTGCGGGGGACGAATGGCTCAAAATAACCCCTACGATGAGTTCCTGACAAAAATTGCCCGCATGGTGGAGGAGATGATCAGGAATATGCCCGAGAGAGAGAGCGCCCACTTTGTCGGATATACCATCATTGCAGGAAACCCGGGCGATCTCCCGCGGATTATTCCCATGGGCAGCCAGACTGAAGAGATCGAGTTTGAGGTGATCCAGGATGACCACTACATCTTCGTCACCGGCAAACTCCCGCCCCAGGCAAAGTCGGCTGCCTATGCCGATATATCCACCGACGGGGTGACCATCGTAGTCGGGGAGAGAAAAGCGTCCATTCCCCTCGACTCATCGATCGATGTGATCCATAGTTTCTACCAGGTCCGTCACGGGATCATTGACATCGTATTAAAAAAGAAGAAGAGGGGGTGACCGGCCGGAGTTGTGCTCCGGTCAGGCCTTTATTCTTGTATCTTCTGCAACCCATCCCGACAGCTCCTTCTTGTCCGGCCGGTGCTCCCTGAACTGGCGGAGCGATACGGTAAGGTCCCGGGTGAAGGCGAAATAGCCTATCTGGGTGCTCCGGCAGAGCTTCATGGCCATCTCCATGAGGCCGCGGGGGTCGGGCCGCTGCTCGCCCAGCCAGATATGGAAGATGTTTCCCCCGTCCACGATTGGGAAGAAGACGTGCTCGATCTCCATCCGTTTCGAGAGCGAAATATTAGCCCCCGGCGCCACGTGCGTCCCGTTCGTGTAGTAGATCGGGAGGTCACGGGTCTTCCCGAGCATCATGAGCCCCTGTTCGATGTTGCCTTTGACCACGTTCTTTGCATGCTCCCGGTAATCCTTTGTGAGCAGGTCGGCAACCGCGAACCGCTGCCCGGTAGTCTCGGCAGGAGTCCGGGCCAGTGCAATGGTCATGGCGTTCCGCTTCGAGAGCTCGCGGGCATAGAGTTCCATCTCGGTCATGGCCCGTACAGCAAGGACGAATGCTTCTTTTGATTCGTGCAGCTGGCTTCCGGTGTGATGCTGCACCATCTCGTTCACCCCGACAACACCGATGGTGTATACGAGCCCGTCCAGGTCGACGGCTACAGAGCCCCGCTCCCCGGTCAGGGGATCCTTCGGCCGCTGCATCGCAAACGGCATACGGCCATTGGAGCGGATAATCTCGAGCCACCGTCGCTTGATCTTGAAAACCTCGACGCAGACGTCCATCAGGGCCCGGAGCTCGGAAAAAAGGCGCTCGTCGTCGCCTTCAGCTTCGTAGGCCGCCCGGGGGCAATTCAGGGAGACAACCTGCCAGGATCCCATGGAGAAGTGCTTTGCGTCTTTGAATTCGAGCTTGTTCTCAAACTCGCTGTCCTGATCGGCAACCGCCGAAAACTGGTAGGCACAGCACTGGTAGCACGAGATCCCCTTTCCCGCCCCGCGGTACTCGGGCATCTGGTTGTCATAGTAGGGAGTGCCGAATTTGGACGCCAGCTCGAATGTGAGCAGGTACAGGTCCTGGTAGGTGGGAAGGTCCGGGTTTGCCCGGTTGAACTCCCTGTCCTCGGTCATGAAGTCAGGCTCGATGCTGATTTCAGGTTTCGGAAAACTGAACGGCTTGCCCCAGTTGTCGCCCTCAAGCATCACGTCTATCAGGGCTTTGAAGAGCAGCCTGACTTCGCGCTCAAACTCTCCATAGCACCGGAGCGGTGCGCGCTTGCCATCCCAGACCTTCCCTTTATACACGCAGGGCTTATCTTTCCAGAGGACCGGTACCCCCGGGCTGAGCTGGACCGAAGAGAAGACGAGTTGTCCGCCGCGGGCGACCATCATCTGGGTCATCTCGTAGACAAACATCTGCATCAGCTGCCGGATCTCTTCGTAGGGCATGCCCTCGAAGAAGGGCGCAAGGAAGGTGAGGAAGTTGTAGTAACCCTGCCCGCCGGCAAAATTGGTCTGGGCACTCCCCAGCGCCTTGACCGCGTGCAGGACCGCGACCTCAGCCCGCTTCGCCGGGCCGGCGACCGAAGCCTTCGTGCCGTTCCCGTCAGGCATCAGCCCATAGTACAGGAAGTAGCGGAGGTCCCAGTCCTGGCAGAACGGACGGGTGCCGAAGTATTCCAGGTCGTGGATGTGGATATCTCCGGAGAGGTGGTGATCGGCGAGGTGGGGCGGGAGCTGGAGGAGGTACTGCTCCTTGCTGATCTTGTCGGCCTTCTTCTTGTGCGATGTCTCGGCATTTTCCTGAAGGTTGGCATTGTCCCTGGCCTCAAATCCCCTGCCGACATCGATCAGGTGGGCATCAAAGACCGGTGTGCCTACCCGGGTGCAGACGTTGCGGTACTGGACCATGCCATTCTCGAGCAGGGTCATGTTCACAATCTCGCGGATGAGCGGTCCGGAGAGGGCTTTGAGGCCGAGCGAGCGGATACGCTGCTCGACCATCCGCGCGATTTCGGTGGCGGTTTCTTCGTTCGCACTCTCATACCCGTAGAAGGTTTCGACCAGCCGGGTCTCCTCAACGATCTGGTCGATGATCCGCTGCCGGTTGTACTCGATGATATGGCCGTCTGTTGTCCTTACCGGCGGCATCTGGGGGATGAAAACGCCGGAAAGAGTGGTCTGCCGGGTAGGCTTGTCTGCCATCAGGAGCCCTCTGATATCTTTAATACCCGGTTCTCATCGAGTATCCCTGCGGAGAAGAGGTCCCGTGAGACGAGAAATACGGAACCGGCCTGGAGCACCGGGGCTTCATTGACAAAAATTCCGTTGATCCGGAGCTCAGTCAGGGCTGCAGCGCCGGACATATCCCTCTCCTGGTATGATATTGCATTCCTGGTAAGATATTCCTTGAGCGTCTCGCAATTGGGACAGTATTCAAGCGTGTAAACAATCAGCTCTGGTCTTTCTGCCAATCTTTATCCCCCCACAATACTCTGCAATCCAGTACTTGTTGTTGGTGAAAAAATATTTGTCTATCTTGCATGATTATACATAAAAAGGGTAATTTTTTGCGATACATCATGCATTTGAATACGGGTATGATTCCGGGAACGGAATGTGCGGAGAGTGCGGGGGAGCTGGTGCAATGGTCCGTCTGTTTGTGGCGATAGATTTCCCAGGAGGGATTCGGGAGCGGCTGCGGAACCCCCAGGAGATCCTGAAACAGAGCAGGGCACGCCTCTCCCTTGTCGACCCGGAGATCATCCACATGACCCTCAAGTTCATCGGCGAGGTCCCCCCTGAACGGGTGGAGCGGATCATGTCAGCACTGGAGACGATCAGGGTCGAGCCCTTCGAACTCAGGATTTCCGGTATCGGCAGCAATAACCCCCGCCAGCCCCGTGTGATATGGTGCACCATCGAAGATGCCGGAAGGTCGGCAGCCCTCCATGACCGGATCGAGGCGGTCCTGGAGCCCCTGGGCATCCCCCGGGAAGGCCGGCTCTTCCGGCCTCACGCCACCCTTGCCCGGGTGAAGCAGTATGACCCCTCGCTGACCGCCCGGCTGCGGGATATCCCGGCAGGGGACTACGGGGCCTTCACCCTCCGGTCGTGGCAGCTCAAGAAGAGCACCCTCACCCCACAGGGCCCCGTCTATGAGACACTTCTGGAGGTCCCCTGCACATGAGGAGCCTCCTTGAGGAGTCGATCCTCTCCAGGATCAGGCCTACACCGGATGAGAAGGAGCACATCAGGGGGGTGGCCGACCAGCTGATCGCGGTTGCCTCCGGTATCGGCAGGGCTGAGCCCCTGATCGTGGGATCGGTTGCCAGGGGGACGTTTATTCGCGGCGACCGTGATCTCGACCTCTTTCTCCTCTTTGAGCCCGATCTCCCCCGGGAGGAGCTGGAGCGGGAAGGACTGGCCCTGGCCCGTACCATTGCAGAGAGCCTGCGGGCACCCTACCATGAGAAATACGCCGAACACCCGTATGTCAATGCCAACCTGAACGGACTCGATGTAGATCTGGTCCCCTGCTACCGGGTGGAGTCGGCCGGGGCAATCCGTTCAGCGGTTGACCGGACTCCCTTTCATACCCGCTACATCGAAGAGCGGATCGAACCGTATATCGATGATGTCCTCCTGCTCAAGCAGTTCGCCAAAGCCGGCGGGGTATACGGCTCAGACCAGATGACCGAGGGATTCTCCGGCTACCTCTGTGAACTGCTCATACTCCACTACGGAGGGTTTACCGAACTCCTCGCCGCAGCAGTGGAATGGAAGCCAAGGACCCTCATCGATCCGGGTGAGCACCGGACGAAAGATTTCGGCGAGCCCCTGGTGGTGGTCGATCCGGTCGATCCCGGACGGAATGTCTCTGCATCGGTTTCGCTGGACAGGATGTACGAATTTGTTGAGCTCGCGCGGGGATATCACGAAAATCCGTCCGATTTGTTTTTCTTTCCGCGCCCTGAGGAGGTGCTCTCGCACGCGGAACTGGAAGCCGTGATCCGGGCGAAAGGAACGAGCCTTTTCGCGGTAACGTTCGCCACCCCCCCCTTCATCCCAGAAGTGATTGTTCCGCAACTCCGGCGGAGCCTGGACTCGGTCTGTGCTCTCCTGGAACGGAATGGGTTCTTCGTCAACTACGCCGATTGCGAAATGAACGAGGACCGGAGCATCCTGCTCTTTGAACTGATGAACACTGAGACGCCGAGGGTGCGAAGGCACATCGGGCCTCCGCTCTGGAACCAGTCGAATGCCGATCGCTTCATTGCCAAGTACTGCGGGTACGGTGATTCGGGCATCTTCGCCGGCCCGTTCATTGAGGACGGACGCTATATTGTGGAGATACCCCGGAAGTTTACCAGCGTGGAGGATCTGCTCAGGTCACCCGACGTTCTCGATGTTGGTCTGGGGAAGCATGTCCGGCAGTCCATGAGCGGGCACTGGGAAGTGCATTCAGGGGTTGCCTGCTGGTCTCCGGCATTTGCCCCCTTCATATCCCGGTTCCTTGTCAGGAAATCCCCCCTGATGCGGATTCTCGGAAACGGGAAACCCCGGGAATAACTTGATATAAATTCAGAGTGATTTGAACATAATCGGGATTTCATGCCCTGTCCGGCCGTTTCAGGAGTGGAGCAGGGCACCCGCAGGTGATATTCATGGAGAGAGAGACTGCTCTTGCGCGAAATATTCTCCTTGCCATTATACTCTCGGTAGTCA
>Ga0209269_1001568_pt1 | contig 11742 bp, 10 predicted proteins | sample MTBAKMMethaMetaG_FD_187455 | JGI IMG/M metagenome (GOLD analysis project Ga0209269, IMG submission 187455) | Enrichment culture microbial communities from Arthur Kill intertidal strait, New Jersey, USA, that are MTBE-degrading - MTBE-AKM (Arthur... | ecosystem: Environmental > Aquatic > Marine >... | reverse complement strand
GAGGCGGGGGCTGACGCGGGTGATCCTGGTGCGGGAGGGGGTGGAGGAGGTGCTCCAGGTCCCGGCAGGTTCATCGGGGGTGCCGGTGAACGGTCCTGCAGGAGTGTGCGACGATGAAAAATGTTGAGATGAAGGTGGAGGGGGATAGGCTGGTGATCACGGTCGATCTCTCGAAGGAGTTTGGGGCGTCGAAGTCAGGGAAGTCGATCACGATCGCTTCGACCGATGGGAATGTGTCGGTGCCGGGGAGGGAGGAGGTGAAGATCGGGGTGAATGTGTATAGGAAGAAGTGAGGGGGCCAATTTTATGGGGTGGGGGAGCCCTCACTCGATCACCTCCGGGCTGCCGCCTCTGGCCAGACGGATGCGCCTGATTCTACCTTTTCCCGCATCCTGGCGATCTAGGAAATACTAATTTTACCTATTTTAGTAATTGGTTAGTAGTTCGTGGTGGGAGGCGGGCGAGGGCATGCGTTCGTATGGTCGGCACCAGGGGACCGGGCGAGCGACCAGATGGAGGCGGCCTCCTGCCGTCCGGGGATCTCCACATCGGGCTGGAACTGGAGGGGCCGGCGGCGCTCCTCGCGGAGGAGGTGGTCGGGGGTGAGCCACATATAATAATGCATGAGAAATTTGAATATGATGGAATTTAGAAATAGAAAAGAAACAACTTTGTAAAATAGATATATCTCACTTAAAGATTGAGAATAGTTAAAATAGCCATAGATTAGATAATATTGAGTTATTGAAAGTGTGCTAAACTACCCATCGATAGATTCTGGAGGGCCACTAGGGTAACAGTTAGAAAAATTTGTTTCGGTACGGGGTTGACATATGGGTGAAGATAACAGTGAAAATTCTTTTAAATGGATAAATAATTTTGAAGGGTTTGCTAATAATACGTTGCTTGAATCAGGAAATATTCCAATAGCCAAAATCGCCGAATTAACAATTAGGGAGAGCCATTCTAGTAACCCACTATACGGGGTTCATAGATGGTTTGCAAGACGATCAGGATCTGAATTCCGCTCTATATTAACAGGAATTTCTTTGAATGACTGTGAATCTAACAATTTTTGGAAGACGTATTTTAATCATATTCCTTTAGATGATGCGATTGTTCTCGATCCATTTATAGGAGGAGGAACGAGCCTTATTGAAGCATCACACTGTAATGCTCAGGTTATTGGATATGATATTGATCCCATTGCAGCAGCTATCACTCGTTTTGAACTAGAAGCACCAAGATATGACTTTGATGAAGCTGCAACAGATCGTATCTGTTCCCCCATAGTCAATGAAGTGTCAAAGTATCACAAAACCTATGTTGAAGGAGTCGGTGAGCGGGAAGTTCTCCATCATTTTTGGGTTGAGCGTAGAAAATGCAAAAAATGTGGTGAATATTTTGAAGTTCATCCTCACTATCAACTCGCGTATAATAAAGAAAAAGGGATTCAATGGGTTTTTTGTAAAACATGCCATAAAGTGTATGAATTACCAATTCAACGAAAGGAATTACGCTGTGAGTGTGGAACCAGAACAAAAATATTAGAGGGCACTCTTTTAAAGGGTAAAGTCCGTTGCCCATGTTGTAAAAATGTTACAGATCTCTCTAACAATGAAATTAATAGCGTCGGACGACCCGAATGGGAGTTGTTTGCCCAGGAATATATTGATCGCACTCCTTCTGGAGTAAAGAGACATTTTAAAAAAGCCACAGATGAAGATAAAAAAATTTATGCACAGGCTTCTCGGGCACTTTATGACATAGAAGATATGGAAGGATCTTTCGCGCCAATACGACCGATCCCAACTTTGGGCCGTTTGGATCAAAGACCTTTAATTCATGGATTTAAAACATATCGGGATTTTTTTAATGACAGACAATTGCTTCATCTGACATTGCTTGGAAAGGCTATTTCAAGGTTGGATGATGAAAAGCAAAAAAAGATGTTATCACTGGCCTTTAGTGAGCACCTAACGACAAACTGTATGTACACAGCATACGCATTTGGCTATCGGCGCGTTAGCCCAATGTTTTCCATCCATTCTTATCGCCACATCACTCGTCCAACAGAACTGAACCCATGGTTGAATAGGATTGGAAGAGGTACTTTTCCAAACACCCTAAAGAAAGTAAAAAAGGCAATAATATTTTCAAAGGCACCGGGCATTCTCGACTTTAATGGCAAATCTAAGCCTATTTCATATGAATTATTTAGTCAGAATTTTAGCTCAGGGAAGGGTTCAAGTTATGGAATAGACAATTCTAAACAAGGAATAATTGTTAATAAGTCTTCAGAAAAGTTAGAAGAAATACCTGATGGCTCTATTGATCTTATTTTAACAGACCCCCCATATTTTGACAATCTTAATTATTCGGAATTGTCCGATTTCTATCTTGCATGGCATCAGGTTTTGGGGGTCGTTGAACCCCCATATGATGATTTAGAAAAATCGTCCCCAATATCTGAGAACTTGGCCGTAACAAGACATTCTATCGATGCGATCGCAGATTATCAATCAAAACTTCAAAAGATTTTCAAGGAGTGTCATCGGGTGATTAAAGACAACGGGCTACTTGTTTTTACTTATCATCACAGATTAGCGATTGCATGGTGTAAACTGGGAGAAGCACTTGTCAGATCGGGATTCAAGTGCACTGCTGTAATCCCTCTCCGAGGAGAAGGAAATGGAGGTTTCCACTCTTATTCTGGGACAATAAAATGGGATGCCGTATTTGTGTGCAGAAAAGAGCCAACATGTGGTCATGAATCTAATTTTAATGATCCTGTCAAGGTCCCGATTCAAAAAATAACTGAAGCAAAGCGAAAGGCTAATGGCTACTATGAATCATTAAGAGATAATATAAAAATTGGTTTTCGAGAGCCGGATTATAAAAATTTAGAGCGTGCAATGATTGTTGCGTCATCTATGAGTGGAGAAGACCAAAATGATACACTGCCGCTCTATGAAGCTCTCAAATGATTTTCGAGGTTAGAGTAGTATGCCCTACGTATCAAAAAAATCCTTATCCCAATTTATTCGGACAGACTGTTTAAGACGTTTGAGACTTGATCTCTCTCCTGATAACAGTGAATATCGACATGAGCGTGAGGCTGCAAATATGCCTCCAAAACAACAGCCTCGTCCAGGCCTAGAACATCTAGCCGAAGAAGGAAGGGAATGGGAAGCAGAAAAGGTAGGTGATCTAGCGGCAACGTTTGGCCTGGAACGTGTGATCGGTCGCCCCTGTACTACTCCATCGGGTCAAATAAGGTATAATAAGTCCGAACTTTCGGCTGTGCTTCCAAACGCATCTGAAGGCACATTTTTAATTGAAGCCGAATTCGATATTGATGATTCATTTAAGGTCGCTCTGGGGATAGAAGGTTACAATAGCGAATTTTCCCTGAATTATGGGCGCCTCCGTCCAGATATTATAGAGGTTCTACCTCCCAATACCTATGATCGCTATATCCTACCTGGCGGCCAGAAACAGAATTTACCTGAAAGTGATACCCGTTTGCAACTCAGAGCGATAGATATTAAATTAACATCCGAGCCTTCGCCGTCGTATTTTGCAGAGGTGACGTACTATTCAATGGCTCTTGCGGGCTGGTTAATTGATAATGGCCTGGAAAATCGATTTGTTGTTGTTTCCGATGCCGCTGTTTGGCCGGGATCTCACTCCCACTCTAATTTGAATCTGACATGTCATCGTATTCTAGAGGAAGGGAGAGAACCTACATTCCAAGAACTCTGGGATGCTTTACAGATAGACCTAGAAATCGTACCTTTTGATGTATTTGCACCCAGAATCCTTCATTTTTTCCAGAGGGATATTCCTCGAGTTTTGAGATGTGAAAATTGGCAAGAGCTGGATTGGCATGTAGGTACCCGTTGTAAGGGTTGTGACTACTTAGGCCACGATTGGCGTGATAGAAACGGGAATACTACCAGGCATCCATTGCACTGCATACCAACTGCAGAAGAAACCAATAATTTAAGCAGAATCGCCTCAATATCGCGGGGAGCAAAGGCATCGTTAATTGAGCGTGGAATACCAGATGTGCAATCATTGGCGGATCGCGATCCGAGCGACGACGCTTATAATTCTCACCAAACATTAAAAGCAAAAAGATATGTAACGAACGCCCGAGCTCATTCATTATTGGGGAATCGGACTTTCATTGCTGAACAGAGTGGAACATCCGCAATAATGCCAAAATGGGCCGATCTTCATATTTACATTACTTTGGATTTTGATATTGGAAGCGCTATTACCTTTTCCATGGGAGTAAAAGGGTTTTGGATCGAGCCCTATCGAGAAGATGAGGGAGAACGAGAAAGGCACACCTTTGAAGATCGGGAATTTATTGTTGATTCAAAAGATACTGAAACAGAACGTAGGGAATTATTGAGGCTTTTACAATATATTAATGAGATGCTATTATGGGTACAAGCGAAAGACAGAGAAAAAAATAGTCAATCGACCTTCCAATTGTATATCTGGGACCCTGTTCGATATGACCATCTTGTTCGAATTATAGGACGACATCTTCATGAAATATTAGCTAATGAGACTATATCCCATCTCGCATGGCTCTTCCCACCAGAAGAGTTGCTGCCCAATCCGAAGATGTCTTCAATCGACTCCCCGATTACAATAATAAAGTGTGTCATACAATCAGTTTTAGCCGCACCCATCTCCCATTATTATTCACTATTCCATGTTGCACGTTGTTATCATCATGAATCACTACCTGAACCAATCGCCCTTTTTTCCATTCATCCTCTCTTTGAAGATCCTTTGAGTGATCTGATCCCAAGCGAAAGAGCACATGATATCTGGACGAGATCTCCACAATGGTTGACAACACAGACTGTTTTGCAAAGAACCGTACATGATCAATTAACAGCCCTCAATACCATTACTCAGCAACTTGAGAGAGACTTAAGAGAGGTTCTGAAAAATGAAGCGCCTCTGATTCGGATAGGAGGGCCAGAACGAATAAATAGAGTGTCTTTTGATGGCCAGTTATGGTATTCATATGCAAAACTAGATGCAGCCCTTAATAAACTCGAAATATATCAGAACCGTGCGATGCCTGTTCATGAGCGAGAATCTCGGTTCATTAGTGCTCGTTTAATCCGGAGACTCACTGGGGCTGAAGAAGAAGATGCTTTGTATCGTTTAGATCTCTCTCCTGTTCCAGGCAGGAGAGTGTATTTGTTAAACAATGATTCTCGGGAAGTCAAAGCGCGAGAAGGTGATTTTCTTTTTGCAATAGCTCCCGAAGATCAGTTGGGATTTCTAGATCATAATTTCAGACATTTTGTAGAAGGAACCCGTTTACATCCAGGGGATTCAGAATGGCATACCAGAATGGAGGAAGTTACACAGGTTAACATAAGAGCAATTGATCGCCAAAACTGTCTCATCGTACTCGATCCGAACAGAGACCAAACAATATTGGATGATTTAGAAGAATTGGGTCTTGTTAACCTTTCAGAAAATGTGGTCTTAGATCCGATATTTAAAGATTATTTCTTAAAAAAATTGGGAAAAACCCTTCATGAAATTGGCAACCCGGAAATTGCCCGTGATGATCCACTTGTCCGAAGAGCAGTTGGATTAACAGGTCGGAGAAGAGGGAGGAGAACACCATTAACCCCCCCTGCAGAATATCTCTGGACCGCAGCAGATCTCGCAGGATCACCGGTTGTTCGTGATCTCAATCAGGTCCAAGCGTTATTAAGAGATCTGGGTGTAAACCTCAACGAATCACAATGGGCAGCCTGGGAGGCAGCCCTCAGTCGTCGTCTCTGTTTGATCTGGGGGCCACCAGGGACAGGAAAAAGTAAAACTCTTCGAGCGATTGTGCTTGGCGCGATAATCAATGCCCATCTTAAAAAGGAGAACCTTAGGATCTTGGTTACTGCCGGGACGTATAACGCAATGGATAATATACTGCTGGAATTGTTTACCGAATATCGTGCAGTACAAGAGTATTTGTCAAATATTCCTGATTTTCACGCATACAGAGTGAGATCTTCATATAAACCACAACCCGCGTCCCTTCCAGATCCTCTTGAAGATATTATGATGAATCATTTCGAACCCTCCCAGAATCTTATCGAAATGCTTCAAAATCTGAGGAACAACGATAAGATATCAGTTGTTGGAGCACAACCACAACAGGTTCATAATCTTCTTACTCTCGGCGAAGGGGCTCCTGTTCAGCCCCTTTTTGATATGATAATCCTTGATGAAGCCTCTCAGATGGATGTAGGAAATGCAATATTATCAATTTCTGCGATCGCGGATCAGGGTTCGCTGATCGTGGCGGGAGATCCTCTGCAGTTGCCCCCAATTCATAAAGCAAAACCCCCCCTTGGTCTCGAAAATATGGTTGGCTCAATATACAACTTTTATAATGGGATGCATGAGATTGATCCCTCGGTCCTAGAGATAAATTACCGATCAAATCGTACTATTGTTGAGTTTACACACGAAGCAGGTTATGACAGATCATTAACGAGTTACTCACCACATCTACGGCTCAACATCATCGGAGAACTACCTTCAAATGTTGAACCTCCAGGTGATTGGCCTGAAGGGTTGTTTTGGACACCAGAATGGTCTGTGATATTGGATCCTGCCCACCCTCTGACCTGTTTCACTTATCATGATGGAAGAAGCGGCCAGTGGAATCAGTTTGAAGCGGATGCCATTGCATCTCTAGTTTATTTACTTCACGGCCGATTAGGACAGCAATCTCATAATGAACTTGATCCTTGTACGGGAGAGGCTCGAGAATGCGTCAATACAGTCATGGATGATGAGATGTTCTGGGGTAGGGGGGTTGGAATCGTGACTCCGCACAAAGCACAACAGGCATTAATTATCAGTCGCCTTCAGCAAATATTCCCGAACACACCCCCAGATCGTATTCGAAACGCTGTCGATACAGTTGAAAGATTCCAGGGACAACAGCGCGATATTATCATAGCCTCATTTGCTTTAGGCGATGAAGATGCCATAAATGATGAGGACGAGTTTATCCTGGGATTAAACAGGTTTAATGTAATGGCTTCAAGACCGCGTGCAAAATTAATTACTTTTCTATCAGAGGAACTTGTTAATTTCCTTTCCAGTGATATTGAGGTGCTCAGGGATTCGAGACTATTAAAGATCTATGCCGATTCGTATTGTAATTGCAAAAGGCAGATGCGACTAGGATATATTGATCGTAACAATGCAGAATATCGCGTGGATGGAGTGTTTAAACATAGAGAATAATTTTATTTTGCCGTTAGCATCCTATCAATTGATCATATCCAAGAAACCACGACAGAGTTCACTTAAAATCGAAGAGAATTACGTTTTTTAGTGGATGAGGCCTTCCACATCACTCACAGCGCATACCTCCATCCCTCCTATCGGCGAACACAAAGTACTTCGAGATCGCCACAGAGGACTATGAGGACACAACGCAGATCTTCATCACCCCGCCCAAAATCGGGGCCGAAATCTTCCCATCGCCGACCAATCTTAAGGAGGGTAATCGTAGGGAGAATTTTACAAATTAGTATCGTTCAAAATTTTTTGTTGGACACATGTTTTTATTCTCTCGTCAGCGGTTGTGCAATATTCTTCAGAGATATCATATCCAACATAGTTTCTATTCGAGATTATCGATGCAATAGCGGTACTGCCAGACCCCATAAAAGGATCGAGAACAATATCTCCCTCAAATGTGTAAAGTTGAATTAATCTTCTTGGGAGTTCTACGGGGAAAGGAGCAGGATGTTTAACTTTCTTTGCCGATTCGGTATTAAATTGCCAGACACTTTTAGTATATTCTAGAAATTCGTCTCTGGAAATGGTACTTTTCTTCTTAGATGGATTCTCTCTTTTAAATACATCTTTGCAATATACCGTGATATATTCATGCGTATCTCTCAAGACAGGATTCGATGCAGATTGCCAGCTCCCCCAAGCACAAGAACCACCCGAACTTGCTCCTTTCTGCCATATGATTTCCCCACGCATTAAAAAGCCGATATCCTGCATTATGCACGTTACTGCCGAATTCAAGGGTATATATGGTTTTCTTCCAACGTTTGCGATATTTATCGCCACTCTCCCCCCAGGAACCAAGACGCGATATGTTTCTTTGAATACATTTCTCAAGAGATCAAAATATTCCTCCAAAGAAAGATCGTCATCATATTCCTTTCCGACATTGTAGGGAGGCGATGTTACCATAAGGTGAACACTACAATCCGGCAGTTCTTTCATATTCTCGCTAGATGAGCAAAAAATAGTATTGATAGTATTTTCAGAAACTGCTTTTTCACAATAGTTTTTCTTATTTTCTTCATGGTTGAGATTTGAGTATATCGCTTTCGAATAAAATTCGGAGGAGTCATGATTATATCTCCCTGAAATTCCAAAACTGCTTGTTTTTGTTTTCTCTTTCTTCTGCATATTAATCACCGATAAGTTGCAAAAATCTGAGCGCTTTCTCCTCGATTATATTTTCATTACTGGAGATATCAATTATTCGACCGAGTTCCGAATGTGATCTCATCGAGGAGAAATAGTTTAGATCTTTAGAGAGTATGCCATCAAGATTATTAACGAGTTCCTGATAGTTATCCATCCGTATAAACCCATTTTTGGGGGTTTTTTTTATTGTAATAGAATTAGGTCTTGGATTTGGATTAAGAGACCAGAAACCCTGAATAACTCCATAATGTTTCAAATTATCGACTTTGCTTTTGTAGCTATTTGTAATAGGAGTGTTTCCCATGACGATTATAGGGATATGTTTGGAATCAGGACTCGAAATCCGAACATTGATCCCTTTGCCGATCGCTTTTAACATTGAGTCAGAACGTAATAAGCCAGGATTACCCCGATGTGTCGAATAATCTCCGATTTCAATTATACTTCCTTTTTTAAACTCCCAGTTCCATACAATTGACATTTTTACTTCAAAAATCGCAACAATATCTTCTGGCTTTTGTACTTTGGAGGGAGATTTGCAAATCGCCACATCGGCAGCAGATTTAGAAGATAATCCTATTTCTTTGCAAACCGCTCCTTGAACAGCGAAATATCCTTTTGATTTGGCATATCCCTCAAGCAGGCTTTTCGTCCACAATTCTGTGAACTTACCGATGGCTGAATTTCGGCTTTGTAAAGTAGATTTTTTTCCATCATATTCTCTCGGCCAGTAGGCGTACATTCTCCCGTCATCGGCGGTATAAAAAAGATGTGTTGGATCTGTTTCTTTTAGCCACTCTGTAAAAAATTTAATTTCGGTTTGTTTGTTCCATAATTCTTCCATTTTCGTCCCAGCACGTTTTTTCTTTATTTTTTGATATTGTGGGTTATAGTATTTCCTTTTTAACATTCTTCGATCCAGATTAGAAATATTTAGGGCGGATTGAATATTTTACACATTATATACTAAAACAATATTGTATCCTATTTTTCAAGATATAGTCTCGAAAAAGTTACTCCTTCCAAAAAATAACCCCCTTATGTTTTTTAAAAGCCATTATTCCCCGTATTCACCTCCGCCCCAACACTGACACTATGTTCGGCCACAAAAAACCGCTATACAGGGGATCGCATGATACTCCAGCATCACATTTGGTCCCATGGAAAATACCCCTCGAAACCGACTACTTCAGAAAGTTAGGGCCAAGAAAGTACTTTCTCACCATCATGAAACGTACATCCACCGATCCAAAACGCTCCCCAAACACCTTTAACCCCCCGCTCCCCAATCCTCTTTCCAGAAAAGAATGGACCTCGCCGAATACCAGAAGATCAACACGATCATCGCACGGGACAGCGCCGATGCGACCTACAAGTACGCCCTCCTCCGCGGCGTGATCGAGGTCTGCCAGCAGTCCTCGCACCTGATGGAGAGCGATCCCGACCGGCCCGACCGCGTCTGGTTCCCGCTCGGTCTGCTCGTCGAGAAGTGGCTCCTCTATTATTACCCGATCTTCGCCGCCCCGACGTTCATCCCGCAGAAGAACGGCGAGACCGAGGGGCAGGAGAGCGGAAAAAGCGTCTCGTTCCGGCGGCACTTCCTGCCGGTGATCGAGTATTACCGGGAGCGGGGAGGGATCTCGGTCTTCTACAACGACTACTTCCGCGGTCAGATCCCGGCCGGGGTCCAGCCGGCCTTCCTGACCCTTCTCAGGGCGGTCCGCAGCACGATCACCACCATGCCGATGAAGCACCTCGGCTACTCGCAGGCAAAGGAGCACTACTCGGTCTTCGACTTCGACCGGCCCCTGCCCAGGCTGCCGGGAGACCGGCCGATCGACCGCGCCTATCTGATCGAGTGTGCAGGCCGCTTCTCCACCTCCCGGGACCTCTGCACGGTCTTTTCATACTTCGGGAGTTTCATCTCCGGGGAGGAGTGCCTGCTGAAGAAGTGGGCGGCATTCACCGCAGAGGCGGACAAGACTAAGGCGGTCAGCGAAGAGTGCATGCTCGCACTGCTCACCACCATGCCGACGACCGAACGGGCGATCGCCGATGCACGGGGGATCTACCGCTCGGCCCTCGACGGCGAGAGGGGGTTGCAGTGCGTCTGGTCGGGGCGAACGATCCCTTCGGCATCTGAGATGCACATCGACCACCTCCTCCCCTTCTCGATCTGGAGGAACAACGACCTCTGGAACCTCCTGCCCACCCTCGGATCGGTCAACGGGAAGAAGAGCGACCGCATCCCCGACCCGCACTTCCTGAAGAGGCGAAAGGAGGAGATCGTCGGGTGCTGGGACCTGCTCCATGACCGCCTCCCCGGCCGCTTCGAGGAGGAGATCAGGATCTCCCTCATCGGCCCCCGTGCACCCTGGAGCGACTGGCAGGACCTGGCGCTCGAGCACCTCGCCGACAAATGCACATACTTAATTGAGATCAGGGGCTACGAGGCATGGGCGCTATGACCTGTCCGTTCTGCAACCCCGAACCCTCAGAGGTCGTCCTCAAAAACGACCTCTGCTATGCCAGGTACGACCGCTACCCGGTGAACCCCGGCCACCTGCTGATCATCCCGTTCAGGCATTTCCCCGACCTCTTCGACGCCACCGAAGAGGAGCAGCAGGCCCTCCTCGCCCTGGTCAGGGAGGCGAAGGCCCACCTCGACCGGGAGTTCAACCCCGACGGCTACAATGTCGGCGTGAATGTCGGCGAGGCAGCCGGCCAGACGGTGATGCACCTGCACGTCCACCTGATCCCCCGGTACCGGGGGGACATCGAGAACCCGCGGGGCGGCGTGCGGGGGGTCATCCCGGAGAGGAGGGTGTATTGAGGGGAGAGGGGGAGAGTATATGCCCTGCGCCATGCGGTGTCCGGGATCAAAAAAATCCATACTTTTTATGGGCCTGCTCGATCGACATCACCGCGAGGATCAGCACTTCTTTTTCCGGTTCGTGAATGCGGTAAAATGCAGTGTAGGTGTGGCCGATGTGGATCCGATAGGTGTCATCACGGCCCTGCACATGGAGGCGCTCTTTGTCGCTGCCGTTGCCGGGATAGGGATCCTCCACAAGAGCAGAGAGTTTGTCCATGACGATCCGCTGGCTTTTGGGGCTGAGGCGACGAAGGGATTCACCGACCTTCCGATCAATCAGAACTCTGTACGCCAACGTCCAGCTCCACGAAGTCCCCATCCTCTTCGATGCGATCCATGTCCTCAATGAA
>Ga0209269_1001566_pt1 | contig 11753 bp, 11 predicted proteins | sample MTBAKMMethaMetaG_FD_187455 | JGI IMG/M metagenome (GOLD analysis project Ga0209269, IMG submission 187455) | Enrichment culture microbial communities from Arthur Kill intertidal strait, New Jersey, USA, that are MTBE-degrading - MTBE-AKM (Arthur... | ecosystem: Environmental > Aquatic > Marine >... | reverse complement strand
AACCCGAACCCGTCCAGGAAAAGATGGAAGCTGATGAGACCGATCGCTTTGACCGGGTGGAGAGTATCCGGATCATCGCTCCCGGCACGTACGAGCTCAACATCGAAAAGATGGCCCAATCCGACGAACGGGTTGTCGGGCTTGGTCAGGAGGGGAGCTATGCCCTCGACCTCCTCTCCATGGCCGGTTCAAAGAAGGGAAAGAAGATCCGGCGTTAGCATGCGATGACCGGTTCTCCCGGGGAGCGTCGTTGCCTTATCCCCGGAGTATCTGATAAAAAAAAAGGATCAACTGATATTTTCCACGCTGTACCCTTTCTTCGCGAGGAGGTCTTTTACCCGGTCCTTGTGGTTGCCCTGGAGCTCGATTGAGTTCCCCTTGACCGTTCCCCCGCAGGCCAGCTTTGCTTTCAGATATTTCGAGAGATCTTCAAGATCGATATCCGTTGGGTCGAGACCCTCGATGACCGTGACTTCTTTGCCATACCGGCGCCTGTTGACTTTGACATTGATACGTTGCTGCTCTTTTGCTACTTCCTCACAGATACAGAGTTCTTTAGGTAGTCCACACGTCGGACAAATCCCACCATTCATTACAAGTACGTTCAAGTTCTGCTTATATATTTGTTGGCATCCTCCAGCCATCCTGTCCGGTGTTTCGCGGTCCGGAACCCCGGATAGCGCCCAACAGGCTGTTCATGCTACTGGTCACCCGCGTAACTATCCACCCGGCAGGTGTCGCACCCCCGGGAGAGGACCTGGTCGGTCCTGCTGTTGTATCGGTACACAGTGATTCCCTTGCAGCCGAGATCGCGGGCGAGCAGGAAGGTGCGGGAGATGTCCGCTGGTGTTGCATCTTCGGGGAGGTTGACGGTCTTTGAGACGGCATTGTCGACATGCTTCTGGACCTGCGCCTGAACCCGGACATGGAACGCGGGCTCTATCTCTGCAGCGGTACGGAGGAGTTCCCGGAGATCATCGCTGATCGGGAGCTGCTGCACACTCCCGGTCTTCCTGACCTCGGCCATCATCGACAGGCCTCCCGGGAGCGGAGCGATGAACCGCTCAACCGCTGGGTGGACCGAGCGGATGACCTGCCCGTTGATGCTGCGGGTGGAGGCGAGGGAGAACAGGGGCTCAATCCCGCTGCTTGTCCCGGCGATGATATGGAGGGACCCGGTGGGTGCAATGGTGGTGACCGTGGCGTTCCGCATGGGTCCCTGGCAGGTGCTCAGATCGATGGCCGGAAACGATCCCTTCTCTCCGGCGAGCTCTTCTGAAGCGGCGTGGGCCTCCTCCTGGATGAACCGCATCACCGCACCAGTGGCGGACAGCCCCTCATCCGACTGGTAGGGGATCCCCATCAGGATGAGGGCATCGGCAAGGCCCATCACCCCCAGACCGATCTTCCGGGTGCTGAGGGTCGCCTCCCTGATCTCGGGGATTGGGAAGACGTTGATGTCGATCACACGGTCGAGGAAGCGGACCGCCCGTCCGACCACATCGCCGAGCAGGTCGTAATCGATCCCGCTTCCGGACACGCATGCCGAGAGGTTGATGCTCCCGAGGTTGCAGGACTCGTAGGGCAGGAGGGGCTGCTCTCCGCAGGGATTGGTCGCGTCAATCTGTCCCAGGCCCGGGACGGTGTTCTTCTCGTTGATCCGGTCAAGGAAGAGGACTCCCGGGTCCCCGCACTGCCAGGCGGCAGTGGAGAGGTCGTCCCAGATGGTTCGTGCGGCAACCGTGGCCCAGACCTCGCCGTTCCTGGGATTAACCAGATCGTAGTCGCTATCCCGGGAGAGGGCGGTGAAGAAGACCTGGTCAAAGCCGACCGAGAGGTTGAAATTCTGGAGATCACCCCCCTTCTTGGCGCGGATGAACCTGGTGATGTCAGGATGGGAACTTGCCAGCACCCCCATGTTCGCCCCCCGGCGTTTCCCTCCCTGCTTGAGGGCGCTCGTGGCCTCATCAAAGACATGAATGAACGGGATCGGGCCGCTCGCGATACCGGCGGTCTGCCCCACGCTGTCTCCGGCAGGCCGGATGCCGGAAAAGGAAAAGCCGGTCCCCCCGCCGCTCTTGTGGATGAGGGCCATGTATTCGAGCGCACGGAAGATGCTCCCGATCGAATCGCCCACCGGCAGCACAAAGCAGGCCGAGAGCTGGCCCCCCGCAACTCCCGCGTTCATCAGGGTGGGTGAATTGGGGAGGAAGAGCAGGTCGTCCATCATCCGGAAGAAGAGCTGTTCCTCCCAGGTCTCCACGGCCCTGGCCACTCTCCTGAACATCTCACGCGGGGTTTCTCCCGGGAGGAGGTACCGGCTCCGGAGGAGTATGCGACCGGCCTCGGTAAGACCCATAGAATCCTCAGGGAATGCCTTTTATTTAAAATCCACGCTAACATTTCTCTCAGGAATGTCCCTTTTTGTTCTCGGCACCGCATCGCATGTCGGGAAGAGCACCGTGGTGGCAGCAGTCTGCAGAGTGCTTTCCAACCGGAAAGTCAGCGTTGCCCCGTTCAAGGCGCAGAACATGAGCCTGAACTCTTACGTCACCCGGGACGGGGCAGAGATCGGGATCGCCCAGGCTATGCAGGCCTTTGCCGCCCGTCTTGAACCCGCGGCGGAAATGAACCCCATCCTCCTCAAGCCCAAGGGAGACCAGGTCTCCCAGGTGGTGCTGATGGGGCGGCCGTACAAGGATCTCCCCATCTCCTCGTACTACCAGGAGACCGATGACCTGCTCTCGTATGCCGTCAGGGCGGCCCGCCACCTCATCGACCAGTACGGCCATATCGTTGCCGAAGGAGCGGGCGGGGCGGCAGAGCTGAACCTGTATGCCCGGGACATCGCCAACATCCGGATCGAACGGGAACTCAGGCTCCCCATCATCCTGGTTGCCGATATCGAACGGGGCGGGGTTTTTGCCCAGGTCTACGGGACTCTCGAACTCCTGCCCCCGGATGTCAGGCCACTGGTGAAGGGAATCATCATCAATAAATTCCGCGGTGATCCTGCCCTCTTCGAGGACGGGGTGCGGATCATCGAGGAGTTGTGCGGCATCCCGGTCCTCGGAGTGCTCCCGTACCTCTCCCTGTCGCTCCCCAGTGAAGATTCCCTCTCGATCGGCGACAAGAAGGCGCATGACCACCCGGTCAGGATCGCGGTGATCCGGCTGCCCCGGATCTCGAACTTCACCGATTTTGAGTGCCTTGAACGCGCCGCCACGGTCGTATACGTCAGTCCCGGGTATCCCCTCTCAGGGTACGACTGCATCATCCTTCCCGGGACCAAGAACACCGTTGACGATCTCAGGGTAGTACAGGAGAGCGGATGTGCGGAGGAGATCCGTGTCGCCCGGGAGCGGGGGGTCCCGATCATCGGGATCTGCGGCGGTTACCAGATGCTCGGCCTGGAGGTAATCGATGACGGTGTGGAGTCATGCCGGGGACGCTACGAGGGGCTCGGCCTCCTCAGGGTCGTCACCCGGTTCTCACGGTATGAAAAGACCACTGAGCAGGTGACACGGACAGCATCGGCCATTGGCCCTATCCTGCCTGCTTTCGGGACAGTGCAGGGATACGAGATCCATATGGGAGAGACCGAACGGGCTGGGGATGGCGAGGCATTCTCCGGAGAAGGTGCCGTTTCGGAAGACGGCCTGGTGATCGGCACCTACCTCCACGGGCTTTTTGAGAACATTGCGGCCCAAAACGCCCTGCTCTCCTGGCTGTATGCACAGAAAGGCATTGAGTATGTCCCACCTGAAGAGGGCAGGGGGCAGGACCTCTATGACCAGCTTGCCGCGGAATTCGAGCGGCACGTGCAGTTGGATCCTATCCTCGCCCTGTTTGAAAATTGCCCGGGAGTGGGGTTTTTAGGAGCGGACGTCCCATGAGATCGATGAGCATGTTGCCGGGGAGGTGCACATGGCGATAAGGGTATCCTTTACCACGGATTCGGAGATGATGGATCTCGTCGACAAGTTTGCAAAGGAGCACGGGTTGGACCGGAACCGGGCAATCCTTGAGCTCATCGACAGCGGCTTTTCCCATGTCACGGCCGGGCACCCGGTCAGCCTGAACCAGAAACGGTCATTCGAGGAGTACCAGGAGATCCTGGGCGGCCTTGACGAGATGAAGAAGTCCCTGAAGAACCTTGCCGAAGAGGTCCAGCTCATCCACCACATCGTCGATGTCGAGTGGAGCAGGGAGATGCGCCCGGTCCCCTTTCAGAGTAAACGATGGTGGGAGTTCTGGAAGACTCCCTGATGACAACCGGCTATCCGATGATATTCATCATACTCCGGTATCCTTCCCCCTTCCGGTCAGCACAGGCAACGGCCTCCACCTCCTTCAGGTTCACCTCTTCCGTCGCCCGGTGCCGCAGGCAGTAAGCGAGCGCCGGCGAGGTCACGGAGCGTCCCCTGACCATGAAGGAGCGGGAGAATACACAGAACCTGCAGTGCTCGATTGTCTCTTCCTTGTCGGGACGGCAACGGACTTTGCCGGACCTGACCTCGAGAATCCGGTACTCTTCTTCAGGCATGCGGTGGATCCCTGCATGAGAGTTTTAGTGCTGGAGATAAAGACCCACTGCTCCGGGCAGCACTTATTACGCACTCTCGTTTCCGATCAGGGTGACCGGCTTTCCCTCGAGAGCGGAGATCTCCTGCTCCATCCCGGCCATGAGTTCGGGGATCTCCGCTTCCAGGACCTGTTTCCGCTCCCCGATTGCGGTCATTCTCTCCCGGAGCGAAGCCAGCCGGGCCTCTCTCTCCTCCTTGTCTCGTTCTGTCCTCCGTGCCTGTTCGATGACCGGGTTCGCGGCATAGGCCCGCTCGGCTGCTCTCAGCCGTGACTCGGCATCCTTCCGCAGTGCGTAGAGAGCCCTGATCCGTGCCGTGATATCAGTGTTTTCTGAAAAGAGTTCCCGCTCCTTCTTGTTCTTGAGGACGATTTCCCCACTCCCGATCATGCTCCGGACCAGCGGCAGGACGAGGGTAAGCCCGGGCACCAGCTGATCTTCGGCCGGGAGACGTGATCCGGCGAGCGCGTCCACGACCGGTTCAATCTCCTGCGCTGCAGAAGCACCCTCCCCCCGCTGGAGGACCTTCTCTCCTTTCCGGAGGAGATGGGCTAGTACCGAGAGGTCGGTCCTGAGCGCACGGTCAGATACGGAAACCTCTTCGCGGAGACCGGATATGGAAGTCTTGAGCACGGCAATCTCTACGGACGTGGCGGCATTCTCTGCCTGCGCCAGTGCTTTCGAGAGGGCATCGATCTCCTGCTCTTCCCGGGCGATCTCCTCCCGGATCCGGGCGAGGTCCGCTCCCGTCTTCTCATGGTTCGCGACTGCCTCTGAGACCGATGCGGCGGTCTTTCGAAGCCCCGTGATCTGGTCCCGCTTCTTGCGTGCCCCAGAAATGTGCGGGGTCATGGCGTTCACCTCACGGCCGATCCGATCCACGCTCACCCGGATCTCCTTCATCTCTTCGGGAAAGACTTCCCGGATGTACCGCCCGGGCCCAGCGAGCGCTTTGACGCACCCCTTGAGGCATTCGCTTGCTGCCGTGTAGAACTCCTCAGGTTCATAGGGGAGATCTTTCCCGAGCGAGGAGAGCATAGACTTCTCGAAGAGGGGGAGGGTGTTCCTGGCGATCTTCTCGAGTTTCGGGTGGTAGGCCTCATCCCGCTCCTTTGATCGGAGATCCTGCACCAGCTCACGGAGTTCGCCCCGTGCAGCGGTGACCGCCTTCCGGTGGCCCTCTGTCCGGGTGGCGAGATCGGCGGTTATCTCAGCATCAAGGGTATCGAGCAGCGCGGGGACCTCCCCGATCTGTATGGTGATCGGCTTCTCCTCTTTCTCCTTCGAAAACCGGTCTTTCAGGAATTTGAACATCAAAAAACCCCTACAGGCTGCGGTCTTCCTGCCCGGACTCATCGGCACAATCGTTCTGCCAGATCTTCCGCAGCCGGGCAACCCCGTCGATCTCCCGGATCACCCTGACTACAAACGGCGGAACGAGCTGTTCCCAGTCCTCGTCCATCAGCATTCTCCGACGGATCTCGGTACCGGAATGGAGTTTTCGGGCATACATCGCCGGCGACTCAACCCGGACTCCCGCCTCGGAAAAGAGCTGCATCACCAGCGGGTTGCTGGAGTAGACGAGGTCAAAGGGCGGGGCCATGGAACGGACATGGGAGACCCAGAGGGCATTGCGCTTGATATCCTCAATCGGGATCACGTAGAGGGGGATCCCGATCTCCTTCAGGGACCCGGTGATCATCAGGATCCGCTCCCCTGCCGTGAACGGGTTTCCAGGCTCATGAGAGAGCTGCGCACTCCCGACCCCGATGATGATCTCTTCCGCCGTCCCTGCTATCCGTTCCAGCATGTACTGGTGCCCGTTGTGGTAGGGCTGGAACCTCCCGATGTAGAATGCCCGTGTCATCTGACCGCCACCATGTTCGCAATCCGGGCCGCAAACGCCCCTGCCGTGAAGCCGGCATCGATGTTTACCACCGCAAGAACCGAGCAGGACTGGAGCATGCTGGCAAGCGCCGCCCGCCCCTGCCCCATGTACCCGTACCCGGTGCTGACCGGGACCCCGATCACCGGCCGGTCAACCAGCCCGGCGACCACCGCAGGGAGCGTCCCCTCTCTCCCGGCGGCAACGATGAAGACATGGGCATCGAGACATTTTCTGATAGCCGGGAAGAGCCGGTGAATCCCGGCAGCACCGACATCATAGGCCGTGCAGACCCGGCACCCCATCTCTCCGGCAATAACCCGGGCCTCCTCGGCCACCCTGATGTCGGACGTTCCGGCGGTAATGATCGCCACCACGCCGCCGGTTGGTTCAGCCGGTGCACCGGTAGAGAGGACCGCCATCCTGGCCAGCTCATGACAGGTCACCTCCACCCCGGCTGCAGCCGCCCGGTCCGCGAGGACGACATACTGGGCCCGGGAGAGCCGGGACACGAGACAGCGGCCTGACGTGCGGACATGGGCCAGGGCGATATCGGCGAGCTGCCCGGTCTCCTTGCCCTCGGCAAGCACCACTTCGGGAATCCCACACCGCAGGCTCCTCCCAACGTCCAGGTTGGCGATATCTCCGACCGCCTCGATACGCAGGCCGTCGATCTCCCGTTCCGCTTCTTCAGCAGTGATCATCCTGCTCCGGAGCCGTTCCAGCACCTCATGGAGCCTTCTGTTGGCCGGCATGCCTCACTCATAACGGTATGGGTTCGCCTATAATAATACGTTCAAGGTCCGGTGCCGGTCAGCAGGCCGCGTAATTATGAGGAGAGATCCCCTTCCCAGGCAGAACGGGATGCGGCCGCGAAAATCAGGGATGTGCCCCGCCCCGTTAAGTTATTGGCCGTACAGGGAGACATGTTCATACTGATGAGTTATCTCGTGTATGTCGCCCTTTTCGGGGCAGCAGTGGTTTTTTTCCTCTGGCTGCGGGATGCCCGGGTATTCTTCCGGACCGCGCTTCCGGGATACCGGAAGGCAGCATACCGTGGCGTGCTGTACGGTGCGCTTGCCCTGCTTGGTGTCGCTGTTACCTTCGGATCTACCCTTGAACTGTTCGGACTCGGCCTGATCCTTGCTGCTCTCTACCTCCAGGGACGGGAGACCCGGGAACGGGTCTGGACGGAGGAGGGAACACTCGACCGGCTGCTCGGGAAAGCTCCCCTGAATACACCGGGAAGGAAGGGGGCCTGACCGTGCTCCAGAAACCGCGGGGGACCCGGGACTTCCTCCCCGATGAGATGGACCAGCGGCGCGAAGTGGAAGGGATCATGCGCCGGATCGCCCGGACCTGGGGGTACCGGGAGGTCTGCACCCCGGAATTCGAGGAGCTCGAACTCTTCACCATCCGGTCCGGCGAGGGGATCATCCAGGAGATGTACGTGTTCGAGGACAAGGGTGGCCGGAAGCTTGCGCTCCGGCCGGAGCTCACCGCGCCGGTCCTCAGGATGTATGTCAACGAGGGAAAGACCCTGCCAAAACCGCTCCGCTGGTTCTACTTTGCCGACTGTTTCCGGTACGAGCGGCCCCAGAAGGGGCGGTACCGTCAGTTCTGGCAGTTCGGCATCGAGCTGATCGGGGCCGATTCAGCGCTCGCCGAGGCCGAGGTCATCCTGCTCGCCCACGACATCCTTGCCGCAAGCGGCATCTCCTTCTCTATCCATATCGGGCACCTCTCCCTCATGCGGAGTCTCCTTGCCGGGCTCGATACGGATGACCAGAAAAAGATCCGGATGTACCTCGACAAAAAGGATACCGGCGGCCTTGCCGCGTATCTCTCTTCCCAGGGCAGGGACGAGCTCTGCACCCGGCTCACCGCGCTGGCAGGAAGCCGGGACCTGGACGAGGTGTTCGCCATTACCGGGAACCTTCCGGACCGGGACCGGATCGAGGAACTGTTCTCGATTCTCGACAGCCTGGGACTGGAGTATACCCTGAACCCCGGCATCGCCCGCGGGCTCGATTACTACACCGGCATGGTCTTTGAGATCTTTGCCGAGAACCTGGGTGCCGAGAACCAGGTGCTCGGAGGCGGGACCTACCGGCTCGCCCACCTCTTCGGCGGCGAGGAAACCCCCTCCTGCGGGTTTGCCATCGGGTTTGACCGGGTGATGGTTGCCCGGGGCGAGAGGGTGCCCGCTCCCGGAATCGTAGCCGGAGTCGCCCTCACCCCTGAAGGACGTACCTGGGCGCTCACCGTTGCGGGAGCCTTCAGGAGCGCCGGGATCAGGGCCGAACTCAGTCTCTCGGGGAAATCGATCGGAAACCAGCTCTCCCAGATCGCCCGGTCGGCCGACTTCGCCCTGATCATCGGAAAGCGGGAGAGCGAGCTGCAGCAGGTCACGGTCAAAAACCTCCGGACCGGGGGGCAGGCGGTGCTGTCACTTGCTGATGCGATCAGAGAGGTGAGCGGAAGTGAACCTCGCTGAGGAGCTTGCCAAGCAGCAGCGGAGCATCAGCGTCGCGGAGTTCTTCGAGAGAAATAAGCACCTGCTCGGTTTCGATTCCCCGACCCGGGGGATCATCACTACCATCAAGGAAGCGGTGGACAATTCCCTTGATGCCTGCGAGGAGGCCATGGTCCTCCCCGACATCTACATCGCCATCCGGAAGCAGCCCGGTGACGTCTTCCGTATCATTGTCGAGGATAACGGACCGGGGATCGTCCCCCGGCAGGTCCCCTACGTCTTCGGGAAGCTCCTGTACGGCTCACGGTTCCACCAGATAAAACAGAGCCGGGGGCAGCAGGGGATCGGGATTTCCGCCGCGGTCCTGTATGCCCAGCTCACTACCGGACTTGCCACAGTGGTGATCTGCCGGACCGGGCCGGATCATCCTGCCGTCCGGTTCGAGGTGCAGATCGATATCGAGACCAACGAGCCCGATATCGTATCGCAGCAGGAGATCGACTGGGACCGGACCCATGGCACGCGTATCCAGATCGAGTTCCGGAGCTCCCTTGCTGCAAAGAAGCGCCTCATCGAGTACCTCAAGTACACTTCGGTGGTCAACCCCCATGCCCGGTTGCGGCTCGAGCTCGATGATGAGACCATCCTCTTCGACCGGGTGAGCGATGATGTGATCGCCTGTGCCCAGGCCATCAAACCCCACCCGCACGGGATCGAGATCGGACAGCTCCGGAGGATGGTCTCCCCCGGCAGCGGGACGCTCGAGGACTTCCTCTCCGCGAACTTCTCCCGGATAGGGAGCAAGACCGCCAGCGAGATCTGCACCAGAGCCGGGCTCTCCTGTAACCGGGATGCAGGATCGCTCTCGCCAGAGGAACAGAAACGGCTCATCGATGCCATGCAGGAGGTAAAAGTCCCTGCACCTCAGGTCACCCAGTGCCTCTCCCCGATCGGGGAAGACCTGATCACGCGGAGCCTCGAGAAGGAGTTCCAGATGGACTTTGTCCGGGCACGGACCCGGCCGGGATCGGTCTTCTCCGGCCACCCGTTCATCATCGAGGCGGCAATCGGGTACGGGGGGAAGCTCGCTTCCGAGGGAAATGCCCAGATCATGCGGTTCGCCAACCGCGTGCCCCTCATGTACCAGCAGGGAGCCTGCGCCATCACCCAGGCTATTGCCGGGATGAATTGGAAGAACTACTCCATCCCGCAGGCGGGCCTGCCCACCGGACCTCTCCTCATCCTGGTGCATGTCGCCTCGACCAGTGTCCCCTTCACGAGCGAGAGTAAGGATGCCATCGCCGCGATCCCGGAGATCGAGCGGGAGATCGTGCTTGCCCTGCAGGACCTGGGCAGGGACCTGAAACACTTCCTCTCCCGCCGGGATCGGAACCGGCTCCAGGAAGACCGGGCCCGGGCGGTCTGCGCCATCCTCCCCGACCTGGCGACCAAAGTAGCCGAGATCGTCGAAATGCCGTCCCCCGATATCTCCCCCATCGAAGGAAAAATCATGAAGAAACTGGTCGCCCGGAAGAGAACCGATGACGGTGCGGTGGTCATCGAGCTCTCCAACTACACCGCTCACCCGGCTACCCTCTCCCTGTACAGCATATCCGGTGATCCGGCAGATGATGCCCAGCCTCCCCCGGACTTCGTAACCCGGCTCGATGAGGAGTACACCAAGGTATGGCAGATCACGGTGGCACCGGGTGAATCCTGGCAGACCAGGTTCACCGGGTCAGGGGGAGGAACCCTTGAAATCCGCGGTGTCGATCCCCGACAGATTGTGGTGGTGGATCAGGATGTCTAAATCCGATCTCGATGCAGTGGCGACCGATCGGCTGGTCGGGATTGCCAGGAAATGGTACAGCCAGATGGCAGGGGGAGTGGTCCCCTCGATTTCGCTTCCGACCCGGACAAAGCAGAACATCGAATACGATGATGCGACCGAGGTCTGGAAGTACGGGAACCGCGAGAGCACGCGGTCGGCCGGGACCGCCAAGAGCGCACTCCATCTCCTGAAGATGGCCTGGGTCATCTGGTTTCTGAAGAAACAGATCGGGGAGAACCGGTCCTCGACCCTGAGAGAGCTCTACTACATCTCCGAGGGATGGAAGAAGGCGAAGTTCCAGGCCCAGGATGAGAGCAACTTCCTCATCGAGGATCTGGAGATCCTGACCGATATGCAGCGCGAGGCTTTCCACCTCCGGCCCGAAGAGGACGGGGCGACTGTCTTTGGCCCCTTGAAACTCCGCGAGCTGACCCGGAGGGGCGCCCGCGACATCCACTGCCAGGACGATGTGGGGGAGGCCGGCTACCAGATACCAACCAACGTGGAGAATATCGAGCTCCTCGACCATGATGCACAGTTCGTGATCGCTATTGAGACCGGCGGTATGTACGCACGGCTGATCGAAAACGGCTTTGACAGCGACCACCGGGCCATCCTCGTCCACCTCAAGGGCCAGCCCGCACGCTCCACCCGCCGTATCCTCAACCGCATCAATGACCAGTTCGGCATCCCGGTGGTGGTCTTCACCGATGGCGACCCCTGGTCCTACCGTATCTACGCCAGCGTTGCCTACGGTGCCATCAAGAGCGCTCACATCTCCGAGCTCCTGGCCACCCCGAAAGCCCAGTTTATCGGCGTCCAGCCGAGCGATATCCGCGATTACAACCTTCCCTCCGACCACCTGAACGAGAAGGACGTCGCCGCACTGAAGAGCGAGCTCTCCGATCCCCGGTTCGCTTCCGACTACTGGAAGGACCAGATCGAACTCCAGCTCAAGCTCAACCTCAAGTCTGAA
>Ga0209269_1001564_pt1 | contig 11787 bp, 7 predicted proteins | sample MTBAKMMethaMetaG_FD_187455 | JGI IMG/M metagenome (GOLD analysis project Ga0209269, IMG submission 187455) | Enrichment culture microbial communities from Arthur Kill intertidal strait, New Jersey, USA, that are MTBE-degrading - MTBE-AKM (Arthur... | ecosystem: Environmental > Aquatic > Marine >... | reverse complement strand
GCTGGAAGGAAAGTCCCCGCTCGACCCGTTCCCTGATCCGCTCCAGCAGGGCGAATGCAGAGTGCCCCTCATTCAGGTGCACGGCCGAGAAGTTGATCCCGAGGCTGTTCAGCACTTTCCGGCCGCCGATGCCGAGCACAATCTCCTGGACGAGGCGCTGCTCAACATCGCTCGTGTACAGGCGGGAGGATATCGATCGGGACCGGGGATCGTTCTGCTCAATGTCGGTATCCAGCAGGTACAATGGCACCTGGCCCACCGCCACCTTCCACACCGCGACGTGGATGGGGGGATCGATGAAGGGAACCGTGATCATAAGCTGCTTCCCGTCCGGTGCCAGGACCCGGGAGACAGGTGCGGCATCCCGGTTGAGTCTCTCGAGGATCTCTTCCTGCCTCCCGTCAGGGAGGATGCGCTGATTCAGGTATCCCCCGGAATACATGAAGCCGACCCCGACGAGGGGGATTCCAAGGTCGCTGCACTCCTTGAGGTGGTCCCCGGCGAGAAAACCCAGGCCCCCCGCATAGAGCGGGAGAGAATGGTGCAGACCGTATTCGGGTGAGAAGTAGGCGATAGTGAGCCTCTGGGAAGCGGGATGGCGTTCACTGAACCATCCGTTCCGCCGTTCCATGTACTGCCGGAAGCGGAACATGGAGATGTCGTACCTGCGCAGGTAATCGTGGTTCCCGGCGACCCGTTCAAAAAACTCGTACGGGATCTCCTGGAGCATCCTGACCGGGTTGTGGATGCTCTCCTTCCAGGCCTGCTGGTTGATCTGCTTGAACAGGATACGGGCCTCCGGGTGCCAGCTCCACCAGAGGTTGTAGGCCATCTCCCCGAGTCCCCGGATGCGTTCCGGAATCCTCATGACCCAGGGTTGAACGATCTGATCCTCCTGCACGCTCATTCAGAGTACCTCTCGCCTTCCGGAACCGTATTCCTTTCTCTTCGGCTTGTATCCGGAACCTGGCACGTCCTTCCGGTGCGGGTTGTCTCGCTGCCAAGCCACGTCCAGTCGTCTTTCGCGGGGTATCCGCGGGGGAGCCGCCACGTCCAGTTCCCTGCCGTGGTGGCCGGCCGGTTCATCCTCGCAGATGACGGGAGGCCGAGGAGGTCCTGGACCGGAATGATCACCACCCGGGCCGGGGATTCCAGGGCCAGGCGGATCATCGCCCGGGGGAGATCCCCGGGGGAAGGCAGGGATCCGAGCGCGGAGGCGATCCGTTCCCTCTCATCCGGGCCGGCATCTTCTGAAAACCACCCGTACAGGGTGTTGTTGTCATGGGTCCCGGTATAGAGAACCACCTGTTCCCCGATGGTGCCGGGCGCATGGGGGTTATCCCAGACACCATCAAATCCGAACTGGAGGACACGGGTCCCCGGGATGTGGAACTCCTCCATGAGACTCCTGACATCAGGCGTGATGATCCCGAGATCCTCGGCAATGAGGGGGAGCTCCAGGCAGGACAGCTTCGAGAGCAGGGCTCTGCCCGGGACCGGGACAAAGTGTCCTTCCCGCGAATTTTCCGATTCCGCCGGGATTTCCCAGTATGCTGAAAATCCACGGAAATGATCGATCCGGAGAAGATCGCACCACCTGAGGGTGTGCCGTATCCGCTCTGTCCACCAGGAAAAACCGCACCGCTCCATCTCCTCCCAGTTGTACACCGGGTTTCCCCACCGCTGACCATCACGACTGAAATAATCGGGAGGGACCCCGGCCACCACCAGAGGTGTTCCGTCACCGGCCAGTTTGAACAGGTCGCGGTGGGCCCACACATCCACACTCTCGTGGGCAAGGAACATGGGGAGGTCCCCGATGAGCCTGATCCCGCAGTTCCTGCAATAGTCCCTCAACGCGGTCCACTGGGTGAATATGAGGAACTGCAGATACCGGGCCTCCTGGATCGCAGGGTTCATGGTCCGCAGAAGACCGGTGAGCGCCTCCGGGTTCCGGTCCCGCAGTTCAGGAGGCCACGCCGTCCAGCACCCCCCATGGTGCTGTTCCAGTGCGGTAAAGAGAGCATAATCCCCGAGCCAGTGTTCATGTTCTGCGCAGAACTCATCAAACTCCGGGTCATTGTTCCCGTATGAGCCTGATGCTGCGATGCTCCGGAGGAACGACATCTTCCGGGGAACAACAGTCTGATAATCGATAGATGTACCCTGATCCTCTTTGAGAAGGGAGAGATCCCGGCTGCTGATGACGCCGTCCCGTACCAGGAATTCAGGGCTGATGAAGAGGGGATTGAGGGCGAACGCCGAGACTGCATGGTACGGGGAATGACCGTACGCAGCCGAGGTGGGGTTCAGGGGAAGGATCTGCCAGTAGTGCTGGTCTGCCGCTGCAAGCCGGTCTGCAAACTCACCGGCTGCAGGACCCGCATCACCGATTCCGAACCGCGAGGGAAGTGAGGGTATGGGGAGGAGGAGCCCCGATCCCCGGTCCGGCAGCCTCATCACCCGCTCCGTACCCGAAGCATCCTTCCGAGGGCCAGGAACTGTTCCTGCCAGGCGAGGGCACCAGGGTCATCCTGTGCGGCCTTTTCGCGAACCGGTCCTGCCGCCCCGTCCCTCACGAGGAGGAAGAGATTCTGAAGACTCCACAGGCGAACCGGAACCGGGAGGCCCTGCAGGATCCCGAGGGCCTGAACCACCCGGTCCAGCCGCTCCTGGTCATCAGGATGGGCAACCCAGTCCTCGGTCAGCCTCCTGAGGAACCTTCCGGCAGGTTCGCGGACCTCTCCAGAATCCGGCATCACCCCCCAGCGGGAACACTCGTCGGCCAGATCGGCAAGGTCTCCGGTCGTGGATCCCGGGTCAGCGAGGAGGAGACGCATGCGCCGGGTGAGAACAGAGCGGGCGAGCCGGAAGACCCACGGATCGAGCCCGCCCCGTTCCTGGCCTTCCCGGACAAGGCCGGTATAGCGATCGAAGATGATACCTTCCGCCTCGTCAAGGGCATCCTGCATCCGGTTGAGCTGTCTGCGGAGCACCAGTCTCCTGCCTGCCGGCATGAGATCGGGCAGCGTGAGCGGCGGCGGGAAACAGACCTGCATGAGTTCTTCTCCTGCTGCAGGATATCCCCGCTTCCTGAATATCCTGAAGATATCTGCGCAGACCTCCGGACTGAGTATGCCGGCTTCGCTGGTGACACCGAGCAGCATCGATTCCATCCCTGTCCCTATCATGCAGTACCGGACCCGTCTGCCAGCGAGCGAGAGATCATGGATGGGGACAACCTCCCCGATTTCGATGAAATCACCGGTGCCGGGTTGGGCAAAGGAAAGAGATGCCCTGTCTTTTCTGATATCCCCCAGTGCACGGCAGGCGGCCTGATGATGCGGGGAAAGGATATGCGGGAGAACATGCGCCATATACACCGTGTTGCCATCAGGCAGGTGGGGGCGGTTACCGGGTATCCGGGAGAGAGCACTCCGGAACAGGGGCTCATGATCGATTCCGGAAATCTCCCGGGCGAGCTGTATTGCCCGTGCAGCGTGCCGCAGTGCCTGTACCGCCTCCCGGTCCCCGATATCGTCAAAGAAGAGGGCACAACTGGTCTGCATCGCAAGACACTGACGGGAGAGCTCCAGGAGCATGCGTGCTTTCTCCGGTGCATTTTCAGGAATAAGCTTACCGGCATGAGCCTCCATGAACTGCCGGTATGAACCGGGGGAGGGATCGCGGATCAGGCTGATGCAGTCGTCCCGTGCAGACCAGGGATCGGTGAAGAGAGCCCCGGCTTCGCGGGCATAGAGCTCCCTGAGTGTCTGTGCGAGGTCGGCAAGGGCGGACCGCAGCGGCCCCCTCCAGGCATGCGACCACCCGGCATGCCTCCCGGATGTGCAGTCACATCCCTCGTCCCAGCGGGAGAGGCCGTGCGGGCAGCTCCAGGAGGTCCGTTCAATAATGTCAACCTCGGAAAAAGAAGGCTGCTGTTCCAGGTACTCTCCGTAGATGGTCAAAGGCGAAGGGTCTCTATCAAGCCGGCGGATGCACCACGCGAGTGCCATCTCCCCGAACTTCCGGTGGTGCCCGAAGGTCTCCCCATCGGTAACGACATGAACCAGGCCACCGCCAGAGGCTGCAGCGAGGAGGCGGTCGGCAAACGTGTCTCCGTTCTCGAGAAGATTGCCGAACGCAACCTCATGGCAGAGTGCGGCGTCGTGAATGAAGATGGCAATGTCTCTCCCTGAGGGGAGGCGGCAGGTGCAGGCAGTGCCCGGATCGGTTGATCCTTCCCCCGCATCCACCCGGTCCTCTCCGGGAGCGGGCCGGAGTCGCCGGACCTGGTGGGGAGCGAGGATGGTAAACCGGATATCGTGCTCGGCAAGGACCTCCAGCGTTTCCCTGTCAACCGCCATCTCGGGGAGCCACATTCCTTCGGGATACCGCCCGAACCGATCCTCGAAATCCCGGATTCCCCAGCGTATTTCCGTGACTTTATCCCGCTGCGGGAGCAGGGGCAGGATGATATGGTGGAAGGGATGCGCAAGAGCGCTCCCATGTCCCGAGAACCGTTCCTTTGCCCTGCTGTCAGCATGCAGAACGGCTTCATACACCGCGGGGGATTCCCGCTCGAGCCAGGCGAGGAGGGTGGGGCCAACGTCATAACTGATGCGGGAACAGGTGGAAAGGGCAGTCTCGATCATGCCCTGCCCGTCAAGGATGCGGGCTGCGGTATTCGGGCGGTAACATTCTTCGCAGATACGCTCGTTCCAGTCATGCCAGGGTGCTGCGGACGGCTCGCGCTCAACGATCCCGGTCCAGGGATTCTCACGCGACGGCTGGTAAAAGTGCCCATGGATACAGATCTTACCGCTCATCCCGGACACCCCCCCTATGTTTCAGGAGCAGGAATGCCAGGGGCGGGAGGGTGAATGCAGCCGAATACGGCCTTCCATGGAACTCCTGATCATCTGCATCAACCCACCCGAGATTTCCCATGCCTGAGCCTCCGTAGCAGGCCGCATCGCTGTTGAGTATCTCCCGCCACGACCCGCCGAACGGAAGGCCGATACGGTAGTTGTACCGCGGTGACGGCGTAAGATTACACACGGCAAGAAGCGTATCCTGGAACCCCGGACAGCTGCGCAGGAAGCTGATGACGACATTGTGTGCGTCGCCGTAGTCAATCCACTCGAACCCCCGTGCATCGAAATCCGTGCCATGCAGGGCACACTCCTCCCGGTATACCCGGTTCAGATCCCGCACCCACTGGCGGACTCCCTGATAGAGAGGACGGCTCAGCTGGTGCCAGGCAAGCCCGGACTGGTGGTCCCACTCCTGCTGCTGCCCGAATTCATCCCCCATGAAGAGGAGTTTCTTTCCGGGGTTGGCATACATGTAGCCGAACAGCAGCCTGAGGTTTGCCAGTTTCTGCCACTCGTCACCGGGCATCCGCTGGAAGAGGGAGCCTTTCCCATGGACGACCTCGTCATGGGAGAGGCAGAGGATGTAATTTTCGGAATACGCATACCACAGGGCAAACGTCAGTTCCGGGATGTGGTAGGACCGGTGGATCGGATCACGTGAGAAGAACGTCAGCGTATCGTGCATCCACCCCAGGTTCCACTTCAGGCCGAAGCCCACCCCGCCGGTGTATGTCGGGCGGGTCACCATTGGCCATGCCGTCGATTCTTCGGCGATCATGTGGACACCGGGGCAGTGGCCATAGGCGGCTTCATTGAGATTTCTCAGGAACGACAGGGCTTCAAGGTTCTCCCTTCCTCCGTACCGGTTGGGAATCCATTCCCCCTCCTTCCGGGCGTAATCGAGATAGAGCATTGAGGCTACGCCGTCCACCCGGATACCATCGGCATGGTACCGGTCCAGCCAGAACAGGGCGCTGCTGATCAGGAATTCCTGCACCTCATAGCGGCCGTAGTTGAAGATAAGGCTCTTCCATTCCGGATGAAAGCCCCTCGCAGGATCTGCGTGCTCGTAGAGATGGGTTCCGTCGAAGAAGGAAAGACCGTGGGAATCTGAAGGAAAATGGGAGGGGACCCAGTCAAGGATGACCCCGATTCCCTCCCGGTGCAGTTCGTCGATGAGGAACATGAAATCGGCTGGCGTCCCGTACCTGCTGGTGGGAGCAAAGTATCCCACGGTCTGGTAGCCCCATGAACCGTAGAACGGGTGCTCCATGACCGGGAGGAATTCCACGTGGGAAAAGCCCATTTCGTGGAGGTAGCCGGAGAGCATCGGGGCAAGTTCCCGGTAGCTGGGCGCCCTTCCTCCATCTGCCGGAATATGCCGCCAGGAACCGATATGCATCTCGTAGATCAGCATCGGTGCCGTGAGCGACCCTGTCACATTCCTTCCGGCCATCCACTCCTGGTCATGCCACGCATAGGAAAGGTCGGCGATAACCGATGCCGTTTCCGGAGGCATCTGCCAGCTGAACGCAAAGGGATCCCCCTTGTCAACGCTGTATGCGCCGTAGCGGGACTCGATGTGATACTTGTACCGCATGCCCGTTTGTGCACCGGCAACGAAACCCTCCCATATCCCTGAGCTGTCCCACCGTTCCCGGAGGTGATCGGTTCCGGGGTCCCAGCCGTTAACGTCCCCGATAACCGTGACCTGGCGTGCATTGGGTGCCCAGACCGAGAACCAGATGCCGCAATCACCATCGAGTACCACAGGGTGGGCACCCAGCTTCTCGGAGAGACGGTAGTGCCGTCCCTGTCTGAAGAGGAAGAGGTCGTAGTCGGAGAAGCGGGGATCCCGACTCCCGCCCTCCTGGAATTCCGGACCTCTGCCCACGGTATCAATCGTCATTGCTTCCACCAATTCCCCCACGCACCTTTCATTTCCTCTCCCCGGTTTTCAGGAGCCTGTAGTACACGTCCTCCATCATGCCCCCGACCTTTTCCCAGTTGAAGCGGGAGACCACTTTCCGCCTCCCGGCACGGCCCATCGAGCGTATCCTGACCGGATCCTCGATGATATAGCTGATGGCCCATGCGATCGAATCGGCCCTGACCGGTACCTTGATCCCATCGGTGAAATTGTCGATGTTCTCGGAGAGCCCCCCGACATCGGTTGCCACCACGCACCGTTCCGCACTCCACGCTTCGGTGAGCACCAGCCCGAACGGTTCATTCCGGCTGGGAATGACCACGAGGTCGCAGGCATTCAGCAGCCGGAGATACTCCGGGTCCGGGATGTAGCCGGCGAAGTGAACCGGGAGGGGGCGGCACCGCTCTTCGAGCCACTGCCGCATATCACCTTCACCGACAATCACGAACTGGACATCCCAGCGCTTCCGGAGCACCAGCGGGATGGCATCGGCCAGGAGGTCAGGACCCTTCTGGTACACCAGCCTCCCCACGAACAGGACGAGCGGGGCCAGCGGGTGAATACCATACTCCTTCTTGACCGATCCGGGGTCCAGCGGCACCCGGTATGCGTCAGGATAAATGCCGTTGGGGACAACGGTGATCTTCTGCTCGGGAATCCCGTAGAGCCACATGATCTCGGCCTTGGTGTGCTTTGAGACCGTGGTCACCTGTCCGGAGAGGAACCCCCCGGTCCATTCCCTCCCTGAGATTTCATTGAATTCCGGCCAGTCGCCAAAATTCCCACCGTTCCTGCCGTACTCTGTTGAATGGTAGGTGAAGACCGTCTTCCTGTCCTTCAGCTGCTCCAGTGCATCAACGAAGTGCCAGTCATGGACGTGGATGACGTCGAACGGCGGCAGATCATAGTCCCGGAATCGTGCCAGCAGGGAGCGGCTCATATCGCGGCAGTACCCGGTGATGGTCCCCCCGGAAGGCTCATAGAAATGGTAGAAGACCCCCTGAATCATCCGGTCAGGGCCCGGTCCCCGGGTGAAGAAGTGGACCTCATGGTTCCGGGCCATGATTTCCGCAAGATTGGTGACAGCCGGTGCAAGTCCGCCCACCCGGACGGCATGCAGCGATTCCCAGCAGAAGTAGGCTATTTTAAGCGGCGGCATAAATCCCTGACCCGTTCTTCAACAATTTCCCGTGCCTCTGCAGAATCGGTGCACGTCTCCAGTCTTCCCGCAAGCGTGGTGTCCCCCAGCATCCCGGTGATCCATCGGGAAAAATCCCCCCTGTTCTGGTGAAATAAAAACACGGTATCAGGTACGAACTCGAGAAGACGGGCAAACTCGGTGAGACTGTAGGCGGAATAGCCGGTGTAGTGGTGCTCCGTGAAAAAATGGAAGGCATGTTCAGGGGGAAGACACCGGAGAGCATTGGCCGCCAGCCGCGAACGGTGCAGCCTGGTGCCTGCCGATTCGAGATGACCAAGGATCCGCATGTACGCAGAGAAATACTCCCAGGTCTCCTGGCTGGTACAGCTCGAGACAAACCTCCCGCACGATCCCGATCGCAGGGCCATGCGGGTGAAATGATCGGTTGCCTGGAGGTTCCGCCACGACTTCCTGTCGATGATCAGGTGCTGTCCGTCCTCCAGGCACCAGAATGCTGACTGCTGGAGGATGTTCTGGATACCGGTCAGGGAACAGGTGCCGTCAGGGGAGCAGACGCCGAGATCCTCGAGATGGAGATCTCCCCGGGAGGGGCCCTGCAGTGAATCGGAGGGGAGCACAGGTACCACATCGTTGTGTGAGAGTGCGTCCGGCAGCTGGCAGAAGAATTCCCGAAACCCGGTTGGACCCTGCACAGGTCCGGAGAAGGTGCGGGCGTCAATGAATATGTGGATGCAGTCACCCGGTGTCGTGGCCACCCATGAAGCAAACTTTTCACTGGTGAGGGGGTACTGGTCCCAGTTCTGATCGAAAAAGCGGTACGCGAGGTCCTCGGAAAGCCTGCAGTTCCGCAGCATGACGAAAAGACCCCTGCAGGAATAGAGAGCGTTTGGGGGGAAAGCAGATACCAGGTGATCGTAGCCTTCGGAATAGAGGGCCGAAAACCCGAGCTCCCTGATGATGTCGGCCAGGTCAGAATTGAACACGAATTCCGTGTTCTCAAAGACCTCCGGCTTCTTTCCTGACAGCTCCTCCATCAGGGCTGTATGACGGGTGACCTGGGAGGTAAATTCGCTCTTATCAGAGAAGAGACCGGCCACGCTGTGATGGTACGTCTTCCCGAGGATTTCTGAATGACGGTGCTTCATGGCCTGGACCAGGAGCTCACGCGCCCCGGTGTCATCTTCCCGGAGCTGTTCGAGGACCAGGCCGGACAGGCTGAATGAGCACCGGTGCCCTGCATCGAGCCATTCCAGGGCGCAGGTGACTGCCGGAAGGAGTGCTGTCTCCAGGTAGTCACGGAATTGTTCCCGCTGCTCCGGGCTGAAGTAGAGAGACCCCGTGCCTCCGGTGTTTACGGGAGAGAACCCGGTATTGATGTAGTATGGATAATGAATTCCCAGCCCGATGCAGAGGGCCCGGCACCCGTTCTCAACCATGGCTCCGATGTGAATCTTACGAACCGGGAGTATATAATTTCGCCCGTGCCTCTTCCACCTGGAGAAATCCCTCGTTCTCTTCGATTACCGGCAGTGCGCCTGCAGCGTGAAACAGGAAACCGCTGGCTCGCCATCGTCGTTATTGCCCCGCAATGTACATCGGGCTCTTCATGCAGTTCATGCTCTGGAGGATTAAGGATATGGGGGTTGACCGGATATCCGCAATCCCGGGCCTGGTTCCACTGGAAACCTGGTTATCGCCGGGCTGGAATTCCACTCCGATCTGTGCCATGTGCCGGATGAGAAGTGGTGATTCCTTCCTGGATCAGGAATGATCACCGGTCCTGAACGAATCCCTGCAATCGTCCTTGTTCTCGTGGTACGCCACCATTCTCCTCGCTTCTTCGACAGCATGCGGTAGTTCACGAATCCCGGTGAACAGGATACGGACCCCGTCGATATCATCCTTGAGGTAAGCGGCTTCAGGGTAGAGCAGGAGGGTGATCTCCCCGTCCGGTCCGAAATGGTGCTCCTCTACCTCTCCCTGCATATACCGTTTCCGCTGCTCCGTGGTCGGTGCAGCATACTTGTTCTCGTACCTGAAGATGCCCATGATTCGTTCCTCGTGCAGGTCCTGTGAAACCGGTGATCACCACACCGGGACAGCTAAGCCGTCAGTATCTAAAATCCCCCAACCGGTTCTTCCCGGCCCTGTTTCAGGGACCCTCACGACAATGATACGAGTGATGCTCACCATGCCGCCTTTAAGGTAGGGCATGCAGGTCGAAAATGGAATTCCCGTGCGTAATGACTCCCCTCTCTCCGCTTTCGGGCGCCGTTGAAGAGGATACCGCGGTGTATACATATCAGGGTGATGCCGGGAGGAGGTTCATGCAATCCTTTCACTGCTCATTCATGTGAATACAATAGAATCGCCGCTGCAGGCCTTCTCCAGCGGTCATTTTTCGACATTCCTGGAACCTGCAAAAGTAGTATTCAGGAATAAAAAAAAAGGCCGGATCCCGGACCTGGTGGATCCGGACAGTTCTCATGCGTGCACTGCCTGAGGAAGGCGCGATTCTCCTCCGTTATCTTTCCCTCTTTTCGGTATTCAGGGTACGAATATATCATGGTGTACACGGAGACGACCAGAATGATTTTCCTGTTCCAGTCCCGATAATGGAGTACACGGTTCGACATCACCCGGCGGGTGAGACAGAGCAGCGGGACGCTGCAGAAAGAATCGGGAGAGAACAATCATGAGAACATGTGTACTGCTACTTGCTCTCTGCCTCATTGCACTCCCTGCCATCCCGGCAGTGTCAGCGGCCGGTGATGAGACCTCCCAGCTCGTGACCTTGTGGGGAGCCCCGGGCGACGGGGAAGGGGAATTTAACGGCCCGTATGGGATCGCGGCTGATGACTCCGGAAACGTCTACGTAGTCGATGAGAGCAACTTCCGGATCCAGAAGTTCGATGCCTCAGGCACGTATCGTGCGATGTGGGGGGTCGAGGGATACTCCGCGGGCGGGGAGTTTAACCATCCCACGGGTATCGCGATCGATCCTGCCGGCACGGTATACGTGGTGGACAACTACAATCACCGGGTCCAGGTCTTCGATGATACCGGAGAGTTCCTGTACCTCTGGGGGTCCTATGGCACCGGGCCCGGGGAGTTCAACCTGCCTACCGATATCGCGATAGATCCCTCCGGAAACGTGTACGTGACCGATTATGCCAACTACCGCATCCAGAAATTTGACAGCTCGGGGGCGTTCATCATGGCCTGGGGGTCAGAGGGGAGTGGTGCCGGGGAGTTTCTCTATGCCGAGGGTATTGCGGCAGGTCCCGACGGGAGCATCTATGTCGCAGATACCCAGAACAACCGGACCCAGAAATTCGACCCTTCAGGAACGTTTGTCCGTGCCTGGGGGTCTGCGGGTGACGGGGAGGGAGAGTTCCATTATCCCGTTGGTATTGCCGTTGATGCAGCGGGCGATGTCTACGTTGCCGACTGGGGGAACAACCGCGTCCAGAAGTTTGACAGCACGGGCACCTTCCTCTCGACATGGGGGTCCTTTGGCGGTGGGCCCGGGGAGTTCAACGGGCCGACAGGTATCGCAACTGGTCCCGATGGCAGCGTGTATGTGACAGAATGGGCAAACAACCGGGTCCAGAAATTTACGCCGTCCCTCACACCCGTCCCGACAACGGAGGTGCCCACCACACCGGTTACAACACCCCTCGGGGGTGTTGGCCTTGTGGGGGTCGTCCTTGCCATGACATTGTATGCACGCTCCAGGAAGGAGTAGATCTCCACCCTCTTTTTACCTCTTTTGAGTACCTGGTGCCCGACAGGAGCGTCATGGCTCTCCGGCTCCC
>Ga0209269_1001563_pt1 | contig 11788 bp, 10 predicted proteins | sample MTBAKMMethaMetaG_FD_187455 | JGI IMG/M metagenome (GOLD analysis project Ga0209269, IMG submission 187455) | Enrichment culture microbial communities from Arthur Kill intertidal strait, New Jersey, USA, that are MTBE-degrading - MTBE-AKM (Arthur... | ecosystem: Environmental > Aquatic > Marine >... | reverse complement strand
CGGAGCGATCAGGTTGATCAGCCGATTGGATAAGGCACCGTGTTCGACTTCCAGGTCGTATCGTTTATCGGGGAAGATGGGTGTCAGGCTTTCAAACGAAGGGCGGCGGCGAGATTCTTCTGGGGTTTGGCCGTTAATCGTCTCGACTTTGACTAAACCGTAGTGACGTTCGGTATCGCGGGGAGGGCGAACGTGCCCAATCACCAGGTCTCCATTGCGTAAGCTATGCCGGCGCAATTGTGCCTGGGAAACATAAACGTCTTCGCTGCTTACCTGGTAATTCGCGCGCAAGAAGCCAATACCTTCATTCATGATCTCTAAAATGCCACCGCGTACTTCAAGGCCTTCTCGTGCCGCTTCAGCCTGACGAATCTTGACTAACAACATCTCTTTCTTTAATCGTCGCGCATTCGGCACGTCCATATTCGACGCGATATCGCGCAGCTCCTCTAAGGGCGCTTTTTCCAGTTCTAAAATTTCCATGTTTTTAGGATCTCGTGATATTTTAAATTTTTTTATGGGGGTTGAAATTCACCTGGCCTTTTCCTGTCAGGCGCAGGGCTAATTGTATGTTGAATTACTCAATCGCATCTCGGAATTCTTGACATCCGCAGTTCAATAATAATGCAGATGATCTGGTCAATTTGTATTGATTTTAACAACAAGCTTAGTTTCAGAATTATAGCATGCAAAACAATTTCTCGCAAGCGACCTTAAGCGAATTGTTAACTCACGCACAAGTAACCTGTTGAATGATAAACTCTGCGGATTATCAAACAATGAGGATTCAGTAGAATATATTCTTCCTATTTCCCTTTTTCTCGGTTAGAATACTGAAAAGTGATCGCTGTCTCTGGGGGATTGGGCAGTGAAGTTTCACGAACCATACCAGCTCAAAGGAAGAAAAAATGGATTATTTATGGTCTCCGTGGCGGATGGAATATATCAAGAGCGAAAAAACTTCCAATCAGTGCGTGTTTTGTGAGATGCTGAAGCAAAACCGGGATGAAGAGATGTTGATCCTGGCCCGCGGAGAACGAGCTTTCATTGTGCTTAACCGGTTTCCCTATAATAACGGTCATTTGATGGTGGTTCCCTATGTGCATAAAGATTCATTGAATGCGTTGGATGCGGAGACCCGCTTTGAGATGATGGAATTGCTCAACCGGGTGGAGAAAATGCTGCGAAAAGAATACCATCCGGATGGAATTAACATGGGCGTCAATATTGGCGCTGCGGCTGGCGCAGGGGTGGCGGATCACATTCATTTTCATGTGGTGCCGCGCTGGAGCGGGGATGTTAACTTCATGGGGTCGGTGGCATTAACCCGGGTGTTGCCAGAAGACCTGTCTCAAACTTACCAACGCATGTTAAGCGTCTGGAAGGTGATGGATTCTACTGGCCAGTAAAGCTCTGGTAAAGTGGCCAGGTTAAGACTGACTGTATGTCCGGTGACTTGATCACCGGATTGTTATTTAATTAAGGCAAAGATTATTCCTTTTCACTTTTTGAAAAGATATTTTATTATGAGGTATGTCCATTGAATGAGTTTTGTTTTCAGAATTTCCAGGCTGAGTTTCTACCCGCGCTAACAGAGTTACAACGGATATGCACGCACGCAAAAGACGATTCGAGTCTGATGGATGCGAGCTTTTTCCTCTCTCCTGGTTTTAATAATGGTAAAAATATTGAGCTCGCGTTCGATCAGTCGGGTAATCTGCAAGGATACGCGACAATTCTCCCGCTGTATCAATCTGGCAAGCTGGAAGGGGCGCAAATTTTTCGCCTGGAAATGCAAGTTATGCCGGAAATTGAGCCTAAAGACAACTTGTTGGATCATTTATTAGTCCGGGTTCGCGCTCGCGCCGAACAGATCAAGGCGGAAATGGGAATTGATAAAGCGGTTCTTTCATGTTCGCATTTCTCATCCAACCCCGCGGCGATTTCATTCTTAGAATCCCGGGGATTCAAACGCTACGAAAGCTTTTTTGAGATGCACCGCGACTTATCGGTTTGGATTGTGGATCACCAACCCCCGCAAGATATTGAGGTGCGTGCCTGGCGCATGCAAACTGAAGAAGAACGCTGTCAATACGTGCAGGCATATCGAAAAGTCTTTTGCGAGCGGAGTTTAAACGAAGATGACCTGGCAAGTTTTTGCCGGTCTGAAATGTGGATGGCTGGCACCACGTTTTCCGCTTTTAAGGGAGAAGCGCTGGTTGGCAGTGTGATGGCTTTTTATGATCCTAATTTAAGAAGAAACACAGACCGGGCTGGTTCAATTGAACATATGTTTGTTTTAGAGGAGGAACGCAATCGCGGCATTGGCAGCGCGCTTTTAGGACAAGCCTTGATCTATTTGAAGCAACGCGGGTTGCGGTTCGCCAAGGTTGAAATGGCCGCGGTTGACCCGGAACCATTGGGCTTTTTTGAAACCGCCGGGTTTGAATTGTTCCGCGAAGAAATCGCGTTTGGATTAAAGCTCGGATAAATGCAAAATCCCCGGTATCAACAAGCCGGGGATTTCATTTTTTAAAGATTTGGAAAGATCCATGATGATGGATTAATCATCATCATCATCGTCGTCATCATCATCATCGTTATCGTTACTGTTGTCATCATTCGAATCTGAGCTAATTGAATCATCATCTTGATTATCGTCATTGTACATCGAAGATGAATCACTTGAAGATTTTGATTCTATTTTAACAATTACTACGGAACCGTCACTCAGGGTCATCCATTCGAATTCAACCAATGTCCCTGGTACCAGCACCCCTTCGATCTTTACTGAGGGTGATAACGGATACCTAACCCCATCAATGACGACAGAATTGTCATCAATTGACTCCAGCAACCCTTTATTCGCATCGTCATCATTGTATTGATCTTCGCCGGATTTTACTTCTATCTTGATGATTACTTTACTTCCATCACTTTGCGTCATCCATTCAAATTCAACCATCGCACCGGCGACTAAATTTCCTTCGATTTTGGCTGCCGGGGATAATGGATAGGTAATCCCATCAATCACTACACTACTTCCATCCAGGGAGTTGAATAAACCCTTATTGTAATCATCTGAATCTTCCAATTCACTTTCACTTAATTTGCCATTCTTGTATTCAATTTCAGAAATTACCCACGTTCCATCTTCTAGCTGCACCAGTTGATATTCCACTAAAGTTCCAGAGTCCAACACTCCTTTCAACTCAACATTACTCGATAGGTTATAAACCTGGCCATCTATGGTGGCAGGGTCAGGGGTTATCTCTTGCAGGACGCCATAAAAAGATTCGTTGGATGATGCTGCTGGCACCAAAGATGGCGAGGTCGGTGAAATCGTGGAAGGCGTATTCGATTCCGTTTGCAGCAATATAGTCTGGGTGGAATTATTACTAATATTCAGGTCTGCGGGTATTCCTTCGCAGGCAGCTAATAAGAATGCCGCAAGAAGGATTGGTATCCATAATTTTAGTTTTCTGGCGCTCATTTTTTACTCCGGTTTTTCTAAGTAGATCGGGGAATGCGCGATGAGATCAAATCAGGTAATATTTATTGTAATTATCTAAATATACGTTTATGTTAAGAACAAACAAAAAAACCGCCAAACCTTGTACAATTTGGCGGTTCTATTCATTGATGTCAGAATTTTCAAAACTTTATTGTTTGAGTAATTCTTCCATAATCGAACGGGCTATCTGGGGATCGGCTTTTCCGCGCATGGCGCGCATTACCTGGCCGACGAACCAGCCAATAAGGGTATCTTTGCCACCGCGATAAGACTCCACTTCCGCGGGGTTGGCGGCCATAATCTCGGCGCAGACTTTGCGGATTTCTGAGTCGTCACTAACCTGCCCGAGACCTTCTTCCTTGACTAATTGCTGCGGAGATTTACCGGTCTCTTCGATTTTGGTGATCAACTTTTTACCCGTGTTGAGATTAATAGTCCGCGCGTCTACCAGCTTAAGCATCTCAGCCAGATAGGCGGGCAAAAAGCGGGTTTGCTCGGCGGAGATCCCGCGTTCATTGAGCATGCGCAGTACGTCATTCATCAGTATGTTGGAGACCTTCTTGGGATCGCCGCCGTAGGCTTTGACCGCGCTTTCAAAGTAGTCCGATAGACTGCGTTCGCTGGTGAGCACTTCAGCGTCATATTCGGGCAACTGGTATTCTTCCATGAAGCGTTGGCGGCGTTGTAAAGGCAGCTCGGGGAAATTAGCCAGGATGCTTTGCTTCCAGGCTTCGTCGAGGTAGATGGGCAGCAAATCTGGCTCACGGAAGTAGCGGTAATCGGCTTCGGTTTCTTTGCTGCGCATCACAGTCAGGCGTTTTTTCGCGTCATCCCAATCCAGTGTCCAGGGTTTAATCGTGCCGCCGCCTTCCACTTCGCGGATCTGGCGCTCGACCTCTTTTAAGATGGCTTCCTGCACAGCGTCGATGGAATTGACATTTTTGATTTCGGTCTTGGTATTCAGGTGGGTGGCACCTTTGGGCCGGATGGAGACATTGGCGTCACAGCGCAAGTGACCTTTTTCCATATCTGCTTCGGAGACACCCAGCCAGCGTAGTAATTGGCGCAGGCGAGTGAGATATTGAGCGGCTTCCTCAGCAGAGCGCAGATCCGGCCTGGTAACCATCTCGACCAGGGGTACACCGCAGCGATTGAAATCGATCAGGCGCTGGCCGTGTTCGTTTTTCGTTTTCCCGGCATCTTCCTCCAGGTGCAGTTTCTCAATGCCCACCCGGCGGGTAGTGCCGTCTGGCATGGGCAGGTCCAGGAACCCGCCTTTGGCGATGGGACGATCATATTGCGAGATCTGATAACCCTTGGGCAGGTCGGGATAGAAGTAATTCTTGCGGTCAAAGAAAGACACCGCCTGGGGTTCGGCGTTCATGGCAGTGGCAAGCAACACCGCTTTTTCAACCGCGGTTTTATTAAGGACTGGTAAAGAACCCGGCTGGCCGGTACAAACCGGGCAGATATTGCTGTTTTGGGCGTCTTCCCAGGAATCCGCTTTACAGCCGCAGAAGATTTTGGTCTGCGTATTGAGTTGAATGTGGGTTTCTAGCCCGATCACTACTTCATATTCCGTCATAGGTCTGCTTCTCTCTTGTTCTGGATGGAATGAATGTTAAATCTGGATGCTCCGGGGAGCTTTTTTCAAGAATTCTTCTATCATATGCTGGTCAGGGTGGGGGATGGATGAATAATCAAAGTGCCCATCCCATTCCAACTCATAGGTAGACCCACTTTGGTGCAGGATGTAATGTTTGTTGCACGCGGGGCAATGCGTATCGTCACCGTCTTGTAAAGAATGGGGGATTGCCAGAATGGGTCCGCAATCCGGACATTCGACCATCAGCCGGTCTTCACCGCTGTGTCCGATTACATGATTAAACTTACCTTCTTGCAGCAATTCCTCAAAAATTCTGGTCCAGGCAGGGTCAAACTGGCACCGGCTTTCTTTGTTTAATTCATTCTGCGCTTTTTCCACCGCCACTTCAAGTTGATAGGGCCGGCGAGAGGTCATGGCGTCGAAGCTGTCTGCCACAGAAATGACCTGAGCGTATAGATCGATTTGGGATTCAGCCAATCCAAAGGGATATCCCTGGCCATCGAAGCGCTCATGGTGTTCGAGGATGGAACGACCTACCAGGCGGCCAACCGGATGACTGGTAACCAATTCATTTCCCAAAACGGGGTGGCTGCGCATCAGCTGGTATTCTTCTGGTACCAGGCTGCCATTTTTTCTCAAGATAGTTTCAGGAATGCCTAATTTCCCAATATCGTGAATTAAACCTGCCAGACTTAACATGAACAACTGGCTCTCAGAGAACCCATAACGCTCTCCCATGCGGCGGCTGTACTGGCTAACCCGCCACATATGCCCGCCCGTATAAGGATCACGCGCTTCGACCACGCTGGCGGTGACCAGCAGTGATCGCAGCATTTCGGGGTTAATGAGTATGGTTTCCATGATGGATGGACTCTCAAAATGAGTGGTTTTAGTCGCGCAGTACCTGTGGTTTCACCTTACGCCAATCCTCGTTGGCGGTCGCCTGTTCAAACGCGTGCCCAACGCGCAGCAGATTGGCTTCACTGAAGTCCGGCCCAAGCAGCTGGATGCCGATTGGCAGCCCTTCTTCGTCCAACCCGGCGGGGATGGAAATGCCGGGCACGCCGGCATGGTTGGCGGGCACGGTAAGTTGATCGGCGTATTGCATCAATACTGAGTCGCCGTACACATCGCCAATCGGGAAGGCGGTGGTTGGTGTGGTGGGGGTGAGCAGCGCGTCGAGGCGGTAGCTGCCATTGGGATCGAAGGCCAGGTCGTAGTCGCGGCGGATAAGGGTGCGCACGCGCAGGGCACGGTTGTAGTATTGTTCGCTGTATTGAGCGGCAGAGACATACATCCCCATGAGAATGCGCAACTTGGGTTGCAGGCCAAATCCTTCGGCGCGTGATTGGCGGTAAAGTTCGGATAATTGGCTGGTTTTATGAGTGGTGCGGTAGCCGTACTTTACGCCGTCAAAGCGGTGCAGGTTTGAAGCAGCTTCCACACGGCTGATCACAAAGTAAGCCGGAATGCCATAGCGAGTGTTGGGCATGGGCACATCTTCGATGATTTCCGCGCCCATTTCTGCCAACAGCCTGGCCGCGCGTAAAGTTGCGGATTCAATTTCGGCGGGCAAGGGGCGGGCTTCATACTCGCCGGTTTCGGCGTCGATGAAGGCAATTTTCATGTAATCAGGCGAGAGACCGATGCGCATGCCTTTAACGCCTTTTTCCAGGGCGGTCAGGTAATCTTCCACCGCGATGGCGGCAGTGGTGGCGTCGCGCGGGTCTTGACCGGCGATAGCCTGCAGCATCATGGCCGCATCGCGGGTGTCGCGGGCTAACGGGCCGGGGCAATCGAGGGAAGAGCCAAAGGCGATCAGGCCATAGCGCGATACGCGCCCGTAGGTGGGCTTGAGGCCGACCACGCCACAAAAAGCGGCTGGCTGGCGAATGGAGCCGGCGGTGTCGGTGCCCAGAGAAAGCGGGGCTTCCCCAGCGGCTACCGAAGCCGTGCTTCCGCCCGAGCTGCCGCCTGGCACCCGGCTGGTATTCCACGGATTGCGTGGGTGAGGTTGAAAGGCAGAAGATTCGTTGGATGAACCGTAGGTGAATTCATCCAAATTAACTTTTCCCAGCATGACCGCGCCGGCCGCTTGCATACGCTCGACCGGGGTGGCGGTGTAGGGGGCAATATAGTTGCCTAAAATGCGCGAGGCGGCGGTGGAAGGGGTGCCTTCCACACAGAAGATGTCTTTCACCGTGAAAGGCACACCGGCCAGTGGTCCGAGGTTTTCTCCGGCGGCCAGTTTGCGGTCCACTGCGGCGGCCTGAGCCAGGGCGCATTCGGCAGTCACAGTGATAAAAGCGTGAACGCGCTGCTGGTCTTCCGCGCTGAGTTCACCGGCATCCAGCTGTCCAGAGCGTCCATCCACGGCTTGCACGCGGTCTAAATGCGCCTGGGTGATTTCCACAGCGGAAGCCTCTCCCTTGCGCAGTAATTCAGTTAATTCGTAAGCAGATCGGTCGCAGAGTTCCATAGTCATTAATCCAGCTTCTTATGAGGGATGTCCGGCACAATGATGTAGCCGTCTTCGAATTGGGGCGCCTGGGAGGTAATGGCTTTCACCCGATCGGATGGTTGGTGCTGGTCTGCGCGCAGGGGTTGGCGCATTTCGGCCGGGTAGGGCACACCATGAGACGTAATTTGAAGGTCCTGGTCCAATGGAATGGATTCCAACTCCTGGATGGCGGCCAGCTGATTGTTCAGTTGCCGGCGCAGGTATTCACCTTCTTGAGTGTCCAATTTTAATGCGGCTAATTCCACCAGCCGCTCAAATACTTCAGGAGAAATTTCATTTTTCATATGTAGGGCTCCTGGATAAAATTTACCTGGTTGGATTTTAACACAAACTGGCGCGGGATACATCCCGCGCCAGAAGAAAAGTGACATTTTTTGGTTATTGCACGCGAAAAGTAAAGGTCAGGATCTGGATGGTTTTTCCACCTTCACCGGTGATCTTCCAGGTCAGGCTGTAATTGCCTGTTTCGCTGGGGGCGACCATATCCACGATACAATCGTAGCGTTCGCCGGGGGAGACATCCTCTCGGAAGGCGTATTCATCCGATTTTTGGGTCTTCTGGCCACTGGAATAAACCAGTTTGTAATCGTCCCGGTCCCAGGTGTTGGTGCCGGTGTTTTCTACTTTCCAGACCATGTCAAAATCCTGACCGGGTGAGAGCCTGGCGCCATCTGCCGGGTTTTGTGAAATCAAGCGCGACTGGTTAGGTCCGGGAGTGGAAGTCGCGGTTGCCACGGGGGTAAAGGTGGGAGAAGCCGTCCAGGTGGCGACGATAAAGCCCGTCGCGGTCGGCTGGGGAGTGGAGGTAGGCGCCAAAGTGGATTGAACCAACGCATTGACAGTCGGCGTCCAGGTGGCGGGCAGGCTGCGTAAAGTAGGTGTGGCTGAAGGTAGTTCGATGGTGGGGGGCAGTGCCGGCGGTGGAAACGGATTAAACGGGCTGGTTGGATTGATGAGAATAGATCCGAACAACAAGACCATGCCGATCAACGCCAGTAAGCCAACGATGGATAATATATCCCAAATGGAGACTTTCATCGGGCCTCCTTTCTCCCCTTGATAAAATTGGTATCATGAAAGTAGTTGTGACTTTGTATGTCTTTGTTGAGTATATCCGAGATTAAACTACGGAGCAAGCCAGACACAGGATTGCAACTCAAACCTAACAACTTCGTAAATTAGAATGCAGCAATCGTTCACCCATTATCGGGGGTGTGTAAGGATTTGGAAAGATTTAGTAGAAAGAGATTCGGATATGCAAGTGATTCAATGGTTTGATCGACGCAGGAAGGAATTGTTAAAGAAGAAACCAGAACATGTGGCGCTGGTATTAAGTGGTGGCGCAACCCGCGGCGCAGCGCATATTGGGGTGCTGCAAGTGCTGGAGCGAGAGGGCATCCTGCCCAGCATTGTAGCCGGGAACAGTGCGGGTTCGATCGTTGGGGCGGCTTACGCGGCCGGGGTGCCGGCGGATGAGATGAGTGAAATCTTCCACAAGCTGGATTGGGGAATGCTGGCCCGTCCGGCGCGATTTGGCGCGGGAGGAATTTTCACCAGCCGGCCGATGGAAAAGTTTATTGAACAAAAAATTGGTGAGCTTACATTCGACCAGCTGCCGCGGCAATTGGCTGTGGTAGCCTGTGATATTGTCTCTGGCGAGCGAGTGGTGCTGAATGAAGGATTGGTGGCACGGGCGGTTCGCGCCAGTTCAGCCGTGCCGGGTTTATTCAAGCCGGTGGAAATTGATGGTCGTTTACTGGTGGACGGTGGTGTGGTGGAGAATTTCCCTGTCTCTTTGGCGATGGATATGGGCGCTGATTACATTATTGGGGTGAATGTGACCATTACCGATCATTTTGGTGCTCCCCCCAACAACTTCATTCAAACCATCATTGCCGCCAACAGCATTCGCGGGCGGGTGATCTTACCAGATCGGGATTTGATCAATTGTCTGATTGAGCCGGATTTGCGGGCGTATTCTTCCTGGGATTTTGAACACTCCCGCGAAATGGAAATAGCTGGCCGCATCGCGGCTGAGAGAGCTTTGCCACAGTTGATGCAGGACCTGGGTATGAATTGATTTATAGGAAAAGCACAGGCAGGGCGCTGTGAGTCGCCCTGCCTGTTTTTATGGGTGACCGGATTATTGAACCCAAGTCAGAGATGAGCCCATGAAAACCAGAGATGATCCTATTGCTCTTCTTTTTTAGTCCTTTTTGAAGAATAGATCGTATAAAAAGCCGCCAACAGGCGCCGCGATCATGGGGATGAGAACTGGCGGAAGCAGCCAATAGATGCCATCAAAGAGGCCTTTCGTTCCGGCCAGCAAGCCGAACAAGCGGGGACCCAGATCACGGGCGGGGTTGATGGAGTATCCACTGGGGCCGCCCAGGCACAAACCAATCACCAGGACGATACCGCCGACGATGAAAGCGCCCAGATTGCTGATGGATGCGTTGCGCGAGTCACCAACCGCCAGAACACCCCACATCAAAATCACGGTGCCGAAGAATTCAGCCACACAGGCAGTGAGCAGCGAATAGCTTCCCAACGCGCCGCTGCTGTCGCCTCCCCAGAATGTGTTACCGAATACGGAACCCGGACCGGTAGACCAGACATTGGGCATCCCCGCGGCCACCAGACCGTCGCGGTAGACCAGGTAAACGGCGGCTGCACCCAAAAATGCGCCGATGAACTCAGCCAGAATGATGGGCAGCAATTTGGACCAGGGTGTCTGGCCGCGAACGGCCATGGCAAAGGTTACCGCTGGGTTATTGTCCGCGCCGGCAATGATACCAGCGGCAATTACCGCGAAGGCCCAGCCGAGCGTGATGGTGTTCCAGTTATATGCGGAACCAGCCAGGCGAGGCGCCAATCCCACATTTGCCACCACACCGTCACCTAGAATGATTAATACAAATGTACTGACTACAACCGCGATGAATTCCTTGGGTTTCATCTTTTCAGATTTCTCCTTTCACAATTGAATGAGATGAACTATTGAAAACCAGTCGAAAATACACGTGCGATTTGCTCAGAAAGCAAAAACGAAATGTGCTCACGGGATTCATTAGCATAGAATTATCGGGGCTCATCCAGTCACCGTCATCTTGCTCTAACTTGTGAGCAGAGTTCGATATTTGTATAATAGGCGTATCGCCTATTGAACTGTCTGATGCGTGTCTAATTTTTGTCTAATCATTGTTTGGGAGAATCAAATCATCTTTCCCAAATAAAAAGGTGGCTGCTTGTGTACAAGGTGGGGAGTGCAAACTATCATCTCGGCATTGACCCGGCATACATCCGTCAGGCGTTACGAGATTGGGCCTCGGTAAAACGATTGGGGGAAAATCCCGCGGCCAGATCTGAATTGGTTTCTGTTCGTCAGAATCAATGCGGTTATTCTGATTCACCAGCCGGCCGCGGCTTGGCTTTGCGTGAGGTGATTCAAGAGGCGATCTCGGCTTTGCAGCCAGAAGATGCCAAACCCGTGATGGAAGACAAGCGCTGGAGACCGTACCTGATCATTTGTGAACAATTTCAAAAGGGGCGCAGCCCGGATTGGTTATGCGAGCAAATGCATATCTCACGCGCGACGTACTATCTGGAACAGCAGCGCGCGCTGGAGGCGATCACCGGCACCTTGCAGGGCTGGCAGGAAAAGTCCGCCGCTCAATTGGCTGCTCAACGCCCCACGATTTACAGTTTCTCGGATGAATATTCCAAAAAAGTATTTATGGCGCCGCCGCGCGGCACCCATCCGCTGGTGGGGAGAATAGAGCTGGTTCGGGAGATCAAGCAATGTTTCTCAAAAAGCGATTCCACCCGAATCATTGCATTGCACGGCTTGCCGGGGGTGGGAAAGACCTCGCTGGCCGCAACTTTGGCTTATGATCCGGATATTCAAAGCGAGTTTAGAGACGGTGTTTTATGGGCCGGGTTGGGGCAGCAGCCGAACCTGATCACAATTCTGGGAGCTTGGGCGGAACAACTGGGAGTGGACACCCAAATTTTAGCCACCCGCGCAGACCTGGAGGAACGCGTCAACCTGGTCCGTTCCGCGATTGGGTTGAGGCGCTTTCTGCTGGTCATTGATGATGCCTGGCAGATCGAAGAGGCGCTCATTTTTAAACTGGGCGGACCCAAT
>Ga0209269_1001562_pt1 | contig 11789 bp, 7 predicted proteins | sample MTBAKMMethaMetaG_FD_187455 | JGI IMG/M metagenome (GOLD analysis project Ga0209269, IMG submission 187455) | Enrichment culture microbial communities from Arthur Kill intertidal strait, New Jersey, USA, that are MTBE-degrading - MTBE-AKM (Arthur... | ecosystem: Environmental > Aquatic > Marine >... | reverse complement strand
GCCGACAACGGAGATGGGGCCGGTATGCTCGGTTTTCATCGCCCAGTTGGCGATATCGCAGTGATGCGCTGCCCAGTCGGTAAGCTGGCCGCCCGAATAATCCAGGATCCAGCGAAAATCGTAATGGCAGCGTTTCTCCGTGTATGGTGCCTCGGGTGCCGGTCCCAGCCACGTATCATAATCAAAGCCCTCCGGCACCGGCATCACCGGCTGAACTTCGCAGCTCTTTCCCGTTGGCAGTCCAACTTTTACCGTATGTACCTTGCCGATCCTGCCGTTGCGAACCAACTCGCACGCCAGACGGAAATGATCCTTCGACCGCTGCCAACTGCCTGTTTGCCACACCACCCCCGCCCGCTTTACTTCTTCGGACATTCGCCGGCCCTGTCCAATGGTTAGTGCCAACGGCTTTTCCGCGAAGATATCCTTTCCCGCCCGCGCCGCCATTATCGCCGTTATCGCATGCCAATGGTCCGGTACAGCCAGCGATACCATATCGATATCATCTCGGCTGATTACTTCCCGAAAATCCCTATACGTCGCACAGTCCTGATTACCGTATTTGTCGTCGATAATTTTCTTGGCTTTATCGAGACGATCCTGGTCCACGTCGCACACCGCTACTGCCTGCACCTCTTGAAAGCCCAGGAAATTCTGCATGTTCCAAACCCCCTGCCCACCCATGCCGATACCGCCCAATGTCCGCCGATTGCTCGGCGATGGCACACCTTCCCGTCCCAAAACCGACGCCCCGATCACATAAGGAAAACCCACTGTCCCAATAATAGCCCCGCCGGTTCTTCTTAATAATTCTCGTCGCGTTATATTTTTACTGCTTTGGGTGCTTTTTTCCATATGTGCAATTCTTTCTTTTCTATCATCCATTGACATAATCTGGTCTTATATTTTCATAATACCCAGGGACTTCGATAAGCCCGGAAAAGCATTCGATTGGCCTCTTCATCATTGACAAATTGTTCTTTTTCCGGATCCCAGTTCAGTTTTCGCCCCAGCAACATTGCGATATTACCGATATGACAGATCGTTGCCGAGCGGTGACCAACCTCCGCCGGGCAAATCGTTTCCTGTCGGCTTTTAACGCAATCCAGGAAATTCCGCTGATGATTGACACTTTCGTACAGGTGAATCTCGTTCGGCCCGATTGTCGAGTTTAAAACCGATTTCGGATAGGCATCGATGCCGATGCGAGTATAAATCCAGCCTTCATCCCCCTCGAACCGTACTCCCGTTCCTGAAGGATATGGATCCGTCGAGCAGATCAGCTTGACGCCGTCCGCGTAGGTATATTCCACCTTGAAACTGATTACGGTATCAAACAATCCATCATGGGGAAATTCTCCTTTGCCCTCGACTGATACCGGTCCGGACAATTGGCTGCCGTGACCCCACTGGGCGATATCATTATCATGAGCTCCCAGGTCAGTCATCGGTCCACCTGCGTAATCCGAGACATAACGAAAGGTATAATGGCACCTTTTTTTCGTGTATGGCGCCCAGGGTGCCGGCCCCAGCCACATTTCATAATCCAGTTCCTCCGGTACCGGCATTATCGACTGCGGTTCTATTTTGAATCCTACCGGCAGATATGTCCGAATGGTGTGCAGCTTACCGATCCGTCCGTTTCTCACCAGTTCGCAGGCGAAGCGAACATTCCGCAGTGACCGTAGTTGCGTGCCCGTCTGAAATACCCGTCCGTACTGTTTAATCGTTTCGCAAAGTAAACGACCCTCTGCTACGAACCGCGAGACAGGTTTTTCGCAATAAATATCCTTACCCGCCCGCGCCGCCGCAATCGATATCGGTACATGCCAATGATCCGGCGTACCCACTGTTATTGCATCAACGTCTTTCCGCTCTATTACCTCACGAAAATCACCGTAACTGTCGCACAGGAAATTACTTTGTCCCTTCTGGCGGTAATATTCCTCAACAATCCCTTTGGCCTGGTCCCGGTGGACCTTATCCACATCGCAAACTGCTACCAACTGGGCGTCGTCGTTACTCATTATGGCCTTCATATCGGTGGTGCCCATCCCATTTACGCCGATGGCAGCTATTATTATCCGATTGCTTGGCGATATACCACCCTCCCGCCCCAACACCGATGCCGGTACCAGATATGGCAGGGTTACCAATCCCACCACCTCACCGGCCGTGCGACGCAAAAAATCCCTCCGTGTTAATTGATTCCCCCCTCTGCCTGCTTTGCGGTGTCTTTGTCTCTTGTGAGACATAAAAACCCGTTCCCTTTTAAGTTATCAATGCCATCAAATTACAGAGACCAGCCTTCGCGATATTCCGGCTTAACGAATTTATTCGCTTCTTCATCGTTGGTAACCTTCATGTTTTCGCCATCCCATTCCAGTTTCTTTTGAGGATTACGAACTGCCAGATTGCCCATAACCACCGTCTCTGTCAAAGGACCGGAGTAATCAAAATTAGAGTCTGCCGGTTTGCCGCCTTTGCACGCCCGAATCCAGTCCTGTTCGTGTCCGCCTTCACCGTCGGGTATTCGTTCGATAGTTTGCGCCGGCAATCGCTTTTGATACTCTTTCATTCTCACATAAGGGATAATTTGGGGGCTTCGGCCATAATTACCGCACAGTAATTTTCCCTTATCTCCCACGAATAATACCCCGTTGCCGTTTTCTCCCATCATTCGGCCCTCTTCCAGTTCTTTGGGCCGGGGCGGCATCAGACCGCCGTCGTACCAGTTTAGATCGACCTCCGGCATACACTCCCGAGCCGGGAAGTGGTAACGAACAATTGAGGCCCGCGGAAAACTCTCATGAGGCAATTCTTTCCCGTTGTGATACGTTGAGGCACAAGCTTCGACATAGCTCGGATAACGCAGCTTCAACGACCAGAAAATGGCATCGATTATATGACATGCCATATCACCCAGCGCTCCGCAGCCGAAATCCCACCAGCCGCGCCACTTGAACGGATGATACACCGGATTGTATTCCCGATACGGTGCTGGCCCTATCCACTTATCCCAGTCTAGGGTTTCCGGCTTGGGTGGATTATCTGTCGGACGCTCGATGTCCACCCCTTGCGGCCAAATCGGCCGATTCGTCCAGGCATGTACCTCGCGCACCTCGCCGATGGCTCCATCCCATATCCACTCACATATTATACGTACTCCTTCTCCCGAATGGCCCTGGTTGCCCATCTGCGTAGCCACGTTATATTTTCTCGCCGCCTCGGTCAGCATCCGCGCCTCGTAAACCGTACGCGTCAGAGGCTTTTGCACATAAACATGCTTGCCCAACTTCATCGCCGCCATTGCGATTACCGCATGGGTATGATCCGGTGTGGCGATAATCACCGCGTCGATATCTTTCTGCTTGTCCAGCATCTCGTTATAATCACTATATCTCTTGGCGTCGGGATAAATATCAAATACCTTCTCGGCATAAGCAAAATCAACATCGCACAGAGCTACAATATTTTCCGTAGCGCACTTCTTGACGTTATTTTTACCCATCCCACCAATACCGATGCCGGCGATGTTAAGTTTTTCGCTCGGCGGTGTATTACCCGTTCCGCCCAGTACATATCTGGGAACAACAGTAAGAGCCGCTGCTGCTGCCGTACCACCCAAAAATCTCCGCCGCGATATCTTTTTGCTGTTCATCTGCTATTTATCCTTTCCTTCTTCCTGAAATCTGATTTCTTCCCTGAAATATTAAACCATTTATCAATTAGAACAATCGTTTGCACTTTTTATCACTCTTACCTTGATATTGCGAAATTCCAAAGGATCATTATGATTCTGCAAACCGATATAGCCCTTCGACCTGGTTAAGCCGGGGTGCTCCTTCACCTTATCCGGATAGGCGTCCAGGTTCACATCCTGCACCTGTACTCCATTCAGCCATATCTTCAGCTTCCTGCCCACGCAGAGGATATCCATCCTTTGCCACTCGCCCGCCTTTTTAGTCGCTTGTCGGAGCGGCGCCTGCACTCCATACAATCCTCCCGTGAACTGGTACGGTTTAAGATTCTTGAATTTTTCCGCATAATCGTCCAGCACCTGGATTTCCATCCCGGCGTATGCAGGTTTCCCCTCCAGCGGTGTCCGCAAAAACACTCCACTGTTGCCAGCCTCGCCGATCTTGTACTCCAGGGTCAGTTCGAAATCACGATACTCTTTTTTGGTTCTGATCCATCCCGAACCGCGGCCGCCGACGCACCGCATCTCCCCGTTCTCCGCCGTCCAGGCATCCTTCGGCCCGCCTACCAACTCCCAGCCGTCGAGGTTTTTGCCGTTAAAAATCGGCTCCGCTGGCTCCAGCTCCTTAATAAAGATGTTGCGGAAATACAAGGTATTACCATGGTTTTGCAGTTCGATTTGTCCCGTCGGATAGATAGGTTTATCCCGCTCCCAGTAGTTCTCCATTACCACGCCGTCAACCACCAGCTTACCGTTAAGATATACGGTCACTCGCTCACCGGTCATTATAATATGAAAGGTATTCCACTGACCTACCGGATTATCCGCACACTCTAACGGCTTATTAGGATTGATTTTATTATTATACAGTCCTCCTGATCCTTCCGGATGTTTATTGATGTCCCAGATCTGAACCTGGGGACTTCCCCTTAGATATATCCCGCTGTCACCATCGGGCAGAATCTTCCAATCCACCAGCATTTCGAAATCAGTATAATCCTTAGCCGTACATATGCTGCCGCCTTTGCCGTCGAAAACCAGTATTCCATCCTCCGCCTTCCAGTGCTCACGCATTTCCTTATTCGCTTGCTCCTGGGCCTGGCTTAACTCTTGCGGACTCATTTTCTCTCGCTTTGGCGGACTCTCCACCAGCCCCTTCCACCCCGTCAGGTCTTTGCCGTTAAATAGTGCCTGGAATCCTTTCGGTGGCACGTTCAATTCATTACTCGCTGATTCAGCTTGACTGCTCTCCGGAATGAAAAATACTAAGCAACTAACTACCAACCCAAAAAATACGGTTGACCCGCCAACAAGGAATGATCGTTTCATCTCGTTGTCCTCTGCCCCCTGCTTGCTTGTTAAAATATTATTAATGACTCAATTTACTACAGGAGTAAACTTTTCTTCCTCTTATCATAAAATACCTGAATTTTGTATTTTACATTGATAGATTCACCATAGCAAAACTTTTTTATCTGCCATAGACAAACTCAGGTCTCTCTCCTTGGTAATTAATATATAAATAAAACATCAACTTTCCTGCCACTTACATAAGCTTTTATTATACAATATGTTAGATAAATATCGCAAGCAAAAACATATGTCCTTGCCTGTGCCGGACAAAATCCGTAATAATGTTATATATTATTTGTCATTCAATTTAACGAAACAAAGATTAAGAGATGAAAAAATCCGGGATAAATTCATCACGAACCCGCCCATTACCTAACTCCTCTGTCAAGAAAGATATCACTTCCGCCGGAGAGTTGCCGGTTAAATCTATCGGGGGCAGTGGCGGGAAGATATATTTGATACTATTCCTTCTTGTGCTGCTGGCGGCGATCAGCCTGAAAATATACAAAGGCCATACAGCCGGTATTCTCTACGATGAGGAATCTACCTACTCTTTTCATGGCCAGAATGTTAAAAACGCCCTTTACCACTACAGCCAGCCTTACGCCCATAATAATCATGTGATTAATTCGCTGTTGATTGTCTTGATGAATAAATATTTTAGTGGTTATGAGCACTTTATTCGCATCCCCTCGATAACCAGCGGCGTGCTGCTGGTACTCGCCTTGGGGCTGATTGTCTGGCAATTAATTCGCTCCCCGCTTTTACGTATTATTCTCCTCGCTGCCGTTACTTTAAACGCCTTTGTCTTTGATCTATCTTTTTTAGCCCGGGGCTATTCCCACGCCTTGGCCGCCTTCTATATGGGTTTGGCACTTATTGCCTATTTAATGCGGCATCCCCTAAAATTTAAATACTCTCCCTTGATATTTTGCCTAATGGTGCTGGTCAATTTTGTCGCTTTTGGTTCAATGCTCAGCAGTCTTTGGCCGCTTTTAAGTTTGAACCTGATATTCGCTATTGGCTACTGCTCAACTATCTACCGCAATCCCCCCCGACGGCTGTATAATATCCTTCTGCATAGTCTGGTTATCGCTGTCTTGAGCAGTGCTGCCCTCTTTGCTCTTTATCATGGAATTTATCGTCAGATTATCGACTCTCGCTTCGCCTTCAATTTAATGCCTTATGGCATGGGAGAACTCATCGATTGCACCGCTTTGCCCTTCAGTATCTTCACTAAATGGCTGTTATGGGACAACCTCACCGGCCCTCCCGGCGGTCTATACCTGCTGGCCTTTTATTGTCTGCTGATATCGCTTTCCGCTGCGACGCTGATTTTCCTTGCTCGTTTATGGCAAAGGACAAAAAACAGCAGCTTCACCCAAGTCTTCAATCTGGCCAATCCCCAGGGATTTATACTATTGGTTACGGTGGGCTATGTACTGGGACTATTCATCACCCACAATCTTTTGGGCATGTCGATCGGCGTGCCCCGCAATGCCGTTTTCTTACTGCCCCTGGTGCTGCTGTTGATAGGACTTTTGTTCGATCAGCTTTTGTTGGCCTGGCCCGGTCGAATCTGGCGAATCTCGACCGGGGTTATCGCATCCTTTGTTTTGGCTCTTGTTGTCTGGCAGAATCTGCCCGACCCTACTGTGGTACAAAGAGAAAGCGACTGGCACCTGCAAAGCATGTCCCGGCCGTTGCTTTATCGCCTGAAAGAAATTGACCCTGCCCGAAAATGGCGGATTCTCCTGACACCCACCACTATTAACTTCTGGGTCGGCGCCATATATTACGAAAAGCGGGGTTATAATTTTATATTTTCTCAGGGCAGTGATTATGATGTGAAAATATATTATAAAACCGAGAATTTGCCTGATTCCGCTATCTTTCTGGATCGTGATTATTTCCTCCGTTTTAGCTGTTTTGTTCTCGTCAATCCTCAATTGGCCCAGCAAGGCCTTTTTCCCCGGAACCGCCTGACCTTTGCTGCTCAGCGAAGTAGCCCCCTGCCTGGCCCAAGCTTCCAGGCAGACAAGTAAACTACTATCGGCTAAAGCCGATAGCTTTGAAAACCGAGAGCGGGCAGTTCCCGACTAAAGTCGTCACTGCCCTTGGTTAACCGTGAAACTTTGGCCACCATCGCTGGGTTCGGCTTCATCCTGGAGTCTAATGTATTCCAGTATGACTTCGTCGGTCACGTTGCCGCTGCTGGCCGCAAAATAGCCCCGACCCCATAAATGGCGGCCCCAAAAGGCTTTTTGTATATGTTGGAACTCCATCATCAGCTTGCGAGACGTCTTCCCCTTGAGGTACTGCATCACCTTGCTGGGCGAAAGATTCGGGGGACAAGACAAAAATACGTGCACATGATCCTTCGCTACATGGCCGGACAATATCTCGATCTCGTTGCTCTTGCAGATCTCGACTACCAATTCTCGCAAACGATGACCAACTTCTCCGTAAAGTATTGGTTTACGGTACTTTGTAACCCACACAAAGTGGTACTTGATGTCAAACCGACTATGGGAACCCGTACGATAATTTTCCATCCCCTAAGTCTAACCGATATTTCATCCATCCTCAAGGTATCGCCTAAAGGCGAGGGATTTAAACCCATTGTGAGACATTAACATTTCTATTTCATAATAATATGGATGTAAGACTATGAATAATTTTAAGATCAAAAAAGACAGGCAATTTCTGATGCAGAGAATGGGAGATATCTCCCAGCTAGCCGGTGCCAAAACTTACGAACTAACCCAGGGCCGGGCCAAAGGCGTCCAGGCCGTTGATATTAAAACCGGCACTGGCCTGGAATTTACCGTCCTGCCCGACCGTGCCCTGGATATTGCCTGGGCCGGCTATCGCGGCGTCCCTTTAAGCTATATCTCCAAGACCTCGATCGTCTCGCCCGTTTACTATGAACCGGTGGGCCTGAACTGGCTGCGGAGTTTCTTCGCCGGTCTATTAACCACCTGCGGCTTATCCAATGTCGGCGGACCCTGTGACGCTGCAGACCCCATCCTCGGTTCGCAGCATCATGGTCTGCACGGCCGGATCTCCAATATCCCCGCCTCCAACGTCGCCGTTTCAGAAAAGTGGCAAGAAAATGAATTTCAAATCAGCGTAACCGGCCGGACAGCCCAAGCCATGTTTTTCGCGGAAAACCTCATCCTCGAACGAACCATTTCCACCGCTTTGGGTTCCAACAAGATTCTCATCCATGATACCATCGAAAACGCCGGCTTTTCCCCCCAGCCGGTGATGATCCTTTACCACATCAATCTTGGCTACCCTTTGTTGGACGAGACCAGCCGTTTCCTTTGCTCCAGCAAGACTATTACTCCCGGCAACGACCTTTCCAAAATACACTTGGGCGAATACAGCACCTTTACTCCGCCTGACCCCCATTTCCGCGAACATCTCTTCTTCCACCAGCCCAACGCCGACGCCGACGGTTTTGCCAGCGCCGCCTTGATAAACGATGAATTAGAACTTGGCCTTTACATCAAATTCAACGTCAATCAGCTTGGCCATCTGGTCCAGTGGAAGATGCTCGGCCAATCCGAGTACGTCTTGGGCATTGAGCCGGCCAATTGCCTGCCCCTCTCCCGCCGCGAACAGGAAAAAAGAGGTGGCCTGGAATACCTCGACCCCGGCCGGGGCAAGCATATTGACCTGGAGATCGGTTTACTGCCTGACAAATCCGCCATCGCCGACTTCCATTCCCCCTGATGCACTTACTCGACAATCAAGCGTGCATTCGTGTTAAATCATCGACAAAACGCGTTCCATCACCGCCCGCCGACGTTTTGTGTATTTATTATTGCCTTCGCTTCGCCTGGCCAGCATCTTTTCGCATACCACCGCCGCGTATCGCATCTCGTCAACCGCTCTGTGCACTTTCATCTCCGTTAGCGCCAGCAGCGTATAATTAAAGGGAAATCTCCTCCACTTGCCCGTCCCGTCGCGGTGCGCCTTTAAAATCTTTACTCCCGCCTTCAGCCGCTCTTCGGCCCGGTCCAGCCCCCCTGCCGCCAGATGCCGCCACAGCCCGCAACTGCACGTTCCGCAGCAGTACATCCCCAGCCACTTCGTCTGTTTCAGCCGTTCTAGCATTCCCGCCGTCGCCCTGGCCATCACCTCTTGTGTACTCCCTCTATCCCCGCCCAGCAGAATCATCGCCCGGCATGCCTCCTCACCGAGAATATGGGCCAGACTTGCCCTGCTCTTCGGTTCTTCTCCTGTAAACACCTTAGCACCCTGGCTGAAATCCTTGGCGGTCGGCGCCGGCATACCCGCGTATGACCCCTTTTCGTTCACCCGCTCCGCCAGCCATTTCACCGCCGCTCGTTTCTCCCTCACCCCCATCGGCCGGGAATAGAACAACGCCTCATTTATCGCGTCAACCGTTGCCCCTAAACTGCCTGGATATACAATCTTCATCACCCAAACCCTCCGACAACAATATAATCCACCAACCAGATCTTCTTACCTTCCCACTTTCTCATTTTCCCACTTTTTCACGATTATTCATTAGTAAAGCTGTATTTTCCAGACGCCACCTCCAGCACCACCCTGCCGGCCTCCATTCGCAGGAACTTCACTCCTTTTGCTTTACGGACCGGTATATCACTTTCTTTAACTTCTGCTGCGTTCGCCGCCGGTACATAAACTGTCGCCGTGGTATTCGCCGGCACTGTAATCTGCCACCTGAACTTATCCACGTCCCTGTGCCACTCGCTTTCTATCCTACCGTACCCGCTCTCGTAGCTCGCCCGCACATACTTCAAATCCCCCACCATTTCCGGCCGCATAATAATATGCTTGAACCCCGGCCGCTCCGGATCACTCTTGATCCCCGCCAAACTCTCGAACAGCCACAACTGCATATCCCCCACCAGCATCAAATGATTATGCGAGTTCATAGCCGGATCCGCCGTATTGCCGTTCCAAAGCTCCCAGATCGTTGTCGCCCCGTTCTCCACCATGTACCCCCAACTGGGATACGTCTTATTGACCGCCAGTTGATACGCCACGTCCGCCCGCCCGTTATCCGTCAGCGTCCGCATCAGCCACTGCCCCCCGATCAGCCCCGTCGCGATATGACCCTTATTCTTCACGTTAATATTTTCCACTAGTTTCTCGAACACCCCCTGCCGATGCCCTTCCGGCACCAGCCCGAAATACAGCGGCAGCACGCTTGATGTCTGCGTGCCGTTGCTGTACTGGCTCTCCTGCTCATGGAAAAATTTCCTGTTGAAGGCCTCCTTTATCTCTTCCGCCCGCTTGTTGAATTTCTTCGCTTCTTTACCCTTGCCCAGAATCTCCCCAAACCGCCCCAATAGCCGCAAATCGTGATAAAAATACGCCGTCGCCAGCAGTTCCTTATCCGTTGTACGATTAGGATCTTTGCTGTGGATAAGCTGAGGCGACTCCGGCGGCACGCACCAGTCGCCGTATGCATCCTTATTAATCAGACCCTCTTTCACATACTGTTCCATGAATTTAATCCACTTCTTCATACCTGTGTAATGTCTGGCCAGCATATCCTTATCCGCGTACTGATCGTAAAACCAGTCCGGGATAATCAAAAACGTGCTCGGCCACGTCACGTCTCCGTTGTAAATCGGCCAGTACGCCGGTGCCACATCCGGCACATTACCTTTGTTGTCTTGGGAGTCTTCGATATCATCCAGCCATTTGTGGTAGAACGCCGCCACGTCGAAGATGAAACTTTCACCTTTCGAGCCTACCGCCCGGTCGCCCAGCCAGCCCTGCCGCTCATCTCGCTGTGGGCAATCCGTCGGGATACTGCGGTAATTATCCAGCATCCCCCATCGCACGCATTGATATATCCTGTTCAATAGCTCATTGGAGCACTCGAAACTGCCCACCTCTTTAAAATCGCTGCACACAAGCCTGCCCATCACTGTCTCCAGGTCTGGCTCGCCCGGATAACCTTTCAGCTCCACATACCGAAACCCGTGATAAGTGAATCTCGGCTCATAAACTTCCTCATCCTGCCCCTTTATCACATACACATCGGTCGCCTTAGCTCCGCGAAGATTATCTACATACAGCATCCCCTCCTTATCCAGCGTCTCCGCGTGCCGCAGCACCACTCGTCTGCCCCGCTCCTTTTCTCCGCCTTTTATCCTCAACCGGCACCAGCCCACAATATTCTGCCCTAGATCATAGACATAAACCCCCGGCTGGGGATTTGTCATCACCACCGGCAGAATCGTCTGTGTCACCTTTATCGGTGCCGCCATCTGCGCCTTTAATTTTCCCGCCGGCGCCCCTACCAGTTGTGCCTTTTGCCAGTCTTTCGCATCAAAACCTGCTTCGCACCAGCCCGGCTGCTCCCGTTGCGCGTCATATTCCTCCCCGTCGTAATCATTATTTACCCGGATCGGCCCTTCGGTCGTCAGCTTCCACTCCGCGTTACTAGCGACTACTTGCCGTTTCCCGTCCTCGTATTCAACCTCGATCTGCACCAGTGCCTTGGGAAATCCGTACGTCTTCGTCACCGTTGGTTCGTTCTCCCGCGGTGCATAATACCTGCCGTTGCCCAGTATCACCCCCACGGCGTTATCCCCTTCCTTCATTTGTTCCGTCACGTCATACGTAACATAAAACACCCGCTTATCATAATCCGTCAGTCCTGGATCCAGCACGTGATCCCCCACCTTTTGGCCGTTCATATACAGCTCGCCGTATCCCAGCC
>Ga0209269_1001561_pt1 | contig 11801 bp, 12 predicted proteins | sample MTBAKMMethaMetaG_FD_187455 | JGI IMG/M metagenome (GOLD analysis project Ga0209269, IMG submission 187455) | Enrichment culture microbial communities from Arthur Kill intertidal strait, New Jersey, USA, that are MTBE-degrading - MTBE-AKM (Arthur... | ecosystem: Environmental > Aquatic > Marine >... | reverse complement strand
CGCCAAGGGGATGGAGCCGACCATCTTCTATATCGACATACGGGCATACGGCAAGGACTTCGACCGGTTCGTCAACCGGGCGAAGGAGGAGTACGGTATCCGGTACATCCGGTCCATGCCGTCCTCGGTAAAGGAACTGCAACAGTCCAAGAACCTGCTCCTCACCTATGTGCAGGAAGACGGAACTCTGATCGAGGAAGAGTTCGACATGGTTGTCCTCTCCGTGGGGCTGGCCCCGCCGAAGGAGGCGCGGGAACTGGCCGCAAGTCTGGGGATCGAGCTTGAGGAGCACGGCTTCTGCAAGACTTCCCTTGAGAACCCCGTCCAGACCTCGCGAGACGGTGTATTTGTCTGCGGCGTCTTCGGCGGTCCCAAGGATATCCCGGAGACGGTCATGGAGGCATCGGGGGCCGCGGCGTGCGCGGGTGGACTCCTCGCATCGCAGCGCGGTTCGCTGACCATTGCGGAGCAGCTTCCCGAAGAGATGGATATGCGGGGGACCGGTCCCAGGATCGGCGCCTTTATCTGCCACTGCGGCATCAATATCGGGGGCGTGGTCAATGTCCCCGAGGTCGTCGAGTACGTCAAGACCCTCCCCAACGTGGTCTATGCCGAAGACAACCTCTTTACCTGCTCCCAGGATACGGCCGTCAAGATGGGGGAGATGATCAAGGAACACAACCTGACGCGGGTCGTTGTGGGTTCCTGCTCGCCGCGGACGCATGAGGGGCTCTTCCAGGAGAACTGTGAAAAGGCCGGACTCAACCGGTACCTCTTCGAGATGGCCAACATCAGGGATCAGGATTCCTGGGTCCACATGAATGAGCCGGAGGCCGCCACCGAGAAGGCGAAGGACCTTGTCAGGATGGCCGTGGCGAAGGCCCGGTATCTGAAGCCGCTGACACCGGGACAGTTGAGTGTCAACAAGGCGGCCCTCGTTATCGGAGGGGGGCTTGCCGGCCTTACCGCCGCCCTGTCGCTTGCCGATCAGGGTTTCGAATCCCACATCGTTGAGAAGGAAGCCGAACTGGGCGGAAACTACCGGAAGCTCTATCACACCCTCGAAGGGCTCGACACGGTGAAGCACCTTGCCGCACTTCTGGATCGGGTCAAAAAGAACGATCTTGTCCATGTGCATGCCGGGGCCGAGATCGAGAAGATCGAGGGGTTCATCGGCAATTACAAGACGACGATCAAGTCCGGCGGAAAGCAGGAACAGTTCGAACACGGCGTCGTCATCGTGGCGACCGGAGCCTACGAGAACGAGACGACGGAATACCTGTACGGGACCAACGACCGGGTCGTCACGCAGCGTGAGCTGGAGGCCCTCATCCACACAAAAGACGCCACGATAACCGGCGCGGACAGCGTGGTCATGATCCAGTGCGTCGGTTCACGGTGCGACGAGCGGCCGTACTGCAGCCGGTACTGCTGCAGCGAGGCGATGAAGAACGCTCTCGCCCTTAAGGAGGAAAATCCGGACCGCGAGGTGACCATCATCTACCGGGATATCAGGACGTACGGTCTCAAGGAAGATTATTACAGGAAGGCCCGCGAGGCCGATGTCAGATTCATCTGTTATACCGAAGATCGGAAGCCCGAGGTGAGCGGCGACGGCTCGAAGGTCAGGGTCAAGGTGTTCGACCCGATCCTGAATCAGCCGGTGGAACTGGAAACCGATATCCTGGCGCTGAGCGTCGGTGTGCTTCCGAACCCGGCCAACGAAGAGATATCGAAGATGCTGAAGATACCGGTCAACCAGGACGGCTTCTTCCTCGAGGCTCACGTGAAGCTGCGGCCGGTGGATTTCGCCACCGACGGCGTCTTCATGTGCGGCATGGCGCATTCGCCGAAACTGAGCGAGGAAACCGTGACGCAGGCCAACGCCGCGGTCTCCCGGGCGTGTACCATCCTGACCAAGGACTTTATCGAGGCCGAGGGGAAGACCGCCTATGTCACCAAAGACCGGTGCATGGCGTGCGGACTGTGCGAGGCAAACTGCCCCTTCGGTGCCGTGGCGGTCGACATGGCCCAGGGGTGCGCCGTCGTCAACGCCGTTTTGTGCAAGGGATGCGGTGTGTGCACGGCATCCTGCCGGATGAACGCGATCGACCTCAACGGCTTCAATAATGAGGAAATCCTGGCGCAGATAAGCGCTCTGTAAGAGGTGGAGTACGATACATATGACTGAAAAAGCGAACGAGAACTGGGAGCCGAAGATCGTTGCCTTTGTGTGCAACTGGTGTACCTATGCGGGGGCGGACCTGGCCGGCATCAGCCGGCTGCAGTATCCCCCCAATGTCAGGCTGGTACGACTGCCCTGCTCGGGGAGGGTGAATCCCTTTTATGTGGTAAAGGCCCTGCAGGAGGGGATGGACGGTGTCCTCGTCTCCGGTTGCCACCCGGGGGAGTGCCACTATATCAGCGGGAACCTGTCGGCCAGGCGCAAATTCGCCATGCTGAAGAATTTTCTCTCGTACGTGGGGATCGAGCCCGACCGGGCGATCTTCACCTGGGTTTCGGCATCGGAAGGGGAGAAGTTCTCGCAGGTCATTAAGGGAGTGACCGAGAAGGTGCGGGCGCTGGGCCCGGCCCGGAAGCTGGTGAAGAAACTGTAAACCGTCAAACAACAGGAACGAGGAATCGACAACTGTGGAAAATATAGAAAAACAAGTACGGGAACATGCGAAGAAACTGCTTGCCGAGGGAACAGTGGATGTCGTCGTGGGATACGAGAAGGGCACACTCCCCTTCCAGACGGCACCCTGTTTCATAACGGACCCCGATGACGCACAGCGGCTTGTCTGGAACCGGTTCTGTTCCGTGAACCTGGCGAAGTACGTCCATGACATCATCTTTGCGCACAAAGAATCCCAGAAGAGAACCAAGCCGGAGGAACGGACGAAGAAGACCGTCGGCGTCGTCGCCCGGGGATGCACCACCCGGTCCCTGGTCATCCACCTCCAGGAGAAACAGTATGACCGTGATCAGGTCGTCATCATCGGGGTCCCCTGTACGGGATTCGTCGCCAACAAAAAGGTATCCATGGCGGTGGGCGGCACGGAGATAACGGCCTGCACGGTTGCAGGCGACACCCTCTCCGTACAGACGAAGGACGGCGGGAAGGATATCCCCGTCAGGGAGGTGCTGGCCGAAAACTGCCTGACCTGCCGGTTCAATAATCCCATCATATCGGACGTGATGCTCGGGGATGCGGCCCCGGCGATGCCCGGTGCGGAGAAGGAGTACGAAGCGGTTGAGGCCTTTGAGGGACGTGCCATCGATGAGCGGTGGTCTTACTTCACGAAGGAGATGGACAAGTGCATACGGTGTTACGCCTGCCGGAACACCTGTCCCTCCTGTTACTGCAAGGTCTGTTTCGTCGAACAGAACCAGCCCCGGTGGGTGGGGGCCGGCATCGATGAGACCGATACGCAGGTTTTCCAGTTCATGCGGATGTTCCACATGGTGGGGCGGTGTGTCGACTGCGGCTCATGCGTGGAGGTCTGTCCCATGGGGGTCGATCTGAGGACGTTCCTCAAGAAACTGGACAAGGACGATTTTCAGCTGTTCGACCATCGGGCCGGGGAGTCGATGGAGAGCCTCCCCTCCCTGAGCGTCCATGCGGAAGATGATAAAGAAGAATTTGTCTTTGAACCATAGAGAACGGAGACGAGATGAGTACCTTTCTAAAAGAAGTGAATGACAGGATAGGCGGGGTCCCGATACAGGACTGTTTCCACTGCAGAAAATGCACGGCAGGGTGTCCGGTGGCTTTTGCCATGGATTACAACCCCAACGCCGTCATCAAGATGATACAGATGGGGATGAAGGAAGAGGTGCTCGGCAGTTCCACCATATGGCTGTGTGCCTCCTGCGAAACCTGCGTGACGCGGTGCCCGAACGAGGTCGATATCGCCCGGATGATGGATACCCTGAGAGAAATGGCGATTGAGGAGGGCGTGTCGGCGGGCGAGAAAAATATCCTCAAATTCCACGAGGCATTCCTCTCCAGTATCAAGATGGGCGGGCGGATCAATGAGCCGATGATGCTCGTCCAGTACAAGCTGAAATCCGGGGATCTCTTCTCCGATATGGGACTGGGGCTGAGCATGTTCATGAAGGGGAAGATCAAGCCCATCTCACCCCGGACGAAGGACATGGGATCGGTACGGAAAATATTCAAATCAACGGGTAAGTAGCGGTAGTACCCGGTGTTGAAGGAGGCTGTAGTTGAAAGTTTCATACTATCCAGGATGTTCGCTCCATGCCACGGGGAAGGAATACGACCAGTCGGTAAAGGCCGTCAGCGATGCCTTGGGGATCGAGTTGCAGGAGGTCGATGACTGGTCCTGTTGCGGTGCTTCTTCGGCCCACATGACCAATTTCAAGCTGTCCGTCGCCCTCCCGGCGCGCAATATTATCGCCGCGCAGAAGGATGGTCTGGATGTGATGGTCCCCTGTGCCGCCTGTTTCAATCGCTTCAAGAGCGCCCAGCACCACCTCGAAAGGGACGCTTCCCTGAAGGCCGAGATAGAAGGGATGATCGGCGCGCAGTATAACGCCAGCGTCTCGGTGAGAAACCCGATAGATATCATCTACAATGACATCGGGCTTGAGAGATTGGGTGAGGCGGTCACCAAAAGACTCGGCGGCCTCAAGCCGGTCTCCTACTACGGATGTCTCCTCCTGCGGCCGCCCGAGGTATGCCGGTTCGACGATTACGAAAATCCGTATATGCTGGACGGAATCATGAACGCACTGGGGGCCGATGCCCGCAACTGGTCATGCAAGACGGACTGCTGCGGGGGAAGCCTGACTCTCAGCAAGACCCAGATCGTCGTTCACCTTGTGGATAAGATGATGCAAATGGCCGCGGAGGCCGGGGCGAACTGCATTGTGACCGCCTGTCCGGTCTGTTTCGCCAACCTGGACACGCGGGCCAGTGAACGGGGGAGAATCCCGGTGTTCTACTTCACCGAGATCATCGCCCTTGCCCTGGGACTGAAGGGGCCTGAAGCGTGGTTCAAGATGCACAACGTTGATCCGCGACCCCTCCTGACGTCGCTGGGGTTGCTGTAGGGTCTTTACATTTTGATACAATAAACGAGGCAACTAAGGGAAGATATGGAAAAAAGAGTCATAAAAAAAGACGCCTTGGCCGGTATCATCAAGAAACTGGCGGAAAGCATGGTGGTATATGCCCCCGTCCGGGATGAGGACAACGTCCTCTTCAAGGTCCTGGAGGAGGGGATGGAGCCGCTCCTGGATTTCGATAATACGAAGAACGCCCCGAAGAACTTCTTCTTCCCCCAGACCGAAGTCATGATGCGGTACATGAGAACGGAGCGGGGCAGGGAACTCTCCAGCGTTGACGCGGAGGCCCCGGAGGCGGTGCTCTTCGGCGTCCGTCCCTGCGATGCCAGGAGCTTTGTCCTCCTGGACAACGTCTTTAACGATCCGAAGTATAAGGATCCGTACTATATCGACCGCCGGGGCAAGACGGCGATCGTGTCCCTTGCCTGCGTGCGGCCGCCCTACACCACCTGTTTCTGCACCTCCGTGGACGGGCATCCCTTCTCGTCAGAGGGGACCGATGTCAGTCTCATAGATATGGGGGACAGCTACCTTGCCGAATTCGTGACCCCGAAGGGCGAGGAACTCCTGAAGAAGATAGGAGACCTACCGGCCGCGGATGATGCGCTCGATGCCAAGAAACAGGAGATGTCCGCAGCCGCCGAACAGTCGGTCAATGGGGCGGTGCCGGCCCGCGCGATAAAGGCCTGGATGGATGAGAACTTTGATCACCCGTTCTGGGATACGATCCACCAGAGCTGCCTCGCCTGCGGGACCTGCACGTATCTCTGCCCCACCTGCCACTGCTTCGACATCACCGACGAGGTCAAGAAGGAGGACGGCCGGAGGATCCGCTCCTGGGATTCCTGCATGTCGTGGCTCTTTACGATGGAGACATCGGGGCACAACCCCCGTCCCTCCCAGAAGGAGCGATGGCGCCAGCGGGCCATGCACAAGTTCAAGTACTTCGTGGACAACTTCGACGCCGTTGCCTGCGTGGGATGCGGCCGCTGTGTGATGTATTGTCCGGTGAATATTGATATACGAAAGATCGTAACAGACATTTCTAACCTATAGTTTGTGGAGATACCGATGCAGAACCCATACATACCGATACCTGTGGATGTGGCGAAGATAGTGACGGAGGTGACGACGAAGGACATCAAGACCTTTCGGTTGGCCTTTGCGAACAAGGAGGACGAGGAGCGGTTCCAGTACCTGCCCGGTCAGTTTGCGGAGCTTTCCATCTTCGGGAAGGGCGAGTCTCCCATCGGGATAGCCTCCTCGCCGACGCAGCCCGGCTATCTGGAGTTTACGGTTCAGAAGGCCGGGGTGGTGACCTCCGAGCTCCACAGCATCGAGGAAGGGTTCCGGATGGGGGTGCGGGGTCCCCTGGGGAACACCTGGCCCATCGACTATCTGAAGGGGAAGAACGTCGTGATCGTGGGGGGCGGGTTTGCCTTCACGACGTTGCGGTCGCTTCTCAACTACATGATCCATGAGGACAACCGGTCGGACTTCGGGAAGATCACGGTGGTCTATGGTGCCAGGGAGCCCGGTTTGTTGATCTACAAGGACGAGCTTGCCGCCTGGGAGGCCCGGGACGACGTGGACATGAACGTGACGGTGGACAAGGGGGACGAGGCCTGGACGGGGAGAGAGGGGTTTGTTCCGGCGGTCTGCGAGCAGGTGGCGCCCGGTTCGGAGAACGCGGTGGCGGTGATCTGCGGTCCTCCGATCATGATCCGGTTTACCCTGCCGGTTTTTTTCAATCTCGGGTTTTCGAAGGAGAACATCTACACCTCGCTTGAGATGCGGATGAAGTGCGGGATCGGGAAGTGCGGCCGGTGCAACGTGGGGAGCAAGTACGTCTGCAAGGACGGTCCGGTCTTTTCCCTGGCGGAACTGGACAAACTGACGAAAGAGTACTGACAGCCATAAGACGGAGCATGAAAAAAGCGGAGAGACTCTCTCCGCTTTTTTTGTTGAACGGGTGACGTGTATCTTCTTTATCCGTCTTTTCTTTCCCAGTCGTAGGGTATGTTGTTTTCGTGCGGGTGGACGCGGAACTCGTCCGGCCGGTCGTATTCGTACACCTCGGTTGGGACGTTGACGACGATGGCCTCTTCCGGCGAGACGCACTTGAACCCGTGGTAGACGTACGGGGGGATGTGGACCAGGATGGGATTGTGCTCCCCGGCGAATAGTTCGTTCACCTCCCTATATGTCGGGGAATCCTCCCTCCCGTCGTACAGGACGATCTTCATGGTCCCCCTGACCACGGCCATGTTATCGGACTGTGTCTTGTGGTAATGCCACCCCTTGACCACCCCCGGGTAGGCGGTTGTCATGTAGACCTGGCCGAATCCCTGGAAGACCTCGTCGTCGCGGCGGAGTATCTCCATCAGCCGCCCGCGTTCATCGGGGATGACCTTCAGCTTTTTGATCGTTACGCCCTCTATCATATCCCGTTCTCCCTACACCCTGTTTGCCCCGGTCTTGGCGACCATGTTCCCCGCATACTGGAGTGATTCAAGGGTCCCCGCATCCGTCCACCAGCCGTCCAGGATGTCGTGGGTGAGGGTCCCCTTGCCGATATAGTAGTTGTTGACGTCGGTTATCTCCAGTTCGCCCCGGGCCGAGGGTTTCAGGGTCCTGATGAAATCGAAGACCGTGCTGTCGTACATGTAGATCCCGATGACGGCGTACGTGGAGGCCGGCTGTGAGGGCTTTTCATCAATCCTGACGATCCTGCCCTCCTCGAATGTCGGGACGCCGAAGCGTTGCGGGTCGGCGACCTCCTTGAGCAGCACCTTGGCCCCCTCCTTCTGCTTTTCGAAGTCCCTGACCGCACGGATGATATTCTTTTCGATGATGTTGTCACCGAGCATGACGACGATCTTGTCCTGGTCCGCGAAAAATTCCGCCAGGCTCAGGGCGGCCGCTATGCCCCCCTCACCCTCCTGGTAGGTATAATTCAGGTGCCGGAGACCGAATTCCTTCCCGTTGCCCAGCAGTTTGAGAAAGTCACCCGCGTTGTTCCCCCCCGTCACGATCAGGATCTCATCTATCCCGGCATTGACCAGTGTGGTGATCGGGTAATAGATCATGGGTTTGTCATAGATCGGCAGCAGATGCTTGTTCGTGACCTTCGTCAGCGGGTACATCCTGGTGCCGAGTCCCCCCGCGAGAACGACTCCCTTCATGTGTGTCTCCTCTCTTAACAGTACTTCTTTTAACGCCTCATAGCATATTTAAAGAGGGCGTGACAACCGGATAATGCGGATACGTCCAAGATCATTCCTTTTCTTTACATGGCACGCACCGTATAGTATACGATTCACAAAGAGGTCGTGCCGGGCGTGAAGTCATGACAGACGAACAATATATGAAAATGGCCCTCAAGCTCGCCCGAAGGGGCGAGGGATGGACGAGTCCCAACCCCATGGTGGGTGCCGTTATCGTCAGGGACGCGAAAATCCTGGGAAAGGGGTACCACCGGCGGTTCGGGGAGGCGCACGCGGAGATCAACGCGATCGCCGATGCCGGGGGATCCATTGCAGGGGCGACCCTGTATGTTACGCTGGAACCCTGCTCCCACCACGGGAAGACTCCTCCCTGTGTCGACAGGATTATCGAGGCGAAGGTGTCACGGGTGGTGGCAGGGAGCGTCGATCCCAATCCCCTCGTCTCCGGGAAGGGTATCGAGGCGCTGCGCGGCCACGGGATAGAGGTGAAGGTGGGGGTTCTGGAGCGGGAGTGTGAGGGCCTGAATGAGAAATTCTTCACCTTCATGAGGACCGGGGCCCCCTTTGTCACGCTGAAATACGCCCAGACCCTCGACGGGCGGATCGCCACGTCCACGGGACACTCGCAGTGGATCAGCTCCGAACCCTCTCGCAGATTTGCGCACCGGCTGAGGGCGAGACACGACGCCGTCCTGGTCGGGATCGGTACGGTCATGGCGGATGACCCGGACCTGAGGGTCCGCCTGGTCAGGGGGAGAAACCCCCTGAGGATCGTCCTCGATCCCTCCCTGCGCATCCCGCCGGGAGCGCGCGTTCTCGACAACCAGGATGCCGCGCGGACGCTGGTTGTCACCGAACCTCTGCGTGGAGATGAAAGGATACCGGCCTTGCAGGGGAGAAAGATCGAGACGCTGGCTGTCGAGAAGGATCGCGCCGGCTCACTCGACCTGAAGACGCTGCTAACGGAGCTGGGGAGACGGCAGATATCCTCGGTCCTCGTCGAAGGGGGCGCGGGGGCCATCACCTCCTTTGTGAAGGCGGGCCTCTTCGACAGGGTCATCGTCATCGCCGCCCCGAAGATGGTGGGGAAGGGGCTGGAGGCGATCGGCGATCTGGGGATTGCACGTATGGACGACGCGATCACGCTGAGATATGAGCGTACCTTCCGGCGGGGGGATGACGTCGTCATGTACCTGAAAAAGCGGGAGCGGTGAGATGCCCTGGTATGCCGTCTACACAAAGAGCCGTTTTGAGGACAGGGTATATACCGGGCTCGTCCAGCGATCGGTGGAGACCTTTCTCCCCAAGATGGAGGTATGGAGCCGGAGGAAGGATCGGAGAAAGAAGATACGCATCCCGATGTTTTCCGGCTACCTCTTCGTCGATTTCCCCGAATACTCGAACGAGCGGAAGCTCGCCGTCCTCACCACCCCCGGCGTGGTCAAGATGCTGGGGAGACCGGACACCTACGAACCGATCCCGGTTCCCGATGCGCAGATCGAGGCGATCAAGCGCCTGATAGCCTCGGACGTGGAGATACAGCCCTGCCTCTACCCGAAGGAGGGAGAGCGGGCGAGGATAACGGACGGGCCTTTCAGGGGGATAGAAGGCGTCATGGTCCGGGCCGATTATCACCGGCATCTCTTCGTGGTGTCCATCGACCTGCTTCAGCGCTCGGTCGCAATCAAGCTGGAGGGATTTCAGATCGAAAAGGCGTAAGAGATTTTACCTGGAGGAACCCCCCTCGAACACCCCCATCGCCTCCGCCACCAGGAGGTGCTCCCGCCCCTTGTATTTCGGCGACAGGTGGAAGATGCGAATCTCTTTCGCTCCCGCCTCCCTCGCGAGGAGGCCCGCCTGCCGTGCCGTCAGGTGGTACTTCTCCGCCGCTATTGCGGCGTCTTCCTCCAGAAAGGGTGCCTCGATGAAGAGGATGTCGGATCCCCGGGCCAGCTGGACGATCTTTCCCGCGTTGTCGCTGTTGTAAGCGGTATCGGCTATGTACGAGACCTTCTGTCCCGGCATCGTCCGGATAAGCCGTTTCAACTCGCCGAGGGGGATCATCCTCGTACCACCCTCTTTCAGACGTGCTTCGACGGGGGAATCGTCGACCACTCCCTCGCGGATGTCGTCTTTCAGCTTTACCAGCCAGTTGCCGGGGGCAAGCCCCATCTCCTCGAGGGCGTTCTTCATGATGTTGATCTGCGTCTTCTCCTTCATCGCAAAGGCGAGGGAGGGGACCTTGTGGTCGAGGAAGGCTGCCCGGACCGTGAAGCGTTTCTCGTCGACCAGGGGGTCTTCGAGCGTTCCCGTGGCCGTACCCTCAGCCCTGAACCCCCCGCGGCAGCTGTAGAGCGTCTCTCTCGTTCCCGTTTCATGCACCTCGATCACCCGCATGAGAAAGTCATTGGCGTAGTTGTGGACGAGATTCCACGTATACGCAGACAGTTTCCCCTCGACATTTCTCGTGAATCCCGGCGGGCCGAAGAGGGAGAGGTGCATGTCCCTCCCGAGGCAGACCCGCAGGAGGTGGTCGAAACCGATGAAGTGGTCCATGTGGGTGTGGGATATAAAGATCTGTTTGACCCGGAGGATCTGCCGCGGCGCGAGGGCGTATATCTCGCCGAGGTCGAAGAGGAGGGCCTCGCTCCGGTACTTGAATTTCACGTAGACCCCCGGATCGGCGGAGGGATCGTTTATCAGGTGGGCGCTGAACATGCCCCACTATAAACGAAGAATCGAAAGGGTGTCAAGGAACTGAAAAAGCCTTGACATCCTGCCTGACCGTCGAGGTATGATGCCGGGCATGGGAGCGTTCACTGTTTCACAGAACAAGGAAGAGGCCCTCCTCGCCCGGATGGAAAAGCTGGGCATACGGGAAGAAGACCTCCGCGAGACCTTCGTCAGGGCATCGGGACCGGGGGGGCAGAAGGTGAACAAGACCTCCTCCTGCGTATTCCTCGTTCACGTCCCCACCGGGCTTTCGGTGAAGTGCCAGCAGGAGCGCTCGCGGGCGCTGAACCGGTTTCTCGCGCGGCGCATCCTCGTCGACCGGATCGAGCGGATACAGAAGGGGCGCGCGAGCCTGCAGCGTCAGAAGATCGAAAAGATACGGCGGCAGAAGAGGAAACGCTCAAAGAGGGCGCAGGAAAAGGTGCTCCGGTTGAAGCACATCCAGTCCGAGAAAAAGGCGCTGCGGTCGAAGCCCGTACTTCCCGATGCATGATAACCCGCGGGCATTACGTTCGGGATGCCCGGTTCCTTACGGCGCACCAATAGAAAAAGGGGGAAGGGACACATCTTATTCGTCCCTTCCCCCCTCTTAGCAAAGCCTTGCGCGGTATGCGCCTATCCGACGAGCAGCTTGACCAGCGGATTGGCGAACAGCAGTGCCAGAGCGACAACCAGCGCGTAGATCGCGATGGATTCCGTCATCGCCATACCGACGAGCATGGTAAGCATGATCTTCCCCTGGGC
>Ga0209269_1001556_pt1 | contig 11837 bp, 10 predicted proteins | sample MTBAKMMethaMetaG_FD_187455 | JGI IMG/M metagenome (GOLD analysis project Ga0209269, IMG submission 187455) | Enrichment culture microbial communities from Arthur Kill intertidal strait, New Jersey, USA, that are MTBE-degrading - MTBE-AKM (Arthur... | ecosystem: Environmental > Aquatic > Marine >... | reverse complement strand
CGGTCGCCGCCACGCTCAACAGCAGGCCGCGCAAGACCCTCGGTTGGAGGACTCCGGCAGAAGCCCTCGATGAACTGCTACGCTCTGTTCAAGAAGGTAGTGTTGCGACGACCCCCTGAACCCGGCCTGGCAGCCGCGGTCGGTGTGGAAGATGAGTCCCTTCCCGGGCCGGCGCAGGGCGAGCGCCGTCTCGAGCGCCTCGCTCGCGAGAGAGGTGCGCAGGTGGTCGGCCATCGCAAGGCCCACCACGCGGCGGGAGGAGACGTCGATCACGGTGGCCACGTAGGCCCAGCCCTCCCAGGTGCGCACGTAGCTGATGTCCCCGCACCAGACCTTGTCGAGCTCGTGCGCGGCGGGCGTGAAGTTGCGCTTGAGAAGGTCGGCCGTCTTCGCTGCTGCGGGATCGGCGATGGTCGTGCGTCTGCGGCGCCGGCGGGCGCGGCCCACGATGCCACGCTGCCGCATGAGGCGGGCCACCCGCTTGCGGCTGACGCGCAGGCCCCGCTTGCGCAGATCTCTTGTGATGCGCGGCGAGCCGTAGGTGCCGCGAGAGGCCTTGTGGGCGTCCTTGATCGCTACGAGGAGCTCGTCGTCGCCTCGGCGGCGCTCATCGGGACCTGAGGCAGACCAGGCATAGTAGGCGGCGCGGGAGACGCTGAGCAGCAAGCACGCCCGGCGGACGTTGCGCTGCCCTACCTTCTCCGCCTCGATGAACGGGTAGACGTTCACCGGGTCTCCTTGGCGAAGAAAGCCGTGGCCCGTTTCAAGATGTCGCGCTCCTCGCGCAGCACGCGGTTCTCACGCCGTAGGCGGGTGAGCTCCTCGCGTTCGTCGCTCGTGAGATCGGGCCGCACGCCTGAGTCGATCTCGGCCTGCCTCAGCCAGCGGCGCACCGACGACTCGGTCAGGTCGAGATCGCGGCTGATCTCACGAATCGACTTGCCGCTGTTGTGGCAGAGGTCGACGACCTCCGCCATGTACCCGGGTGTGAACGACCGTCGTGGTCGTCTTCCCTGCTCTGCGCTCGCCATCCTTCGACATCCTTTCTGGCACTTGCGCGCCCTATCTTGGATGTCTGTCAGACGGGGTCAACCCCACACAACAAGTCTTGGCCGATGAACGAACGCCAGGTGCGAGAGCGCTACGAACGCCTCGCCAGTCGCCGCACCACGGTAGAGATGCTCATCGCCGATGCCTCCACATCCAAGCCAAGGTCATTCCGCGCCGCCCTCAAGGCGGTGCGGAACTCGTGTATCCCTCGTTCGAGCATGCGCCCGGAGCCGGGAAGACGTGCAGAGCGAAGATGACAAGGGCGATCATGAGCAGCACGACGGTTTCCGTCGGACCGATGTTCACCTGAGGTGAGGCCTTCGGCAGAGACATGCGAGCGGCATGGCTATTGGGAATTCAGGAGATAAAAGGTCTGCTTCTTCGCGCTTCAGGACGCAACCGGCACTCGGCACTGGCCGACTGAGCCGGGAAGGTACTACTGCAAGACATCGGAGCTACGAGTGACCTACAAGGCAGTCTTCTTCTTCGCCATGTTCATGACCTGGAATGCGATCCTGCTATAACACAGCACCCCGCTTGCCCCTTGTGGGCGGCCATTGCCGAAATCCAGAGTGGGATTTGCCCCCTCAAAGAGAGCGGCATTGCATCAGTGGCGTGGCCTGCAAGAAGCAAAGGGTCAAGAAACGGCCATTGATTCCTGATACTGCGGATAGTCGTGGTTGAGCTCGGCGAGGAGCTTCAACTGGGCGGCGATGAATTGCGCGCCCTCTGTCTGGGCGATTCTCACGTTGTCTGTCTCGACCACGTCCATGTACAGCGTGGAGCCATCGCCGCAACTGGAGATCACGATGCCATGGGGGTCGACGATCATTGAGTTGCCGATGAGGCCGATGCCGCCGTGTTGTCCGGCACCTCCTGCGAAGACCACGTAGCAGCCGTTTTCATTGGCGCGCTGTTGGGCGCTGACGATGGTGATTCTCTTCAGCGGGTGGAAGCTCATCGAATTCCAGAGGATGATCTCCGCCCCGTTGAAGGCCAGGGCGCGGGCACACTCGGGGATGTGGCCGTCGTAGCAGATCATAGTGCCGACCTTGCCGACGCCCGGAAGGTCGGTCACTGGGAACTCTCGGCCGATCTCGACGTTCTCGCCACCCTCCTGCCAAGGGTGCGTCTTCCTGTAGCGGTGCACGACCTCACCCTGCGGGCTAAGGATGACGGCCGTGTTGTAGAGAGCGCCGTCATCCGCACGCTCGACCATCGAGCCGTTGCAGATGTAGTAACCGGTGCTCTTGGCCATAGCAGCCAGGCGATCAGTGGCCGGTCCGGGGATCGTCTGCGCTGCCTTCTCGAAGCTGTTTGGATCGTTGGCTTTCACGGGTGTGCCGCACACCGCGTACTCACAGAAGGTGACCAGCTTGACCCCACTGCCCCAGTCGTCGTAGAGCTCCTGGATCATGTGTTCCATGCGCTGGACGTTGGTCTCCCAATCGAACGTCCACTCGCCCTGACCAACAGCGATTCGTGATCTAGTCATAACTGCAACCCCCTTGCGTTGCCCGGTCAATCTGTTCGACGAAGAGCGATACTCCAGATCTCCCCTGAGACGGGAGGTAGGCGGGCCCCCCAAACCGGCCCGCCTACCTCCGTGAGGAGTAGGGGTTTCTCCTCACAAGAGCGACTGTTGTGTGGGATCGCCTGGCAGCCTTGTTAGCTAGATCCAGACGACCCCTGCCGAATCCGTCCCTGCCGCTACTTGACCCATGCGTGCTGCGACTGCGGATAGTCGTGATCCAGCTGTGCAAGCAGCTTCAGAGAGGCCGTGATGTGCTGAGCGCCCAATTCCCGCGCTACTGTGACGTTGTCCGTGTCGACCACGTCCATGTACAGCGTGGAGCCATCGCCGCAACTGGAGATCACGATGCCATGGGGGTCGACGATCATTGAGTTGCCGATGAGGCCGATGCCGCCGTGTTGTCCGGCACCTCCTGCGAAGACCACGTAGCAGCCGTTTTCATTGGCGCGCTGTTGGGCGCTGACGATGGTGATTCTCTTCAGCGGGTGGAAGCTCATCGAATTCCAGAGGATGATCTCCGCCCCGTTGAAGGCCAGGGCGCGGGCACACTCGGGGATGTGGCCGTCGTAGCAGATCATAGTGCCGACCTTGCCGACGCCCGGAAGGTCGGTCACTGGGAACTCTCGGCCGATCTCGACGTTCTCGCCACCCTCCTGCCAAGGGTGCGTCTTCCTGTAGCGGTGCACGACCTCACCCTGCGGGCTAAGGATGACGGCCGTGTTGTAGAGAGCGCCGTCATCCGCACGCTCGACCATCGAGCCGTTGCAGATGTAGTAACCGGTGCTCTTGGCCATAGCAGCCAGGCGATCAGTGGCCGGTCCGGGGATCGTCTGCGCTGCCTTCTCGAAGCTGTTTGGATCGTTGGCTTTCACGGGTGTGCCGCACACCGCGTACTCACAGAAGGTGACCAGCTTGACCCCACTGCCCCAGTCGTCGTAGAGCTCCTGGATCATGTGTTCCATGCGCTGGACGTTGGTCTCCCAATCGAACGTCCACTCGCCCTGACCAACAGCGATTCGTGATCTAGTCATAACTGCAACCCCTCGTCCGCGCGATTAGCGGGCCTGCCCGACTGTGTCCTGGTAAGTCTCTGACCAAGAAGATGGACGCCACCGTGGCACTTCCACCTTCTCACCGTAGTACTCTGACCAGAACCTCTCGATTTGCCGACAGCTAACCTCGTCTGCATCATCGAGGTTCCAGTCGGGCGCATCTGCAAGTTGCACCTGCTGCTGCCAGCGTGGTGTCTGAAGGTACGTGTAAGCCTCTGTGCGAAGGTTCACCAAGTGGTTGTTGAGGCGTGAGTGCTTGCGATGATCCCGGAGGGCGTCGATATCCAAGGTCGCGCAAGTCAGTGTTTCGCCGTGACCGGTTTGCGCCAGAACGCGCCCTTCGAAGTCCACGATCAGGCTATTGCCTGAGGTAGGGGCCGAAGCTAGCTGTTTGATGCCAACACTCGATCCTGTGTAGATACCGTAGGCCATGTTCTCAATAGAGCGCGTTCGGCAGCAGGTCGCCCAGGCATCAACGGGGGGCCGGCCATACGGATCCATGTAAGCCGTTGAGCCCAAGAAGATCTCGCAACCGTTGTACGCAAGCTGACGTGCGATCTCAGGGAACTGCGAGTCGTAGCAGATCCACCCTCCCAATCTACCGATCTCAGTCTCGACTACCGGGAAGAGAGGGAACTCGTCGGTGTCATATCCCGTCGGCAGAAGGTCGTGGGGCGACACCGTGTTCTCGTGCGGCATCCAAGGCTGGACCTTGCGATAGCGGTACAGGACTCCCTCGGGGCCCACCAGGATTTGAGTGTTGAAGACCAGGTGCTCGCAGCAGGCAGTATCGCGCTCAGCGATACTGCCTGGGGAGATGTAGCAGCCGTATTCCTTGGCCTTCTCGATGAGTCGGTCCGTTTCTGGCCCCGGAATCTCGATGGCGTACTTCTCGTGCATCTCGCGCAGGCTCAGCGACTGCCAGCCGTACATCCCCATCTCTGGACCGACTATCAGCTTCACTCCGAGGGGCGAGTGAAGTGTGTACTGGTCAACAGCCCAGTCGATCATGTCGCACACGTAATCCAGATGGGCCCGACGTTCATCCTGGTCCCACGCATTGCCAGCTCGGGGGCCGAGCTGCATGCACACTGCTCCGAATCGCTTAGTCATCGTCAATCCTTTCGTCGGACGCACGTCTACAAGGCACCGCCAAGTCCGGCCTGAGAGAACTCGTCAGCCACTGGCTAGTCAAGGCAGTCACGTCCCGCGTCACTCCTTGAGGAGATCTGGTCCCACATCCTCAGTCATCCGCGTCTCGCTGGGTGCCTCATTCACCCATGCGGAGACAAAGGAGCGCCCTCGTTTGATCAACCTACCGCTAGTGCCGACGATGCCCCCCGAGAAGGCGAGGGCGATAACGACGATCAGAACGCCCCAGATGATCTCGCGGTACTGTGCGGCCGTGGCAAGTTGATCGTTGAGGTATACGAGAACGCAGGTGCCCACGAACGGTCCGAGCTTGGTGCCAAGGCCACCGAGCATGAGCATGGCCAGCAAGCTCAGCAGCAGATTCAGACTGAGCATGGTGGGCACTGCGCTCTCGACGTAGTGCGCGTAGTACGCACCGGACAGAGCCGTGATTAGAGACGAGGCCGCGAAGAGCACGAGGCGATGTCGAAAGAGGTTGATGCCTTTGGCCTCAGCAGCTTCTCGGCTATCGCGAACCGCCTGAAGGGCCACGCCGATGGGAGACCGAAGGAGCAACGCTATTCCCAAGTAGACGAGCACGAACAGCAGGAGGCCAATGTAGAGCGTCGCCGTCCGAGTCTCCAATCCAAGAAGCTCAAAAGAGCTCAAGCCCCTCAGGCCCAATGCTCCGCCCGTCAGGTCACCCGGGTTTGTCGTCACAATCCCACCAATGACCAGCTGGAAGGCCAGGGTGAACAACACCATGTACGGCCCGTAGAGGCGCAAGGAAGGCAAGCCCAGCGCCAATCCCGCCAGACCACCGACGACCGCCGCTATCGGCAGAGATGCCAGCGTTGGCACGGAGGTGTATAGGTCCAGGAACGCCGCTGTGTACCCCCCGATCGCGAAGAAGGCCAGGGGACCGTACGCCGCTACCCCCGAGTAGCCAAGGAGCAGGTTCCATGCCATGTTGACGATAGACCAGACGATCATCATCGTCACAAGGCCCACCACATAGTTTCCGGTGAACGTTGGCAGTGCGAGGACCAAGACCGCTAGCACGCCAAGGAAGATGAAGGTCCCGCGAAGCGACGCGTATAGACGCAGCGTCTTCGGGGGAGTGCGGGGCTGGTCCATGCGCGCCTCCTCCGCAGCTTGAGTGTAGGCCTCCACGTCTCAACCCTCCGTCTCGAACGAGACGCGACCTGCGAGGCCTTGGGGGCGGAGGGCAAGGAGTGTAAGGGTGGCGGCAAATACAATCGGGAGAACCCAGTCGCTGCCGATCACCGTCGATACCAACGTTTCTGTGAACGCCAAGGCAAATGCGGCCATGAGTGCGCCCCGGACATTGCCCAGGCCCCCGACGATCGTCACGATCAGTGCCTTCATCAGAACGGTGAATCCAGTTGTGACTGACACGAAGTAGAAGCCACTGAGAAGGATGCCCGACAGTCCGGCAAGGCCACCACTCAGCACCATCGTCAAGAGAGTCAAGCGAGCGGTGCTGATGCCAATCAGCTCCGCCCCCATGGAACTGAACCCAAGCGCCCGAATCGCTATCCCGTATCGAGTACGACCAAGGAAGAGCGAGAGCAGAATGATCACAATGAACGCACTCGCTACAATCAGACCGGCTTGCGCGGTCGCAGGAACCTCCCCAGGCAGCTGGATCAGGCCGGTGACGAGCTCAGGGTAGGCCCGTGGGCGCGCGCCGAACATCAGAACGATGACAGCCTGGATGATGAGTGCGAAGCCCAGCCCTGCAGCGACTGTTGAGCTCTCTCTGTCGGGTCGCTTCAGAAGCCATTGGAAGACCCCGAGATGCATCAGGGCAGAGGCCAACCCCCCAGCTGCAAAGGCGACCACCAACCCGGCGAAGGCCGGCACTCCCACCGACACAGCCGCATACGCTGCGAAGGCTCCGATCATGAAGAGACCGCCATAGGCCAGGTTCATGAATCGGAGCGCCCCGAAGACGAGAGTGAATCCCGTGGCCATCACCGCATAGGTGGATCCGAGCACGAGAGTGGTATAGAGGAGCTGAATTACCTCTCCGTCCATTGATACTCCTCGGCTAGGTTCCCAAGTAGGTCTTCAGCACCTGCTGGTGCTGAAGCATGTCCTCGGTCGCGCCCGACTCAGCAATGCGACCGGTGTCGACTATGCACATGCGATCGGCGAGACCGCGTAGACGGAGCGGGTTCTCTTCAACGACGACCATGGACAGCCCGTCCGCGTGCATGTAGCGAACTCGCTCGTACACCTCACCGACCACGCGCGGGGCCAGTCCAAGCGATGGCTCGTCGATCATCAGGAGTCTGGCACCCATGCTGAGACCCCGCCCGAGCGCGAGCATGCGCCGCTCTCCGCCGCTCAGTGTCCGAGCTAGCTGCCGACTCCGTTCCCTCAGACGAGGGAAGACTTCATAGACTCGGTCGATGGCTTGATGGCGCTTCGACCAGCCGCCCGTACCGTACAAGGCCGCGGCTATGTTCTCCTCGACGGTGAGATCGGAGAACAGAAGGTCGCCCTGAGGCACGTGGGCGAGGCCCATTCTGGCGACCTTGTGGGGCGGAAGGTGTGCTAATTCGTGTCCGTCAAAAGAGACCGATCCGGCCCACCATGGGATGATTGCAGAGATGGCACGGAGGATTGTGGACTTCCCGTGACCATTCGGCCCTATCAGGCCAAGACACTCTCCCTCCTCCACCTCAAAGCTGAGTGCCGAGATGATCTCCGTCTGTCCATAGCCGCAGTGAAGGTCTCGCACAGTCAGAATGCTCATCACTGCACCACCTCAGGGTCCGTTTCACCGAGCCATGCTGACCGAACACGTGGGTCCACGGTAATCTCGGCGGGCGTCCCCTCCGCGAGGTTCTTGCCTTCATGCAGAACGACCACTCGATCTGCAACCGCGGTAAGGAAACTCATGATGTGCTCGACGACGAGGACGGAGCCCCCGCTCTCGCCGATGTTGCGACACAACCTGACCATCTCAGCACCCTCCTCGACGGAGAGGCCACCGACTGGTTCATCAAGCATGAGAAGGCGCGGTTCCTTGACCATCGCGCATGCCAGCATGAGCCGCTTCTGTTCATAGACGGATAGGGCCCCCGCCACCTCTTGCGCTCGCTCCTCCAGAGAGAAACGACTCAACGCGTCAAGAGCGACACTGAGGTGACGAGAGCCAAACGAAATGCGACTGCCGCCATCGCCGTACACAGCAGCCAGCGCCACGTTCTGTAGGGATGTGAGCGTCGAGAATACGCGCACTCCCTGGAAGGTCCGGGCGATGCCCCTGCGGCACGTCTGGTGCGCGGCGAGGTGATCGATGTGCTCACCATCGAATACGATCTCGCCTGAGTCGAGCCTGAGCTGCCCACCGATCGTATTCAGCAACGTGGTCTTCCCCGCACCGTTCGATCCTGCAAGGCCCACGATCTCGCCTCGTCCGACCGATAGATCAACGGTGCTCAGAGCATGGACCCCGCCGAAGGACTTCGTCACGCCTCGGCAGGTGAGAATCGCGGTCCCATTGAGACCATCAGAACCCGACGGAGACATCATCGTCCCATTCTCCGCTTCCCCGGCTCAGCTCTTGAACCAAGCGGGGACGAAGAATTCCGACTCGATGTACGGCTCTGGAGCGACGACTTTCGACACACCGTCTTGGATCTGAGCGAAGAAATGCGGCACACCAGCTGCCGGATCCGTCGTCTTGCTCGGATAGGGCTCGACCCAGTGCTCATCATTGAAGTTGTACGTCCCGCAAGTGCCCACGTAGGAGATCTCCTCCAGAGCCTTCGCCACCTTCTTGGCATCGGTTGAGCCGGCCAAGGCTACGGCTTGCAGATAGATCTGCATGGTGTCGTACATGATTCCGCCAGCACTGGAACTCGAGGGCTCGTTCCATCTCTTCTCGTAGGCCTGCATGAATGACTCGGTCTGAGGACACACGCCCCGCGGCCTGACGCCCAGGACTGTCGCCCAGATCATGCCGTTCGCGACTTTCTCTCCGACCAGATCGACGTACCCAAGGCTCCCAGGTGCGTACTGCCCATACAGGAGCGACGGCGTGGGGTTCTCCATGAACTGCTTGTTGAAGGCAGCCATATCCGGAATCGTGGGGTCAGAGAAGAAGACCCAGTCCGGAGGGTCACTCCTTATCTTCTGCAGAATGGCGGAGAAGTCGCTCATTGGCGCGTCGAACGTCTCGAAGAGCGAGCAGGTCCAACCAGAGGCCTCCATCTCGTCCCTGCAGACTTTGCCGATGTTCTCGGAGTAAGGGATGCTTGAGTTGACAATGGCGATCTTCTTGTTTCTCGGCTGGAACTTCCCAGAATCGACAAGCCATCGATTGAAGGTCGCGAATCCCTTCGAGTACCACAGCTCCGGCGGATCAGCCTGGAAGGTCTGGCAATACTTCTGCGGATCAGACATGTACTGGTCCACGTGGGACGAAACGGTGTTCGTGTGCAGATAGAGCGTGTCCGACTCAGCGCACAGGTCGTACTCGGGACCCGTGAAGAGCATGTAGGCATTGACGATGGCGTCGACGTTCTCCTTGTCAATCAACGAGGTGAAGTTCGACACCATCAACTCGGGGGCCATATCCTGAGCGTCCATCACGATCTGCTCGATTTGTCGCCCAAGGACGCCACCGTTAGCATTCCACTCCTCGATGCACATTGCGGAGGCCTTCTGATGCTCGTTCCCTTCAACCGAGAAGGGCCCCGTGAGCGTGATCGTTGAGCCGACCTTGATAGGATCTCCGCCTCCGTAGCTGCCTGCTGCTGCTGTGCTGGGTGCATCATCGCTAAACAGAGCAGCTGCCCCTGCGCCAACGGCGCCCCCAACAACGAGTCCGCCCACAGCTGCTACCGTGGCTCCCTTGACGAATTGCCTTCGTGACATCGTCCGTTGTTCGTTTGATAGCTGCTCGTCCATGTGAACCTCCTTCAGCGCTCCCCATAGCCACACCCGGAAACTCATCGCAGCCATGACTCCCCGCGACGCTCTCACTCAACGCTGGCCAACGACGTAATGCAATGGCCCAAGGGACAGTCGAGAGACAGTCCGGTTGGCCAGTAGCAGCGTCCTGAGGTGCCGGCCAGCGCGGCGGGATGAACGGAGGCTTTGGCGATGGTGCGAAGCCCTGCTAGGCTGGCCAGCAGCGCCAAGTAGGCAGAATCGTCGTGGGTGGACCTTGGGGGATAGCCACCGTGAGCTGGTCGTCCGAGAACAGCTCCTACACTTGGGCGTTGCTGGCCTGCCTCGCTCTCACAGGTAGCGTAGCGTGGGGCAGCTGGCGAAGGCGAAAGGTTCCAGGTGCTCGCCCGCTCTTCGTCTTGTCGATCATCAGCGCAGTTTGGTGCGTGAGTGTGGCTGGTGAGATCGAAGCCGTCAGCTACGCAACAAGAGTGCTATGGGCTGATTTCCATCTAGCCCTAGCTCTTCCTGTCGCTACCGCAGCGACCTGGTTCGCGCTTGCCTATGCCGGGCTCGGGCGTTTCCTGACAACCCGAAATCTGTTTCTCATGGGCATGGTGCCGCTGTTCGCGCTGGTCCTCGTCTTCGCGGGCCCCTGGGGACCCGAGTGGCGATGGCTCCCCCCAGATCCGCTCTTGCAGCTTGGCACCGATACGCCTGTGAGCATCTTCATGCTCTACGGCATGTGTCTAGTCTTAGTCGACTTCGCTGTACTGATCTGGCTCTTCGTAAGATCCCCGGGCCATCGCTGGCCCACCGCGCTCATCTTGATTGGCCAGTTTGGCTCTTGGACCTACTACGCCCTGCTCGTCATCCAGACCAACGTCACGGTGCCGTCCAGGCTGTTCCTGCTGTTCATCGCACCGTTTGTCACCTACCTTCTCGTGCTCTACCGCTTTCGTGTGTTCGATGCCGCACCTGCCGCCCGTGCTGCCGTCATCGAGCGAATGGACGAGGGCATGCTCGTCCTTGATCTGGAGGGCCACATCGTCAAGGCGAATCCTGCAGCTGAGGGTATCCTTCAGATATCCGCGGAAGAACTTCGGGGTCGCTCGCTTGCAGACGTTCTGCCAGTCCAAGATCCCCCCTGGCCCCAGAAGGCTTCTCGACAGCACCTCGAACTGAGCCTTGGCGACGGCTCCCGTGAACGGCACTTCACGGCGAATCTCACGCCCCTGGCGGACAGCCGCCACGTCTTGCTTGGCCACCTCGTGCTGATCCACGACGTCACTGATGAGAAGCGAGCGCAGGGCGAACTGCTCATGCAACAGCGCGTGGTGGCGACGTTGCAGGAGCGGGAACGGCTCGCGCGCGAGCTGCACGACGGTATTGGCCAAGTGCTCGGCTACATCAGCCTGGAAGCGCAGACCATTCGGAGGTGGTCCCTCGACGGCAACACGAAGAAGGCGGCCAGGCAGCTTGGCCGACTGGCGAGAGTTGCACAGGATGCGCACGCTGACGTTCGAGATTCCATACTCAGTCTGCGTGCGGGCTCCTCAGAGCACTGGTCCTTCCTGCCCTCTGTGAGGAGGTACCTCGAGGACTACCGCCATGCTTACGGAATCCATACCGAGCTGACTATCGGCGAGGAGATGCGCAACACCGGTCTTCCGGCGGAGATTGGAGTCCAGCTGCTGAGAGTGTTGCAGGAGGCGCTGACGAACGCGCGTCGCCACGGCAAGGCGCGGGAGATACGAGTTGACATCCGAGGCGAGCATGAGGAGGCTCGAATCATGATCAGCGACGACGGATGTGGCTTTGACGCCGGGGAGTTGACAGAGGACGGGCATTACGGCCTGGGCTTCATGGAGGAACGTATGAAGCAGGTCAACGGGTCGGTCTCGGTGGAATCTGGACCAAGAGGGGGCACGATCGTCACCCTCGCCGTGCCCATCGCACGAGAGGGCGAGCCGACGCAATGAGAGTACTGCTTGTCGACGACCACCGACTGTTCCTAGCAGGCTGCAGAAATACTCGCCGGCGCACCCGTCCGGCGAGGGCCCGCAGCCTCGATCAAGGTACGTCCGACTGCCCTCATCTGATAGAATAATCCCTGCAAATCACGAATAGGGAGGGCGCGA
>Ga0209269_1001555_pt1 | contig 11838 bp, 13 predicted proteins | sample MTBAKMMethaMetaG_FD_187455 | JGI IMG/M metagenome (GOLD analysis project Ga0209269, IMG submission 187455) | Enrichment culture microbial communities from Arthur Kill intertidal strait, New Jersey, USA, that are MTBE-degrading - MTBE-AKM (Arthur... | ecosystem: Environmental > Aquatic > Marine >... | reverse complement strand
AGCCACTTCAATGCGGATATCGCTAATGATCTTCAAAACTCGCTCCGCGATAATTGTTGCATCTTTCGCGGTTGTTTCAGGCAACAACAAAACAAACTCTTCACCTCCAAATCTGGCAAAGATATCCATTTCTCTTAAGAACTTCTGGCATTCTTTCCCGATCCTTTTCAAGACCTCATCACCAGCCAGGTGACCATAACGGTCATTAAACATCTTAAAGTGGTCGATATCGATTAACAACAGGGAAAGGGGATGGTTGTGCCGAATCGATCTGCGAAATTCACGCGCCCCGATTTCAAAAAAGTAGCGTCGATTAAATACACTGGTCAAAGGATCTGTAATAGCCAGCGTCTGTACCTGTCGAAATAATCTGGCATTTTCAATCGCGATTGCAGCTTCATTGGCAAAAGATTGGATTAAATTCGCTGATTCAAGGGTATACGCACCCACATTTCGATTATCAATGGAAAGGTAACCAATAATTTGGCCGCGCAAATACATGGGCAAACCCATCCACCCGCGAATGTAGCCTGTATTTCCAAAGCCTAAAAATCTTGAATCTTGCTGTGCATCTTCCAATATTAACGCTGTTTTTGATTCGGATATTTCCTCAAAGAGTTTATCTTCAATTGGAAGCGTATGACCCACAATTGCATTATTATTGGGCAGATAACGACCCGCCATCACTTTCAAACCATCTTGTGTCGCCAGAAAAATGGAAGCGGAATCATATGCCATTACTTTTTCAAGCTGTACCAGGATCTCTTTGAGCACTTGTTCCAATTCCAATTCTGAAGCCACTAGAGAAGATGCTTTGCGTAATGTTTCCGCTTCTTCAACCTTTTTCGTTGCAGATTCCAGATAGCGGGCATTTTGAATTGCGATTCCGACAAAATTGGAAAACACTGTCAATAAGCCAACATGTTCTTCTTTATAGAAGTTGGGTTCAGCTTTATCAAGAGTCAAAAATGCTACAACTTCCCCTTGAACAAGAATAGGCGCACCCGCGAAAGAACGAATATAATCTACCCCGTCGACATATACCCAATCATACGCGCGCGTGTCGGGAATTAACAAGGGTTTCTTCAATTCAAACATTTCTTTCAAATTGCGGGTTTCATCAAGTCGAAATTCAAGCCCCTCATTAATCGCAAGTTCCTGACGAGTGTCTTTGTAATACCCATGAAGCCGGGAAATCTTTACTTTGTTACCAAACCGCAACATTACACTTGCCGAATCATACTCTATGACCCGGCGCATTTGCTCAAGAAGAATATCAAGCAGAGGTTCAAGTTCATATGTAGATACCAATAGAGTGCCAATTTCACTTAATGCCTGGAACAATTCGCGTTGGTGCCGCTCTTTACTTAATAAATCTCGAACAAGTTGTTCACTTTCAAGCCGCTCAATCACTGAGCCCAACAAATTGGCGGCAAGCCGTAAGGTATCTTTTTCAGCAGTATCCCAATTGCGTTCTTGATTATAATCATCCAATCCAATCCCCCCCCCACCATTGGTTATTCACAAAAACTGGAATGAGAAGGAAAGACTTCAATCCGATTTCGGAATAGATTGAGCGAGACTTCTCTGGCAGTAAACGGACGAAGCCATGCACCAAATGGTTTTGACTCAATAGAGTTTCCCAATTCTGTAATCCCATTTCTCGCAAAGAATAATTATGGGTATCAATTTCCGAAATTTTTGGAGAGACTCCTGGCGCAGCCCATTCATACTTCCAGGACATTCGGAGTCCTCTTGTGGGATCCAGGAAGTTTTCAAAAAATATAGATTCGGCTTGCCTGAATTAGTTTTCCCAGCCTGGAGAGAACCTCGGGGACACTTTCTTGCCAATCAGGTGATTTTAAAAGCCATTGTACTGAGTCACTCATCACCTCTACGATGCTTTCCCGGTAAACAGCGTCTTCCTTATTAATCTCAATATTTTTGGTATGTCTAATTGGATTAAAGTTCTTCCAGAAATAACTAATCGCTACAATGATCAAGTTTGAGAGAATGATTAATGTAGGGATAAGTATATTCTGCGGTTGATATCGTACTAGCACTAACATCGAAAAACCAACCGAAAGAGCAAAAACTACCGCGCTTCCGAGAACAATTCGTTTAGATTGGCTCAAGATTATGAAAACAAAAGGGATGGTAAATAATGTTGCTAACCCATCAAAATAATCAGGATTATTTGATAATAGATATCCCAACAACAGACTGTACAAAAAATAGAAAATCACATAATTAATACTATTTGATTTTGATTGGGATGGATCCATTGATTAAATCCTTAAGAAATGTGGATTGAACCATTTTTTGAATTGTATCAGAAAAAAATAATATGTGAATTATTTCTCAATTTTCCGAAGAAAATGTCTTACAAGTATTATCGACAGGTATTGGTGAATATTTATTTTGGATAGCAAGGTCGTGATTTATGTCACCTTTTGATTATGACGAAATTATTATTATGACTATAAAAATTCATGGTAAATTTTAAGGAGAGACATAAAATATAATTCGAGGTCTTTAATGGAAGACATAAATTTTGAGGTCTTGAGCGAAAGTGAAGAAATGTATCTGGTTACCATTGCGCGTTTGTTGGAAGATGGAATCTCTTCACCCGTTCCGCTTTCTTCTCTTGCGCGTGAGATGGATATTTTGCCCGTATCTGCAAACCAGATGATTCGGAAAATGGCTGACGAAGGCCTTGTTGAATATATCCCCTATAAAGGAGTTGAACTTACAAAGCTTGGTGATTTGTCTGTACGCCGAATCATCCGCCATCGAAGATTATGGGAAATATTTCTTGTCGAAAAACTTGGTCTTTCTTTCACTGAAGCCGAAGAATTGGCCTGCAAAATGGAACACATTACACCGGATTATATTTCTTCCCGTCTTTCCGAATTTCTGGGAAGTCCGGAGTTTGATACCTTTGGAAATCCTGTGCCAACGGTCGAAGATGAAGGCAACTTACAGGCCCAAATCAGGTTATCCGAAATTGAACCCGGAGAATTTGTTTCCATTGTTCAATTAAGGACTGATTCAGCAATGCGCTCATTTCTTGCCAGTGAGGGCGTTGGTCCAGGCACAAAACTACAAACAATTGGAGCTGGATCCCAAAATATTGTTATTGAAGTGAATGACCATATTATCAAGCTTAGCCGTTCGATTGCTGATTCAATACTGGTAAAAAAGTTCTTGTCTACAAAGTAGAATAAAACATTGAATTTTACGGAGAGTAAATGATGCCGCTCAATTTGGTGGATCAAAATCAAGAAGTAATCCTTGTCTCTATTCAAGGCGGATTAAAAATGAAGCAACGCCTGGCAGATTTGGGATTAAATATTGGTATGACCATCCGTGTTTTGAAGAAAGCAAGTGGTGGTCCAATGATTATTGCTGTAAAAGATTCCAGACTGGCATTGGGCTGGGGGATGGCAAATCGAATACTGGTAGAGCCAGTTCGCTGAGAATCAAATTTCAATGATTCATTTTGGAGAAAAATGTCAGATAAAGTTCGCGTTGCTCTAATGGGCAACCCTAATTGTGGAAAATCCACTATTTTCAATTCACTGACCGGCTCACGTCAGCATGTCGGAAACTGGCCGGGGAAAACTGTTGAAGTCTCTCAAGCTGATTGCATATATGGAGACGGGCAAGTCGAATTAATCGATCTGCCGGGAACATATAGCCTGGCAGCCTACTCAATGGAAGAAGTGATCGCCAGAGATTTTTTATTGGATCAGAAACCAGATGTGGTGATCTGTGTGGTGGATGCCGCCAACCTGGAACGAAATTTATATTTAACCGTTCAGGTGCTAGAGTTGGGCTTTCCTATTGTCCTTGCGCTTAATATGGTAGATATTACTGAAGCAGCTGGAATTCACATTGATGAGGACAAGATCAGCCAGGCTCTTAGATGCCCGGTGATAAGAACTGTTGCCAGGGAAAATAAAGGTATTAAAGAATTACTGGATACCGCGATTTGTACCGCAAGGAGCATAGAAGATTAATGACGGGTCTACACTCTCTGGCTTACACCAAACGGAGCGGTTTTTCTATTGATTATGGCCGTGAAATCGAAGAAGAAATCGTCCGCATTCAACAATTTACTGAAAAAAACCCGGTTATTCAGCAAAGATTTCCCACTCGCTGGTTGGCAATTAAGTTGCTTGAACAAGACGAGGATGTTCACAAGAAACTACTATCGCTAGAAGGGGGCGAGGAAATCATTGCAGAATCTCAAGAATCACTTGATCACCTCAAAGAGGTATTTGGCGAAGATTCTGACACAATTCTAGCCGATCGTCGATATGGTTGGATCAATGGCTTGGTTCGTGAAGCAGTCAAACATACTCGCCCAAATCAAATGACCATATCAGATCGAATTGATCAAATCGTGACGAACCAATATATTGGCGTGCCGCTATTTTTGGCCATGATGTGGGTTGTTTTCATGTTTACTACTGAAATATCAACCCCTTATGTAGATTGGATTGAAGGGGTTATTAGCGGTCCAATTACAAATTGGCTTATCGCAACATTAGGAGTTCTTGGGGCAAGAGGCACTTGGGGAGAATCACTCCTGGTCGATGGAATAATCGCAGGAGTGGGGGGTATTTTATCATTTGTTCCGGTTTTGTTTGCCCTTTATCTTGCCCTGGCAGTTTTAGAAGATTCAGGGTACATGGCGCGGGGCGCGTTTGTAATGGATAATCTCATGCATGTCTTTGGCCTGCACGGGAAGAGCTTTGTGCCCCTAGTAATTGGCTTTGGTTGCACCGTTCCAGCAATGTATGCGACCCGCACATTGGAAAGCCGTAAAGATCGAATTCTGACGGGGCTATTAATACCGTTTATGAGTTGTGGCGCTCGTTTGCCCGTTTATGTCTTATTCGCTTCAATATTCTTTCCTGAAAATTCAGGCACTGTTGTCTTCTGGTTATATCTAATTGGCATCTTAATGGCAATTGCTGCAGGCATCCTGCTCCGAAAATTTGTTTTCAAGGGTAAAGAACCTTCTCCGTTTGTGATGGAACTGCCTTCATATCGAATGCCCACCTTCAAAGCCATCTGGATGCATACCTGGGAGCGGACATCCTCGTTTTTGAAGAAAGCGTCAACCGCGATTATGGTTGCAAGTATCATAATCTGGTTGTTACTCTCTATTCCAGTAACCGGATCAGAGAACTTCGCACAAGTATCTCCGGAAAAAAGCGCTTTTGGAAAATTTTCAGAATGGATTTCTCCCATCTTTCAACCATTAGGATTTGGAGAATGGCAAATGAGTGGCGCGTTGGTTTCTGGGCTGTCCGGCAAAGAAGTGATTATCACCACCCTTGCGCAAACTTATGGAATTGAATCCAATGAAATTGCAGAGAATATCTCGGTTGATCTCGGAAAAGATATCGGCTTCATCCTTAAATCCTTTATTGTCGCGACCGGGGACACAATTCGTTCATTGCCGCGCATTATCGGGATTAAAATTGATGCGGCTGAAATTGAAGCTGAACCTTCCAATTTGATGCAAACCATAGCAATCCGTTTTGACTCTTCAAGCCAGGGACATGGACCATTGGCAGCGTTCTCGTTTATGATTTTTGTTTTACTATATACCCCTTGTGTTGTAGCTCTGGCAGCTGAGAAACAAGAATTAGGCGGCAAATGGATGTGGTTTACAGTGTTTGGACAGGCTGGACTGGCCTGGGTTGCCAGTTTGCTGGTTTTCCAAGCAGGGAAGATCTTAGGATTAGGATAATCACCATGCTAAGTCAAATATTAAAAGAAATAGAACAAAATGAGGGAGCAATTAGCCTGGCAATGTTAGGCCAAAAGCTGATGATTCAAACGTCCACATTGGAGGGCATGCTCCAAACACTCATTGGCATGGGTAAGATAAAGGTTGATAGTATTGAAAGTGTTGGAGCCTGTATTCCTGGTGGATGCGCGAGCTGTAATTCTGATCAACAATGTCCACTCGTTGTGCATTTACCAAAAACGTATTCTGTTGTGAAAAGAAACTGAAACTGTCGAGGTCGATAAAAATACGCCGCAGTTGCGGCATATTTTTTCATTAATTTCGATTGCGATTTCCTCTCCCCGACCACATGGGGCGACCCGTATCATCACGCAATTGTACTACCTGCCCGGTTACGGCATTGGTCATCGCCGCTACTTCAAATTCTTCCCCTTCAAAAAATCCTGCCAATTGAATCCGATCTCCTTTTTCGATCGAAAAACCGTTAAGCAAAGCGTATTCCCAGGCGCGATCTTCCAGCACGATCATCCGCCCATCAGAGAATTGGATTTGAATAGCTAAATCATTTACCGATGTTACCGTTCCTTCTTCATTTATCCAATTGACAATGTCCGAATCCGTTTTCAGTGAGCTAAGGTTAAGATTCTTCCTTTCATCTGAACGAAATTCATCATTAGCTTGATTACCAATCACCACTTGCAAAAGTGATACTCCTTCCGTCTTTGCCAGAGTTCGATTGATGCCTCCAAGCACTAGAATTAGCGATGCAAAAATTAATAAACTGATTATCAAAACTTTCTTAATCATACTGCCTCCGAATTTTGAATAATTCCCGTTTCAATTGCATTAGATCCGGCGGGTAATGAAGAAACTTGCTTAGAAAATAAACCCACAAAGATCCTTCTGCTTACGTTAACCACCCAGCGCCAATGAATTCCAAAATGGACCAGGGCTGTGATGGTTATCACTATTCCTGACCAGGTATGAATCAGATCCCATACTATGCGGCTAAAAATAAAATCTTGAGAAAGAATGGGAAGCGACCCAGTTGGCGAGATCAAGAAGTACACGCCCGAAATGGCAGCGATGAAAAAGCTTAAGCCGATCACGAAATCCAACCATACATTAAATTGACCATAAGAAGAAAGACCGCAGGCTTTTCCCTGAAGCAATATCACCATCTTCTTCGCCATCATCACCACCCAATCCCAATGGATGAGAAAATGTATGGTCGCGATAATAATCATGGCGATTCCCAACCAGGTATGCAATAGGTCCCAGGTGGTTCGCGTAAAAATGACTTGGATGGAATAGAAGGGATTCCTTCCACCCTGAAAGCCCTGTGGAAAAAACAGGAAGTAAACACCGCTCACAATTGCCACAATCGCGCTAATAAAAAGCCCTGCGTCAATAATCCATAGACGTTTTGTTCGCTTCGAAACAGGAGCACTACTCATATGACCTCCTTGATCATAATTCTTATGCTTTATATGGTAAATTCTAGATGTGAAGAGGATGTGAATTTTTGTTTGGACTTTCATGAAGAAAAAGACACCCTGGAATAAAAATGGATATAATCGAGATATGTCAAAAATATTAATTATTGAAGATGAACCCGAACTTGTTCGCGTGTTAAGATCGTATCTGGTGCAATCCAACTACACTGTGGAATCTGCGGGAAGAGGAGATACCGGTCTTGAACTTTGGAAAACCGCCCAGCCAGATTTGGTTTTGCTGGATATCAATTTGCCAGGCATGGACGGACTTGAGGTAGCCAAGGAAATTCGCAAACAAGCTGATACGCCTATCATTATGGTCACCGCCCGGGTAGAAGAAATTGATCGCCTGATTGGATTGGAATTGGGAGCAGATGACTATATTACCAAACCCTACTCTCCCCGAGAAGTGGTTGCCCGCGTGAAAGCGGTATTGCGAAGGTCTGGATCCATTCAGAAGAAATCTAATTTGCTTCAGTCCGGGGACCTTTCTATTGACCTGGATGCCCATACTGTTTTGCGCGGGGATGAAATGATTGACTTGACCCCCACAGAATATAACCTGTTAATTACCCTTGTTGATTATCCTGGCAGAGTCTTCAGTCGGTTGCAGTTACTTGAAGCCACGCAAGGCACAGCGTATGAGGGTTATGAACGCACCATAGATGCCCATATAAAGAATTTACGCGCCAAATTGGAATTAAATCCGAAAGATCCACAATACATTGAAACGGTATTCGGCGTAGGGTACCGGTTCTCCCGGAGCAATTAACATGTCACTGAGAGTGCGCCTTTTCCTGGCATTTTTCATTGTGATTTTAATAACCATTTCCAGTGTAGCTTTATTTGTCCGCCAAAATGTAGAACAAGAAGTTAAGGCCTATGTGCTGCGTGGAGGGAAAATCGCGCCCAGTGAATTAATTTCAGATTTGGAAAATTATTATTCACAAAACCTGAACTGGAACGGCGCCGCGGAAATTCTGACAGTCCACAACATGATGGGCGGTCCTATGATGGGAACTGGTCGGGGAAGAGGCCCTGGAATCCGGGCATCAGAAAGCATTCGATTAGCTGATGCCACTGGGAAGATTATCATTGGAACACAGAATAATGATCAAGAAAATGTGGCTTCAGTCAGTGATTTGGAGTCAAATTCGTATCCATTAAGAGTGAACGGAGAGATAGTTGGCTACTTGCTTCCACAGCAAGGTGAACCTTTTCCTGAAAACTTCGGCGAATCCGCTTTACTGGAAAGTCTCAACCGTGGTTTGCTCACCGCAGCGCTGATCTCGGCGGCAGTGGCTTTGGCTTTGGCGATCGGTTTAGCCTACGCGGTAAGCCGGCCGGTACAGCAGTTGACCAAAGCGGTATCACAATTATCCCAGGGAGATTTGAACCAACGCGTTGCGGTTCATGGCAAAGATGAAATCTCACAGTTAGGCTTGGCATTTAATCAGATGGCCAAATCTTTGGACCTGGCAATAGAGAATCGGCGGGCCATGACTGCAGACATTGCCCATGAATTACGCACCCCTTTAGCTATTCAACGTGCTCACCTAGAAGCATTACAAGACGGCATATACCCTCTTTCGATGGAAAGCCTGGAGCCGGTAATCGAACAAAACTACATGCTCGCCCATTTAGTCGAAGACTTACGGACGCTTGCTCTCGCCGATGCGGGCGAGCTGCGAATGCAATTTCGGACAACGGACCTTAATGATCTTGTTCAACGCCTTGCCACTCGCTTTCAAAGCCGGGCAGAGACATTGCAGGTAAATATAGCACTTGAATTACCGGAAGAAACGGTTAGAATTCAGGCTGACCCGGACCGAATTAACCAGATTCTCAATAATTTAGTTACTAATGCGCTTCGCTATACCCCCGCTCATGGCAAAATCACAATTCACCTTTGGGCAAATTCAAACAATGCATATATAACAGTGTGTGATAGCGGTCCAGGTATCCCGGAAGATCATTTGCCGCATATTTTTGAACGCTTTTATCGGGTGGATAAATCTCGCAGCCGCTCTGAAGGCGGTACGGGACTGGGTTTGGCAATAGCGCGTCAGCTAGCCCAGATTCATAATGGTAGTCTGGATGCAGCCAATCTCCCCGATGGTGGAGCAGAGTTCAAACTAACTTTACCTAAATAATTGGGCTTTCCCAACCATTGAATTTCATCCCTAATTAACATACAATAAGAATTGTAAATTATCAATTAACTTTTATTCTTATCTAATTCAATGGGTTTAGGAGAATCGGGATGAATTCATTCGAACGATTGAAAGCGCAATTAGCTGGCATCCAAACAGACAGGATTTTAAACTTCGACCTGTTTATGAGTTTTCTTCCAAAATTGATCGGCAAACCTCAACGTGAATATTACCTGGATCATCGAGTATTATGCGCTGGCAACCTGGCTGTTCGCGAGAAATTTCAAACCGACATTTTTCAAAGCATTTCTGATCCTTATCGCGAAGCCGCGGACGCCGGTCTAAAGGTAGACTTCCTAGAAAATAGCCTACCCCTGGCTCACGAAGCGTTGATCAAAACTCCTGAAGAATTGTCGTTATTAAAATATCCAGAACCGGGTTGTGGAAAACGCATGTCAGATCGGTTGGAAGCAGTCAGAATACTAAAAGAAAAGGCATGTGGAGAAGTGCCTGTAATGGGGTGGGTAGAAGGCGCATTAGCGGAAGCAGCCGATGTGCGTGGCATTAATCAGTTGATGATAGACCTGGTCGATCGCCCCGAATGGGTAAAGGAATTACTTGAAATCACCGTCGAGGCAGAAATTGCTTTCGCGACCGCGCAAATTGAAGCTGGCGCAGACATCATTGGGTTGGGGGATGCAATTGCCTCTCAGATATCGCCCCGAATGTATAAGAAATTCGCACTCCCATACGAACAACGCATATTTGAGGCGGTGCGCAAGATGGGCGCCATTCCCCGGCTGCACATTTGCGGTGATACCTCCAAAATTCTGCCCGACATCTCCCAGAGCGGAGCGCTGATCGTGGATCTGGATTGGATGGTCGATATGAACTATGCTTTCCAGGTGCTTGATAAACAGCTTGTATGCGGCAACCTGGATCCGGTCGCAGTGTTTTTAATGGGCACACCTGAAGAGGTACGCAAAGGGTTGCTGGATAATTATCAGGCCGCTGCGCCACGTTGGATATCGATGGCAGGATGCGAAATCCCGGAAGATACCCCACATGCAAATCTCACTGCGCAGATGCTGACGCTCAGCGAAATGCACTGATTGAATTAATCTCATCCCTCATTGAAAAAACACAAAAAAACCTCGAGGGCTTCTTCGAGGTTTTATCTATTTATTTTCGAGTCATTTTATCCCATGAATTTAATCACTTTCCATTCGTTGCAAGCGTATAATTACATACTAATTGTTTAGGAATTTTTGATTCTCCCCAAAAAGAATTTTAAAAAATTCATTGGCTTACACGGAATATTTAGCCAGTCGAATCCATATCAAATCTCATCAAGGCAGATTTCGATGAAAACCACACCAACGATTGCATCGCCAAATGGTTCAACACCTTTAAAAAATCCCATTCCTCCTCTTGTCATAAATCTAACCGTCGCTGGCAATCTGGATCCTTCAGTTAACCTCAATGAGGTGATCACTCAAATCACCTACATATTCACGAAAACAAAGAACCTCATCGCACCGTATAATCAAAACCGGTTCGGCTTTGATGGCAAATCACTCGAGCTGAAGGTCCTTTTTTCACCAGTTCTGGGGAATTTTCCCCTTCAACCCATAATTTCATTGGATTATTCGCCTTATTGTATTTCTCCAAACCCTTCTTCCACTCAACAATGGATGAACAGTGAATCTTGTCAGATATCTTCCTACCCATTGGTCGAATTTGATCTACCTTCAACCCTCTCAGCCAAAAGCCTCAGGGAAATGAGCCATTGGATGGTAGAACAAAGTGACCTGGTCGTTGCTCTCTGGGATGGAAGCGAAGTCTATGGTGAAGGGAATATCTGGGAGATTGTTCGTACCGCTGCAGAAAATCATGTCCCCGTAATTTGGTTCAACCCACAGCATCCACAGCAAATTTACTGGTGTCAAGACAGCTATAGCGCAGCATTTGACCAAGAACAACTCGCGGATTACATTAAAATAACCCTGGGATTGGGATCAGAGTCCAACAATTTGGCAGCCATAAACGACCTGACGATGTTGATTGAATCTGATATTCAGCATCCCCCTTTCTGGTCAGGTCTTTATTCCGCCTTTATCAGTTTGTTTAAAACTCCTTTTACACAGCAAACCCCTGATCCATGGCTTGATGATAGTACGAGGTTGCCGATTGCCCTGCAAACTGATTTCAAAGAAGTCGATTTCTTACGACTATTTTTCCAACAAGCAGATCTTGCGGCGATATCTTCCAACAGTTCCTATCGCTCTACATTACTTCTCCGAGCCATCTTGCCCTTCCTGGCGAACCTTGCGCTGGCGATTGGTTTTTACGCAAAAAGCGTGGGCGGGTATTTATTCTTTAATATTCCTTTGAACTGGACCTGGTTAGCAGCGACCGGTTT
>Ga0209269_1001551_pt1 | contig 11846 bp, 12 predicted proteins | sample MTBAKMMethaMetaG_FD_187455 | JGI IMG/M metagenome (GOLD analysis project Ga0209269, IMG submission 187455) | Enrichment culture microbial communities from Arthur Kill intertidal strait, New Jersey, USA, that are MTBE-degrading - MTBE-AKM (Arthur... | ecosystem: Environmental > Aquatic > Marine >... | reverse complement strand
TCGCCAAGAGGATGGAGAGCGTCCCTGAATCGGGAACGGTCAAGATAGCCAACCTGGTAAGCAAGCTGAAGGGAGAGGGAGTGGACATCATATCGTTCTCCATGGGGGAGCCGGACTTCCACACCCCCGACAACATCAAGGAGGCCTGCGTACGCTCCCTTTCCAACAATTTCACCTATTACACACCATCGGCGGGAATTCCCGAACTTAGAAAGGCGGTGGCCGAGAGAAGCCGCAGGATGAACAGCATCCCGTGCGAAGCGTCCAACGTACTGGTCACCCCCACCAAGCAGGCCATATTCATGAGCATGTTGACCATGGTCGATGATGGGGACGAGGTGATCGTTCCGGACATAGCCTGGGGGACCTTCGAGGCGTGCGCCAGGCTGGCGGGAGGAAAGGTTCGCCATGCCAATCTCTCTGCGGACAACGGTTTCCGTATGACCCCGGAACGCATTGCCGAAAAGATCACCAGCAAGACCAAGCTGATCGTGCTGAACTCACCTTCCAACCCCTGTGGGTCGGTGCTCACCCCCGAGGACGTGAAAGGAGTGGCCGACCTGGCCAAGGACCATGACCTATACGTCCTAGCGGACGAGATATATGACCAGCTGGTGTTCGACGGTCAGCACGTTTCGATCGCCTCGCTTGACGGCATGTTCGACAGGACCATCACGGTAAACGGTTTCTCCAAGACCTACGCCATGACGGGATGGAGGGCCGGCTGGGCCGTGGCGCCGAAGCCCATATTCAAGGAGCTCAACAAGTTGCAGACGCAATCGATCACCTGCGTCACCTCGTTCGTTCAGGAGGCGTGCCTGGAGGCCCTGCGCGGTCCCCAGGATTCCGTGGCCATGATGAAGGAGGAGTTCAAGGCCCGCAGGGACCTGGTCCATTCCCTGATGCGGGACATACCCAGCCTGGACTGCCCGCTTCCAAGCGGAGCGTTCTACATGATGCCCACTTACGACTTCGACATGTCCTCGGAGGACATGGCCAGCTACCTGCTGGAAGAAGCGCACGTGGCCATTACCCCCGGAGCCGCCTTCGGACCGGCCGGTGAAAGGCGCTTCCGTCTGTCCTATGCGGCCAGCCGCGAAAACATCAAAGAGGGCATGGCCAGATTGAAGGGCGCATTGGCGAAGCTCTGATCATTCCGGCGGTAGAAGGTTCGGGATGCCATCCTCGATATTGTAATAGGCATTGCAATGCGCACAGTGGAGCCGCCCCTCTACGACCTCGTCGCCATCCTCCCTCTCCACCGTCAGCTCCAGGGGATGGTGCTTGCACGCAGGGCAGGCCAGTATGTCCATGAGGTCCTTCTTCATCATCTATGGGAAAGTGAACGGCGAATATCAACCTTTCATCTAGGTCAGGTCGCTAACTATTTATCCGATTTTTCGCATCGAGCGGCCCGGAGAGATCAATTTGCGCCGTATCGACCTCAGAAGCGACACTTTCACCTTACCTACGAAGGAGATGCTTGAGAGCATACCGCAAGCCGAACTGGGGGATGATGTGGAGAAAGAGGACCCCACCGTCAACCAGCTGCAGGACATGGCCGCCGATATGTTCGGGGCCGAGGCCGCGTTGTTGGTGGCCAGCGGGACCATGGGCAACCTGGTCTCCCTGATGGCCCACTGCCAGAGGGGCGACGAGATATTCCTGGAATCCGACGCGCATATCTATTACTACGAGCTGGGCGGACTGTCCGCCCTGGTCGGCGCGGTCCCCAGGCTCATCCCCGGGGAACGAGGCAAGTTCACACCGGAACAGCTGGAAGCAAGCATACGGAACCAGGACCTGCATTATCCCATTTCGCGCCTGGTATGCATCGAGAACACCCACAACCGCGGCGGAGGAACGATCTGGACCCCCCGGGAGGTCGAAGAGATATCCAAGGTGGCGCACGATCACGGCCTCAAGCTTCACTGCGACGGCGCCCGGATATTCAACGCCGCAGTGGCCTTGGATGTCGATGTCAAGGAATACATGAGGCATCTGGACAGCATCACGTTCTGCCTGTCGAAGGGGCTGTCCTGTCCGGTCGGCTCCGTCGTGGTCGGCAGCTCCGAGTTCATCGAGGAGGCCACCCGGGCCCGCAAGATGGTTGGTGGTGGAATGCGCCAGGCCGGCATCATCGCCGCTCCCGGTATCATAGGGCTGCAGAAGATGGTCGGAAGGCTCAAGGAAGATCACCAGAACGCCAGAAAGCTGGCCGAGGGACTGAGCTCCATACCAGGGATCGAGGTGGACATGGAGGCGGTGCAGACCAACATCGTACTGGCGGACATCACCGGCACCGGCTGGGACGTGGACTATTTCGTCAGCAGGGCCTGCAAGATCGGGGTGCAGGTCTTCGAGTTCGGAAGCACGAAGGCCCGCTTCGTGACCCATTACGGCATAGATTCAGAGGACATCGATGATGCCTTGGCCCGCCTGAGGCGCCTGTTGGAACACTAGTTCATGGAAACCTATTTCACTTAGGGTTTTTTACCCTCTCAGGCCGCAACACCGACGACCGCAAGGTCTGCCGGGGTCGCGACACAGAAAACATATCGAGCGACACGCATCTACATCGAGGGATCAATTTGAGCAGAAGACTTTTCACGGTCGGTCCGGTGGAGGTATTTCCAGACACTCTCAGTTCCATGAACAGAGGGATGATGGTTCACCGGGGCAAGGACTATCAGGACCTACAGCACGGGGTAGTGGAGAAGATCCGCAAGGTGCTGGACATCGACAACGAGGTTTACTTGGCACCAGCCTCGGCCTCCGGATTCCTGGAAGGGTGCGTCCGCAGTGCAGTGGACGTTAAGGTGGCCGGTCTATCCAATGGTTCGTTCGGGGACCGCTGGCAGCTCATAGCGCAAGAGAACGGTAAGCAGGTGCAGAGGATCAACGGAGAATGGGGAAAGGCGCTCCGGGCCTCCCATGTAAAGGGGAAGCTGGAAAAGGACGTAGAGGCCATCACGCTCGTTTCAAACGAATCATCGACAGGTGTGCTGAACCCGACCGAGGAGATTGTCGGGGCCATAAGGGAGAACGACGACCCGCTGATCATGGTGGACGGCGTAACGTCCGTGGGCGCGGTCGACCTCAATCTGCGAAGGTTGGAGCCGGACGCATTGGTCTTCGGGAGCCAGAAGGCACTGGCCCTGCCGCCAGGTCTGGCCATAGTGTGCGTTTCCCCGCGCCTGATGGAGAAGGCGGCCAAGGTCAAGAACCGGGGTTACTACCTGGACCTGATGCAGTACAAGAAGATGGCCGACAAGGACCTGCCCTTGACGACGCCACCCGTATCTCTCATGTACGGACTGGACTACCAGCTGGACAAGATATTGAAGGAGGGCGTGCAGAACAGATACGAGCGCCATCAGCGCATGGCCGACATGGTCAGGAACTGGGCGCTCCAGCGCCTCGGTCTGTACGCTGAAGAGGGTTTCCGTTCCAACACCATCAGCGTGATAAATCTGAACGGGATGGACTTCAAGGATTTCGATAAGCGCCTCAGACAAAAGGGATTTGAGGTCTCCCCCGGATATGGTAGCGTCAAAGAGATCACGTTCCGCATCGGTCACATGGGAGACCTGACCGAAAAGGACATCCAGGACCTACTGGACGTCATGGACGAAACGATGGAGGAGATGAAATGAAACTCTTAGTCACCGACGAACTATCCAAGGAAGGCCTGGAGATGCTCACCAAGGGCTCCGGGGTCCAGGTCGATGTCAGGCCGAAGATACCGCACGAGGAACTGCTCAAGATAATCGCCGAGTATGACGGGCTCATCGTCCGCAGCGGGACCAAGGTCACCGCCGATGTCATCGAGGCCGGCAAGAAGCTGAGGGTGGTCGGCAGGGCCGGCGTGGGCGTGGACAACGTGGACGTTGACGCCGCCACCCGCCGTGGCGTGCTGGTCATGAACACTCCTGCCGCCAACATCATCTCCGCCGCCGAGCACACCATGGCCATGATGCTGACCCTTGCTCGCAACATCCCGCGTGCGGACGCATCGGTAAAGTCCGGAAAATGGGAGAGAAGCAAGTTCACCGGTGTGGAGCTCATGGGCAAGACCCTGGGCATAGTCGGCATCGGACGCGTAGGCGGAGAGGTGGCCAAGAGGGCCAAGTCCTTTCAGATGAAGCTGGTGGGCTACGACCCCTACATCTCACAGGAACTGGCGGTCAAGCTTGGCGTCCGGATTCTTCCCTTGGACAAGGTACTGGAAGAGGCGGACTTCATAACCATCCACACCCCGCTCACTCCTACCACACACCACCTCATAGGCAAGGACCAGTTGGAGATGCTGAAGCCCTCCGCGCTTATAGTCAACTGCGCCCGCGGCGGGATAATCGACGAGGACGCCCTGTACGACGCGCTAAAGGCCAAGACGATCGCCGGGGCGGCCCTGGACGTATTCGAGAACGAACCTCCCAAGGACTCCAAGCTGATGACGCTGGACAACTTGGTGGCAACTCCCCATCTGGGGGCTTCCACGAAGGAGGCCCAGGAGAAGGTCTCCATCGAGATGGCCGAGCACGTCAAGATGTTCCTGGTGGACAACAAGATCACCAACGCCGTCAACGTCCCCATCAGCCGCGTGGACCCCAAGGTCGCTCCGTTCATCGGTCTGGCCGAGAGGTTGGGCGCCTTCTGCGTCCAGCTTTCCGACGGCCCGGTCAAGAAGGTCGAGGTGGAATGCCACGGGGAGATAGCCAACCTGGACACCCGCATGGTGACAGTATCCGCCCTGGTGGGTGTGCTGTCCATCGTTGTGGGCGAGGGTACCAACATCATCAACGCTAGCAGCATCGCCCGGGAGAAGGGCGTGCAGATCGTGGAGACCAAGGTGGACGAGAGCAGCCACTTCACCAACATGCTGGTCCTGCGCATATCCTCGGACGGGCACAAGGTCGAGGTGAGGGGGACGGTGTTCCCGTCCGATCAGTTCCGCATCATCGGAGTTGACGAGTTCGACCTGGACATGCCTCTGGAGGGCGACTTCCTGCTCACAAAGCATCATGACATGCCAGGGATGATCGGGAAGATCGGCACGCTGCTGGGGAAACGCGACATAAACATCGCCCGCATGGGCGTGGGACGCGCGGACAAGGGCGGCAATGCCCTGATGCTCATCGCCGTGGACCAGGAGGTCGGAAAGGCCGTGGTGGCGGAGTTCCGTGCCCTGCCCAACTTCCACGACGCCCGCTCCATCGTGCTCAGCCACATGCGCACCAGGGAATACATGAACATCTGAGCCACGAAACCTCTTACTACCCTTTCCCCATCTTTTCCTTCACACTTCTCACCTTGCGGTCCATATCCCCTGGCCGGTCCCTCCGGTCGTCTATCTTGATGCTGGTGACGACCCTTTGGCTCATCTCGAGGACCCTGGCGTGACACCTCATGACCACTGGCATGACGTCCTCGCCTTCCCCTTCAAGCACGGTGCCCATGGGAGTGAGCTGATACCTCAGCCCGCTCTTTTCCACGATGTTCAAGCATTCCGCCACATACGGACTAAGGCTGGTCCCCACTCCGATGGGTACTATGGAGAATTCGACGATCATCCTATCCGTCCCCTGTTCATCATTAGACGCACTGTATGAACTATCTTTTCTCGAAAGGGGTATAAATAATGAAATTAAAATTAATATGTTCACAAAATTCGCGGGGAAAAACAAATTATTTAAACCTAGAATCTGCAAAGTTATAAATAGCATAGAACTAGTGAGAAAAGTCTAATTGCATTTCATCTTGCACTATACACAGAGGGATTTCTGAATGAGAAGCGTTAGCAAGGATAAATCTCGTACTTTTCCTTTGGAGTCCAAGGGAGCCCGCAAGTCGGTCCCCTTCTCCATTATGGATGACGTAAATGCCAGCGGTTTGGATGTTTTGGGTGGTAAGGGCAAAGGGGGACCCGATATGGAAGCTTCCTATGAGATATGTTTTGATGGAAAATGCACCACCTTGACGGTGGACGACCTCACCATGGCCATTAAGAACGGCATCGATCGTGAGGGACTCCCCGATGAGGAGGCTCGCAAGATGGCTCAGCACGTTTTGAACTTCTTCGGCTACAGTGAAAGGATAATCGACAACATCCTAGAGCCGGAGGACCGGGACGCCTTCTATCAGTTGGAGGACACCGGAATTCTGACCACTGAACGAGAGGAGACCACCCTGTACGATGGACGGGAGTGGCGAATACATTACTGGCTTTTCCGCAAGGAAAGGATATTCCAGCTCATCAACGCCAACACCATAATGGACGCTTGCGTGGATGACGCTTTTGACTGCTATTCCAACCCCGACGCCTGGGAAAGGACCAAGTAAGGTCGGGGAGAGGCTCACTTTCAGTGAGCCCAACGTAACCATATTTATTATCGGACCAATCTGACCTGCCGTGCAAATTTTTCCTTATCCCCCGCGACCCAACCAGGCCGATTTCGTCCGCGCGGTGGAACGGACGATGGGAGAGCGGGGGCATATGGTCCTGGAGAGCGGCACCGGGAGCGGCAAGACGGTCTGCGCTCTATCGGGAGCGTTACAGGTGGCATTGGCCGGAGGGAAGAAGGTGCTGTACCTCACCCGTACCAATTCCCAGGAAAAGCAGGTGATACTGGAGCTCCGCAGTATCAACGAGAAGGCTCCGGTCTTCGGCGTGGCCCTGCAAGGGCGCCAGGGCACCTGCCCCCTCATACGACGCGACAAAGAGCTGAGCGCAGGAACCCCGGAGGAGCTTTCCAAGATATGTCGGGACAAGCGCCGCCGGGTGTTGGAAGACCGTCCTGGCGGCTGCCGCTTCTTCAAGGGATTGCAGGATGTGGACATGGACCAGCTGTTCGAGCACTTCCGGCGTACTCTGCCCACCGCCGAGGAGATGATCGACCACTGCGATTCGTTGAACATCTGTCCCCACGAGGTCATGAAGGAGATGGTGAAAGATGCCAAGGTGGTGGCCGCGCCATACGCATACTTCTTCATGCCATTCATAAGGAACTCCCTCCTGGATTGGATGGACGTCCCTATGGAGGATGTGCTCATCATCGTGGACGAGGCGCATAACCTCCCTGACTATACGCGTGAGATAGAGAGCTTCCAGCTCTCCCGTTTCATGCTGGACGCGGTCGGCAAGGAGGTGGAGGAGTACGGCGATCCCGAGGTGGCCAACGGGGTCAGCCTGAACGATGTGAGGATGGAATGCTCGCGCCTGCTTGAGGAGGCGGTAGCTGAGTATCTGATCGACGAGGACGGTCTCATCCCGCCCTCCTTCCTGGAGGAGGGGCTGATGTCCGCGTTCACATCCACGTCCCGCACCCTACAGGCCATGGCCAAGCTGATAATGGAGCAGGGTGAGATCATCAGGGAATCGCGCTTCTCCCAGGGCCGGCTTCCAAGGTCCTTCACCTATTCCCTGGGCGCGTTCCTATCCTACTGGCTTACCCTGGACGAGGAGTGCTTCGTTAAACTGGTGGTGGGCGGGGAGAACGCCTGCCTAAAGGCCTATTGCATCGATCCGGTGGTGACCACCTCGGCATTGCTGGGCTGCGGCGGCAGCGTGCACATGTCAGGGACGTTGGTGCCGTTGAACGAGTATCGCGATTCCATAGGGCTTCCTCTGGAGACGTCCCTGGTGACCTTTCCTTCCCCCTTTCCCAAGGAGAACCGCAGGGTGTTCTACACGGAGGACGTGTCCACCAAGTACGAGGAGATGCAATCCTCCCCTGACATGGTCCAGATGATGGAGGACCATGTGGTCCATGTGTGCAATGGCGTCCGTCGCAATACGGTGGTGTTCTTCCCTTCATATTCTCTCATGGACCGCTTTGTAAGCGACGGGGTGTCCCGCCGCATCTCCCGCCCCGTTCATCTGGAGGAGAGGGGAATGGCCCAGTTAGAACTGATGGACGTGGTCACTCGCTTCAAGCGGACCAGCCATGAGGGGCAGGTGCTGTTCGCGGTGATGGGCGGACGCATAAGCGAGGGGATCGACTTTCCCGAGGACGAGCTGGAGCTGGCGATCGTCATTGGCATACCATATCCACGGCCCACGGCCAAGCAGCGGGCACTGATGCATTACTATGAGCTGAAGTTCCGCCGGGGCTGGGAGTATACTGTGAAAGGCCCGGCCATACGCAAGCTGCAGCAGGCCATCGGCCGTCTTATACGCACCGAAAAGGACGTTGGCGCAGCCCTGGTACTGGACAGGCGCATAACCCATTTTTCCGACCGCATGGAGCTGTTCGCCACCGAACGCCCGCTGCAGGACATCCAGGCGTTCTTCCGGGACCGGGGGAGGTAGAAAGGTTCATAACCGGTCGGGGGAATTCGCGCCTATGGACCTCCTACTGCTGGTTCTGCTGGGATTCTGGCTGATGCTACCTTCCTTCTTGCCCAATTCGGCGGCGGTCGTGTTCGGCGGAGGGGCCCCGGTGGACCTGGGGAGGTCGTGGAAGGGCAAGAGGATCCTGGGCGACGGAAAGACCTGGCGGGGGCTGATCGGCGGCATATGCGCCGGGATCTCGCTGGGCATAATCCAGCTGTACATAGCGTTCCCGTTCGACCGCCTGGACTACTTCGGCTTCGGTGGGTTCCCGGAGAACATGGGCGTGATCGTGGCCCTGGCGACGGGATCGCTCCTGGGGGACATGGTCGGCTCATTCGTGAAACGGAGGCTGGAGATCGGCCGGGGGGACAAGGCGCCCATCATGGACCAGTACACCTTCCTTCTGGGCTCCTTCCTTCTAGTGACCATTCTGTTCCCCGAATGGACCCTGGACAACTTCTGGAGGAACGACGGCTGGGTCTCCCTGCTCGCCGTTCTGGTAATCACTCCCCTGCTGCACCGCGGGGTGAACATAATCGGCTACAAGCTGGGACTGAAGAAGGTCCCCTGGTGATCACATGAGCGACGAACTGAAGAAAGCGCTGGTAGGCTGCGGAGCGATTTTGTACGGAGACTTCACCCTGGCCTCAGGAAGGAAGAGCAAGTACTACATAGACATCAAGAAGGCCACCACCGACCCTCAGGTGCTCGGTCTTACCGCCGACCTTATGGCCAAGGAACTGGGGGAGGGAAGCGGTGTGCAGCGCATAGCGGGGGTGGCCCTGGGCTCCATCCCACTGGCGGTGGCCTTGTCGCTAAGGACAGGCATCCCGTTCGTCATGGTGCGCAAGGAGAAGAAGGACCACGGCACCGGAAAGCTCATCGAAGGGGAGCTCAAGGTGGGGGAGAAGGTCCTGGTGGTCGAGGATGTGATAACCTCCGCCGGTTCCGCGGTGTACGCCGTACAGACCCTACGGGAGGCTGGGGCGGTGGTCGAAACGGTAATGTCCGTCGTCGACCGCGAAGAGGGAGGCCGGGATGTGCTGAGGGGCATGGGCGTGGAGCTACGACCGTTGGTGACGGCCGGCAAGATACTGGGGAATTGAATGCCACTGGACCTGGAGTGCCAGCGCTGCCCGCTCGGGCGAGGCCGCATCCAGGTCGTGCCTCCATGCGGGGACGTCGGTTCCAGGGTGGTCTTGGTGGGCGAGGCTCCCGGGGCTCAGGAGGATGAGATGGGCGTCCCCTTCGTCGGCCGGGCCGGTAAGATACTGGACGGCCTGATGAAGGAGGCAGGTCTTCCGAGAGATAGGGTGATGATCACCAACACCGTGAAGTGCCGCCCTCCGAAAAACCGCCGTCCCCGACCGGAGGAGATGCGGGCATGCCGTCCTTATCTGGAGGAGGAACTGCGCGGAAAGGACTTCATATTGGCCCTGGGACTGAGCGCAGCGGAGGACCTGCTGGGACGAAAGATGGTAATGAGGGATGTGGCGAACAGGCCCTTCGAAGTGGAGCTTTTCGGAAGGAAGGTGGTCATGATGGTGACCTATCATCCCTCAGCCTGCATCTATCGCCCGCCGGCCAAGGATACCCTGCGCGAAGCGCTAAGGATCGCCGCGTCCTATCTGTGAGAGCGCTGAAAGCGCTTCTTGAAAAGGAACTTCATGTTCTTCCAGCCGTCCTTCCAGCTGGATAGCTTCACCTCGCCCACCCTTCTGCGGTATGTTATTGGGACCTCCAAGCTCTTGGCCTTCCGGAAAGCCTCGATCTTGATCTCCTCTGACATGGGCATGCCGTCGTCGCTCAGCACCAGACGGTCCAGGATCTCACGGCGGAAGACCCACATTCCGCTCTGCGAATCCTTGATCCTCACACCGAAGAAAAGGTTGGAGGTGAAGGTAAGGGCGAAGTTGCCCAGACGGTGTTTGGCAGTCATCGCCCCCTCCTCCAACTGGGCGAACCGGTTCGTGGTTATGAACTCCAGTCCCTGGTCATCCAGCATCGTGCATAGCCGTGGTATGTCCTCGGCAGGATAGGTGCAATCGGCGTCCAGGGTGACGATGATGGACCCCTTGGACCTCTCGAAGCCGGTCTTGTAGGCTCTACCGTAACCGCGGCGAGGCTCCTCCACCACCAGTGCCCCCTTCTCCACAGCGATCTCCCGCGTGCGGTCCTTGGAGTTGGTATCGACGACCATTATCTCGTACTCCTTGCCCTTCAGAGACTGGTGCACGCTGTCGATCACCTTACCGATGGATTCCTCCTCGTTCATAGTGGGGATTATTACACTGATGTCCAAGTTCTAGCTCCTAGGGTAATAACCGCATCTGGCTAATAATGCTTTCAGGCCTCTGCCATCGGAGGCGCCTCACCGAACAGCTTGAAGGCCAGGTAGCCCAACCAGGCAAAGGTCAACCTCATCAAGGCCCAGAATGTCATGCGCTGACGGAACATGCGCAGGGGGTCGTATCGGTCCCACAAGGAACCGTGTTTCATGGTAAGCTGCTTTCTTCCAGCCCCGTTCCAGAAGGCCTGATTGAAAAAACCGTACACCGTGCCCCGGGTGCGGTTGTAGATGATGGCCTTGGGATTATGAACGATGCTGAAACCGGCGTTGGTGGCCCGGATGTTGAAATCTATGTCCTCGGCCGTAACGAACCAGGGGTCCACCCCTCCTATGGTCTCGAACACCTTGCGGCGGAAGGCCAAGTTGCACCCAGGCCAGGTGCAGTCGAAGCCCTTGTTGAAGAGCTCGACGCGGTCCAGCTCCTCCCAGGCGCTCAGACCGATGTTTATGGAGCGGCCGGCAACCATGTCCACCTCTCGCTCCACGATGCATCTTCGGATCTCCTTGATCCAATTCGGATTGGCTATGCAATCTCCGTCGGTAAGGGCGATGATGTCCGCCTTTGTCTTTCCCAGCCCGATGTTCAAGCTGTCCCCGCGAGTACTTCCGGCCACGAAAAGATGGATGAACGGATATCGGGCCACATACTCCCTTACGATGTCCTGGGTCCGATCAGTGCTGTATCCATCGACGACAATGATCTCTATCGGACCCTCTTGCACCACCAAGGAGTCCAGGGCATCGGCTATGTTATCCTCCTCGTTCCTGATCTTGAGGACGATGGAGACGAGCATCCCCCCCTTTATCCACATCAGATGTATAAAAGTTGCTGGATGGAAAGAACGTGCACGCTCATTTTTTTCCTTGGTACGAAAGAAACGAAATAACACCGCTCCGCTTTTTTAAAGTGAAAAGAACCTCCATTTCAAAGAACGTTCTGTCAGACAACACGTCACACAAGAGGTCGATAACGATTATCGACCCTGGGCATAGATATGAAGTTTCCTCCTTTTTGCAGAAGAAAGCAAGGATGCGGGGCTTCTCATACCACAATTTTCCATCGCTGGACATTAATTTGCCGGGAACAAATTATATATACGCAGCATAATATACATTATATGTCCGACAGCTGTCGGACTCGGGATGGGATGTACTCGAGCG